>Ga0116231_10000685_pt1 | contig 62447 bp, 54 predicted proteins | sample S1TSphgellanicum_2_FD_89695 | JGI IMG/M metagenome (GOLD analysis project Ga0116231, IMG submission 89695) | Host-associated microbial communities from peat moss isolated from Minnesota, USA - S1T2_Fd - Sphagnum magellanicum MG | ecosystem: Host-associated > Plants > Peat moss > Unclassified... | reverse complement strand
GGTCCATCCCACCCCATGTGTAACTTCCCAGCTCACTTTATCACATCTTTATTCCTCTCCCCCCCCCCCAAGGGTAACTTAAAGTAAGATAAAGATAAAAGACGGACAGACTGACAGACGGACTAAGTGAATTAATATATAAGATTGAGTGTTTTGCTATTCCCATGGAGTTTGAACTTTGAGCCCATGTCACTAGGGAAGTAGGAATTGGTACCTACCACTTATTTCCGTATTCATTTTTTTTCCTTTAAAAAGATTCCACTAAAAACAAACCAAAAAAATCAAAATTTCCCAAATTTATTTTGTCACCATTATGCAAAAATTCGCCCAAAAACCCATGTAAGGAAGGGAGCAAAATTTGGTATTTATGAGTGTTGGCTCATTATTTTAAACTCCATTGATTATCAACAAAAGTCCAAGGGTAGGTTATTAATAATTTACCTAATGGTTCCAATTTTGACTCAAAACCAAGCAATAACCTACCTAGCTTCGTATTTGTTTTGTAAAGACTTGACAAGACCTTTATGGATCAGGTATCACTTTTTGAAAAATCAAAAACTAACTTCGAGGCTTTTCATATTCTACCTTGGTCAGTTCTTAATCTTTTAACCCTAATTTTTTTTGAGCAATTATCTTTTCGATTATCACCTTTGCTAACTTTGGATGATAACTTTACATAATGGATAGTTGCCATATGTTAAATAGTTATGAAGAAATAAGGTTGAATATGAATGTTGTCATCAGCTTCAATTCAATCCAACTTTCAAGTTTGAATTTGGATTTAATAGTTTGATCAAGATTCAAAAGCCCCATCTTATGCACCAATGGATTGAAGCTTATGTTTGAAGCTTTACACTTTGTTTCAACTATTTTGTTGTTTTTATGAATGCATGTTTTTTTAGCACCTTATACATTTTAGACCCTAGACGCAATCTTACCTTGGTATTGTGTTTAACATCTCGTGTTTGTGTATTTCTATTTGCATTTTGACAAGTTTTGAAGGACTTTAATCAACACCTTTTAAAAAATTTCATGTGCCTTTTTTTTAACACATGCAAAAACTTGAAAGTGCATTGAAAAATGAACAAGAACAAAGGCTAAAAGAAAAATTTTAATCTAACTTTCAAACAAGGACCAAGATAAGATTATGCGATTCAAAAACAAAAACAAGAACTAAAAATAAGAACATGAGATGTGTAAGACAAATGTGAAAACAAATTTTTATTATGTTAACATGTGCAAACATAAACATGAAAAAAACATGACAAGTTTATGGTGTAATATCGTGTTTAAAACTAGTATTAAATAGATTAAAGGAAACGAGGGATCCTACTTTTATTATACCCTTTGTTATGGACACGAAAAATCATGAGAATAAAAGTTAAAGGAAATGTTTAAATCTAACTTTCGAACAAGGAACAAAACAAAATTATGTAATTCAAAAACAAAAACACAAAAACTAAAAACAAAAACATGAGATTTGCAAAATAAACGTGAAAATAAATCTTTATTATGTTAACATGTGCAAACTTGACAAGGAAATGAGGGGTCATATTCTTATTTATACCCCTTTGGGGACCTAGCTCAAAGAAGTTTCCAAGGAGGCTTCCATGTGTGCATCAAATAAGGAAGCTTTTTGAAAATCTTTTTAATTGGGAGTTGACTATGAGTTAATTGAAACTTAACTCATACTTAATTAGGAGTCAACTAAAAGTTAATTAAACTTAACTATGAATTAATTAAAAATTAATTAAGATTAAATTATGAATTAAATAAAAATTAATTGAAAGTTAACTAAAAATTAATTAAGACTTAACTACGATTTAATTAAAATTTAACTGAGATTTAACTAAAAATTAATGAAACGTTATTTCAAATTTAACTACCAGTTAACCAAGACTTAATTGGGACTTAATTAGAACTTAACTAAAACTTAATTATGAATTATGAATGAACATTATGGATGACTTTCATCTATTGGAAGATGGTGTCTAGTGTTCACATCTGTCACACCAATTTGGGGACCTAATTCAAAGAAGTTTCCAAAAAGGCTTTTATGTGTGCATCTAGTAAAAAAACTTCTTGAAACCTTCCTAATTAATGATCAACTATGAGGGAAGTTAATTAAGGTTAACTGGGACTTAATTAAGAATTAATTGGGAGTTTAACTAAAGCTAATTGGGACTAAAGTCGAAATTGACTAAAAATTAATTACGAGTTAACTCAAACTTAACTAGAAATTAACTAAAAGTTAATTAAAAATGAACTATAAATGAACTATAAATTACTTAAGAATGAATTGAAACTAAACTAAGAGTTAAGTACAAGTTCAATACAACTCATGGATGAACATTCAAGAGAATGAATCCCATGGCATTGACATTTGTAATAATTATAAAGATGGTTTGAATATTGGCATTGATGTTTTAAAATCACAACATGATGTTACTTCAATGTCCAACACACTATATCCTATTAAAAATATTAGGGTAGCTCAAAGTGTGGCAAATATAAACTCAAAGTTTGTTTAGGGTGCATTGTTTTTTCAATTAAAATAGAATCAAAAGGTAGTTTCACATTAAGGTGGACCAAAAACAACACACGTGAAGTCCATAAAACATAAGGAAAATGGCTTTTAGTAGGATATCAAATTCATTTATAATATTTTAATGGATCTTTAAATTGTTGTATTTTATTTTTTTTAATTGACACAAAGGATGTACTTTCCTTTTTTGTAAACATAATGTTCATAATTCTTTCGTTTCAATAAATTATGAACATTTATGCAAATTGGTAGTTTCGTGAGGATTCATCAAATTAAATATTAAAGTTTGCATTTTCAACTCTTATTTTGACATTGCAATGACACCATGATTATACTAGAAAAATTATTCCATACTTTGCATTTATAAACGTTTATAAATATGAGTCCAAAAACATTTTTTCATGGATTATGACTAAAGATACTGCATTGTTTCAAAAGTATAACATCCTATAATGAAATGACGACATTTTATCATTAAAAAATATATATGTTTTTATAAGTATGTTACATTGGTTAAATAAGTCTATTCCTTGAACATTTAAGGTTGTCCAATTTGTATTGTAACAACCTACGTTAACCTTTGCAAAATTTGCTTATGAAAATTGTGTCGTGACGTACGATGTCATAAGGGTGTAAATCCGTAGTAAATTCTACTAAACAAAAAGACTAAAGTTAGTCAAAGGTATAAACTAATCAACCAAAAAGATATGCACGCACATATATATATATATATATAATGCACAAAAAGAGGCTGAGATGAAAATTTCACATATATTGAATGAAAGAAATAATTGAATTGCAAAAAAAATTAAAAATGTAATGTATGTAGACAGTGGCCGTGCAATGGATGCCGTGAACATCTAGAAATCCTATCTGATTATGGAGGAAACTCTCCTAACAAAGGAATTCTATAAAAATTAAAGAAAGAAAAGAAAAGGCTTGGCCTTTTATACATCCACCAACAAACTGAAACCCTAAGTACCTAATAACGTATAATCACCTAAGACCGTACATTAACCTTAAAAGCGCACATGGGCATGCCCCTAACTGGCCATCATGTATGAGGCCATGTACGGGCATGACAATTGTTTATTGTGTAATCACGCTAAAAACTTTGGCTCCCTCACTATAGGGTGTTTTTCCTTTGGTCTTTCTTTGTGTTAAATAGTGGTATTGAAATATTCTTGTTACACAAACATTGAGGTGTACAATATGTCATTATGTTTCCCAAGTTTACAATTTTAGAAATAATATCCAAAAAAAGATAAAACTAGTCAATTACAACAAAGACCATGGGACCATTGCAATGAAGAAACATATGAGCACTAAACATCCATATGCTTGGCGAAGGTGGGTTAAAATTAATGTAATATTTGAAATGGAAGAGGGTGGGAGTGAAGTGATGAATAGGTTTTGGTTATGGAACCATAATTGACCACTTTGCAAACATTAATCCATATATGAAGAAGATGTGATATAAAAAGAATTCACAAAGGATTTAGTTTTGTACATTGCAAAAGGCTATGTGTCAATCTCTATCGTAGAAAGTCATTGGTTGCATAACACGGTCTAATAGTAATGTTCACATGTTGTGTTTCCAAATTGAAAACAATTTGTTCAACATGATGTTCCGTCCATGGTGGCAAAAACCATGGGGAATTATTTTTTCTCGCTTTGAATGCTTGTAATGTAATATCACTATCATTTGATTTGTGGATGTCTCAAGCTAGCTTTGACACATTTGCATTAATAACCAACTTTGTCAAGAAGGAATGGCTTTCATGTCATGTGATAATGGGTTTGTTTGAAGCCATATATATGCAAGAGTAGTAAAGGCAACACAAGTGAAATAATTCTTGTTTTTTTACAACTTGCTAGATAAGGTGATTATTTATGTTAAAGATGAAAGAGGTAATTTGAACACTTTAGCATGAGCTCTAGATGAACCTTTGGCACTTCAAGCTCTTTATATAAGCACTTGCTTTGGACATGATTTTAACAAGGCTTGATGATATGCATGCAATGACACAAAGGTTTGTGTCCGCTTTTGAGAGGTTAATATCAAGAGTACATAAATTACCCAATATATATTTTTTTTTAAACCAAAAAATAAGTAAGGGACATTGTGAGTGGAAAAAAAACATGTGTGGATGCAGGTTTCTAACATTAGAAGTTGAAAACCCCAATACAAACCATATTTGTTAATCAAATAATTATGTTTCTATAGGAAAATCTAAAATATCAAAATGCAATAAATTTGTGCTATGGAAAACAAAAGACAAATGAATTGCAAACTCATGTGTCAAATGTTCAAACACGGACAATTTGCAAAATAAGTTTTGAGATTATGTTTCTTGTAATGAAATAATGTATTTTCAACCAAACTTGAAGGTACTAGTTACTTTTTAATGCCTTTCCTATTACATTTTCTATCAATGTGTGTTTCACAAACTAAGATTCAACAATTTGAAACTAATGACAATGTGTTGATTATTAGGATTTGATTTGAGTTGCACACTTCAAAAATTTGCATGATGGAAAAAATATTATTACATGATAATATAAAAGTATATACTAAAATGATATTGTTAGTAATATATCATGTAAAAGTACAAAATTTGCATGATGACAAAAATATTAACATTTGTTGCATGTCCAATCATTGGCACCTTGGATCCCAAATTAACACTGAGCGCATCTTCAATATTGCTAAAGTTTTGACAAGCTTATGAAGGTGCAAGTTGGTAGTTGAAAATTTAAACAAGTTGGTATTGATTTTGAAGAACTACCCAAATGATATAAGGTTGAGTTGTGTGTAAGAAGGATACTCCATTGATGAGTTATTGAGTGAATTGTTTTATATGATTGATGACAATGTGCATGTGTTAAACATGGTGTGGTATTTTGACAAATAATAGTTTGAATGATAGTTGTTCCTACATGCATTGTGATGCACACATATTTTGTTTTGGAAAGAAATTGAGGGTTTTATTATCATGGAAAGTTACATTTCAAGACATTGGTTTCTTCACATTGAACAACTTGAACAACATTGAGGTTGTTTTGCATTAAAATTGAATGGATGTCCAAAGTAAATAACCCGATTATACAATTCATATGTTCGGAGTTTGAATCTTTGGTTTAATGTTTGCATGTATGTAATTCTAAGTTTTATGCTTATTGTCCATGCATTTGGTTTAAAGTACCTCATCCATTGAAAGTTATTTGTTCAAGGATTTGGGGCATTAACTATGGTCTTATTCAATAACATTGAAGTTTGAAACAACTTTAGATGATGGAGGAGATGATGGACAATTGGTACTATGTTTTGAACATTTTAATGATGTAATTTATGTCATTGTAGGCCTACAAATTTTTGGATTGTATCAAGGTTATAGAGACAAAAGGTACATTGATTGTTTTTTTTTTTCAAAAGTGTCCGTGGAGATCTTCTAATGTAGGTAGAAAATGTTAAATAATGAGAACTTGGACCTTTACATATGACTAAAAAATAATTTTATATCTTGTTATTGTGTTACACCTTCCATTTTGCAAATGCAACTTTTTGATTGATGATGTGAAATCAATTTCTTAAATCTCCATATGTTGTAGGACTAGATGACCTTGTTGTTATCATGGTGTCATTTTTGGTGGGTGGTTATAGACCAATTGATAACATTAACGGGCCTTTTCCAAGTAAGATTTTGAAACACACTTGCATATTTTCTTCATAACCTTTCCTTGACTTTGGAAAGTGTACTAGTTTTTTTCAAATAAAAAATTACCTAGCAAGTTATGAAAAAAAAAAAAAGTTCGCCAACATTGGTACCTACCACCAACAAGGTTTTATTTTAGTTTTGTGGTGTCAAAAGTTTGGTATAGTTTTTAACTTTAAAAAAAAATACACTAAAAAAACACAAAATTCCAAAATTTCCCAATTTTTTGGTCACCATTATAAAACATTCAACCCACATCATTAGGGAGGCAATAATTGGTACCTACCACCAATAAAAAAAATTCTTTCAAATTTTTTGTTTTGAAAGTTTGGTAAATTTTTTCAAAATTTTGAGCTTTTAAAAGATTACACTTTAAAAACACAAAATTTCAAAATTTCCAAAAAAATTGTGATCCCTATGTAAAAATTTGCCCCTACAAAACATTGACCACCATGATGAATAATACCAATTGCTGGTGGGAACTTGAATGAGCTCCGGTGTCGCAACCCCACTTTGAGGGAAGTGTGAGGTCGTCACTCACACTCCCGAAAATGGGACTTGGGAGTCCTCCGGGATTCCCAAAAACTCAGAGCGCGATTGAAGGGGTCAAAACACCTAGTATTGAAGCGTTCTTTATATCCTTGGAAAGGTCTTGAAGTGTAGATGTCCAAAATGGCCTCGCATGAGTCATTTGGACATCCTAAGCATAAGTTATGGTCGAAAGAAGGTTCGGGAGTCAAATTGGCAGTTTGACTCCCAACCACTAAAAGTCGAGAATCAACCCAATCTCGGTGCGTGCAGGTGGAGTGCAACACACCGTTTGAAAGCTCTCGAGGAGAGCTACAAATTTGGTTAGACCTCATCCCGATCCGAGCTCGGGGTGAGAAGTTATGAACGCCCAAAGTCCCTGGAGTCCAAACGAAGATAGTTTCGGGACTCCATTTCGGGAGTCCCGGGAAAAAGAGCCATTTGGATGCAAGTGCGACGAAAAGCTGTAGAGAATACTATATGGGGGAAGGTGGTGGCTTCCCCCGAATCCGGGCCGCAGTGAGTTAAGTGAGTCCAAGGTCGCCTGTGGCTTGTCCCAACACTGAAAATGTGCAAAATGAGTTCTAACCAACTTGTTGGTTAGATTTGGATGTAGGACCGAATAATTAAGTAAGCTTGTCCCTCTTCCTAGTCTAAACCTAGAGCTTTCAACACGCCCCTCTCACCCCCTTTAGTGTTCAAAGCTGGGAGCATGCCCCGAATCCTTCCCGATTCCACAACTTGAGCAAGTTAGTCCCAACTTGGGACTAACCAAGGACTTAGGAGCCGTCATCCAGCTTGAGGCAGAAAAGATGGTATCCACCATTACAGTTATCGCAAAGTAGCATATGATTAACATCGATTGTCCTCTGACATACCTGACATGGATAATCAAATGGAGGAATCCAAGTCGACATGATGATGGTAGGATCCAAGTTTGGCAAGTGGTAGGGTGCATAATTTTTGGAATGATTTCAAATTGTGCGTCCGTTAGCTCCTGGTAGTTCTAACACACCTGAAGGCCTGATTGCCTTAATCCTCAAGATAGTGCAACTGGAAGAAGTGTCTAGAATATCATTTGGTTACCGTTAGAGATATACAAAATCACCAACATCAAATTGTCTCACCTTAGGTTTGTAACTACCACCTCACGTGTGTGCGTACCATAAGGTGTCTTGATGTTGTGCAATGGACAAATTCTCCATGGCCATGGGCATAACCCTCCTAAATAGAGCAGCCCTTTCTGCAATGACCCTAGCCCAAGTGGCTAGGGAGTCCAAGTCCATAACCTGGTCCATTTGAGCAGCAATGGAAGAGGGTGGAATGGGATGTCTCCTAAAAAGTAAAAAATAAGGAGAGAAATGAGATAAAAAGGCGTGTTTGGACATCCTGTAACCCATGGCGATGTATGGGAGGGCCAGGTCCCAATCCTTTTTGTTCTTAGTGAGGCAAATCTTTCGAAGTCCCTTCTTGCACGTTTGAACCATCCTTTCTACAAGGCCATCAACTTGGGGATGATCTCTTTAAATCTGATGATGGTCAATGAGAGCATGGTCAAGTAGGTCTTGGAATTCTCCCCTGAATTTTGATCCTTGATCAGTAAGGCACTCAGCATAAGCCCCAAACCTACTTAGAACCTATTGTAAGAAAGTGTGGCTGGTGATGTGTGATGACTTATCCGATAGCGTAACAAGCTCAACCCATTTTGAAAAATGTTCAATCATAATCATGATGTAAACATTACCCCTGGAGGTTTGTGGTAACTCTCTAGCTAAATCACATGACTAACGATAGGACATGCCCTGAATAGGGAATGGAGAAAGCGTGAGCTGTCGAAAGGAGAAAAAAGTTTTCACTCTATCACATTGTTCACACCTAATAATGATGTCTCGAACTTGAACATACATACCTTTCCAATGGTAATGAGGAGTGAGAAGGCTATAAGTACGCTTAACTCCAAAGTGTCCAAGCTCCGAGTGTACCTTTTGAATAAGACCAAGCCATTCATGTGGTGGTGGAACCATTCTGTCGCCTTGTGGTAAGCATTGGACGAAGTGATTGTCCTTCCATGAGTAGTGTTTGGACCGCTGTTGTATGCGATCTCGCTGATTTGATGTAACTTGGGGAGGGTATTCCCCATGTTGAAGAAACCTCAAAGTGTCCAAATCCTCCCATATATCCATAATGGGATGCTCAACTAGGTTACATTGCAATAGTGCAAGATAACTAGATGCCTTAAATACATGTATTGTTGGAATCTGGTAAAATCTTACTTGGCTTCTGAAAAATCTTTAGAAGCAGTGAGGGGTCTTCGCGACATGGTATCCACATTCTGATGTGTAATACCAAGTCGGTGAATAACCTTGAACTCATATTTTTGAAGTACAAGCGCCTAACGAGCTAACTTACTAGTAAGCTTATTGTTGGTCATCAACCACTTGATAGGCTGGTGGTCGGTATACAAAATGAAAATGGTGGCATAAAGATAGGGCCTAAAATGTATGACGGCCCATATAATAACAAGGCACTCCCCTTCGTATGAAGAATAATTTCTCTCAGCCTTGTTGTTGTTATGGGATGCATAGGCGATAACATATTCCTTGCCTTTTTCATCAAGTTGGCCAAGAATAGCTCCAATACCAATAGCACTCCAGTTAGTGTGTAGAATGAAGACCTTGCTAAAATTAGGTCTTTTCATAATGGGGAACTCTGAAAGCTTTTCCTTGAGCGTGTTAAAAGCTTCCTGAGCTTCATCACTCCATGTCCAAACAACATCCTTCTTTAGCAATGCATAAAGAGGATGAGCAATAGTATTGAAGTCTTGGACATAAATTCTGCAATAATTACATAATCCAATGAAGCTCTTCAATGTGTGAACATTAGTAGGATTGGGCATCTCCAAAATGGCTATTACTTTGGCCCAATGAGCCATAATACCATTTGGCAAAATTCTATGTCCAAAGTAGATTACTGAGGTGACAGCAAACTCACACTTTTTAGGATGGATCTTCATATTGACTTCGTGGAGCGTTTTGAATAACTCCTCGAAATGAGTCAAATGCTACAGGAGTCCCTTGCTATGCACTAGGACGTCATCTATGTAGCACTTTAGGAAATCTACCCCTTCAAGAACCTGGTCCACGACTCGTTGAAAGAAGACATGTGCATTCTTCAATCCAAAAGGCATCACAAGCCATTCCCATAACTTGTTGCTTCCATGGAATATTGTTTTTTTGCGATCCTTCGTAACGAACATAATCTGGTTAAAACCTTGCCTCAGATCCACAATTGTGAAGATGTTTGAATCTCCAATGCTCTTAAACAATTCTTTAGGGATGGGCATCGGGTACCTATCCTGAGGTGTAACTAGGTTCAAAGGCCTATAATCCCCACACATCCTTTTCTAAGTCCATAATCCAGCTGAATCTTTCTTTGCTGGCATCATTGTAGCGGCTACAAAATTAGAACTTAATGGCTGAATAAGACCAGCCTCATGGAGCTCCTTGCATTTTTCATCTACCAGTTCCCATTCATGTTTGCTCAACCTATGCCTCCTTCGATAGACATGTGTCTCATCTATAAGGTCTATAGAGAACTACATGATCTTACATTTACCTAAGTCTTTCATTGAGAATGCAAACACATTCTCATACTTAATTAGCAAGTTTGTGACCTGGTCTCTCTCCTTCTTGGTGAATTGGTTCGCCATAACCAAAGGGTAATTGAAAACACATGGAATGGAGTCGGAAAATGTGATTGAGAAACTTGGTGTATTGGGTTCTCCACTATTGAACTACGCACATTCATAGAAGGTTGTAATTGTTTTTCCAGAAGTTGATGTACCTCCAGGTGTATTAGACACAACTTGAGTCAAATTACATGGTACCTCCTGCCATGTGGTCGCATCACTAGAACTATAAGCTGATTGAATTAGTGTTGGTGTTATGTACATTTGAAAGAATACACAAGTTACCAACAACCATGTAAGGGAGTTCAGGTCCATGCCTCTCCCCAATAGAGCGTTACGCTCTAATTTAGTCACCTTAGTGTGACTAGTAGTGCCAGTTTGGAACCCCATATCCCTTTCTCTTTCTTTTGGGCTTGATTCATCCCAAGTGGCTGAAGCATGACGATACACTAAGCCTGGCCCATTTCCTTGAAAGGCGTGTGCTCTTGGGAAGGAGACAAAGGTGGGCCAAGCACCTCTTGGTTTTCCTATTGTGTTCGTAGGAAACCAAGGAGGTTTCTCTTGCCTTGTAACTGGTTGACAAGAACTTTGATCATCTAATATGTGAAAAACCTACAGGTTGGGGTTTCTGATAGTGTATTTCAGAGCTAGCTGCAAAACTGAAAGTGGTGCCAAGTTGGTCCACCAATTGCGCAGCCAGTGCGCATAGGAACCGCATTGTGCCGCATCAAGTAGGAGCGGCTCTCCAAGGTAATGCTTGACCAGTGTGTAGTGCTCTTGGATTTTCTCCCTCTGGTCAAACTGAGAAGGGGTGTTCTCAATTACATAACCAAGTGTAGGAGAAATGGATTGAGCATAGGTGATCAATCGTATCATGTCCGTGAAAAGACCAGATCTTGTGTCACTCAAGCCTTCTCCAAATCTAGCCGCTGAAAATCCTTGACACTGCTAACTTAAAATGATGAGGTCAAAGGGCCAAGTAATTCCATATGCTTCTTCTAAATTAGTTGTATGTGAAAAGGAAAAAATGTGAAACTAGCCTTCCATGCAGTGGTTGCAAGCTATTGTGGAAATCTTGTTGTGTACTCCCTCATTCTCGATGCCGCCACTTGTTTTGCAATAGGATCAATGTTTACATAGAAATACCTCCGAACCACCATCCCTGATTATAGTAGGGCTTCGAGACCTATACCAATACCACTAAAGAGCTCTAGTAATGTAATCCTTTCCTTAGGTGGTGTCTAGGTGATTAGTTGACGAAGTAATGATTTAATCGGTTCGCCATGGTTCTCCATGCTCTCAAAACTAGACAAAATTTTGACCAAGGGCTTGTGGGCTACTTTGAACCTTTGTAAAACCTCTGGTCCGTGTTGAATGTCAGTAGGAACCACCCTCAAGCTTTGAGTAGCTTGAGCGTAAGCTATCTCCTCCTCATCTCCCTTTGTCCACTCGTGGCTAGCTTGTTGGATGTAGGAAATGATGTGTGCTTCTTTAAGCATACAATGGTGAGCCATATGACTATGGTTCCCATGTAAATCAAGGGGTATGTATCCCAAGTGGTGGCCATCAATCTCCTAAACCATTCAGTAGTACGCATGCTCGAACTAGTTGTTAATTGTGAAACTTAGTGGAAACAAGGCCTCTTGTCCAATGAACACATCATAACTGGTGGCATTAGTGACTAAACATCTGACCTATAAGCGAAGCTCCTGATTTTTACTTTCATTGAAGTTAAGTGCAATCAAATCTGAGCTTTCCCCAAGTACTTCCTCTACGCTCCCACTAGTAGTGCGAATCTGCCACATAGATTTTTGTAGTTTGGAGTCAAGCATGCCCATCTTCTTGGCAAATTGAACTCCAAGAATCACTAGTTGGGCACTTGTGTCAAGAAGTACCACTCTGGGTGTGTGTCTTCCCACTTTGATTGCTGACCCAATATTGTTGACAATGGCAACTCCGGTGGCGATGGAAGTTCTCTCATTAGGCACCACATTCGGAAATGAGTGAAAGACTTTGTGGAAAAAATGGCTATCCACAACACCTTTGCTGAATAACAAATCCACAAGTGAGGCGTTCTTAACTCCCTTCTAATATATGAATGTAAAATCAGAGGTAGGAAAGCCCACTAGTTTAGCCATGCTAAAACTAGTGACCAGTTTAGGAACGCCACCTGCAACACGTGAGCCAATCGAATGTCTCTCCAAGGTGTTGGATGGGACCTCTGTAGCATGTGGATCAGGGATTGGTAGAAGACTTGATGTAGTGTTCCGGGTATCCTTTAGGACTACAATTATGTCCCTGGTGCTTAGCTTCAAATCTTGAAAATTAAACAATGGTGTACTCACAAGCTTTTACGCCACTTCATGCATTTGAAGTTGGTATTCCATAAACTGATCAGTGGAAAATTGTGTGTTTTCTGATGTACATGTACTCCTGGGACACGAAAATTTGATGCCCTAATAGCTTGTGGTGTAGTAGTCTCCTCCCCCCTCGCCAACAAGGTGCATTTTTCTTCCGTGTTGAGAGGATAAAAAGATTACGGCATGACTGCTCGAGCTCCTTTAGCCCTGGTAATAGGACTTGAACCAGATGCGAGTCCATCAGTCTGAATTACCTGCCTAGTGGCAGAAATTCTAAGTGCCACACTAGCCTCTTGTGCTGCGACATAGGAAGGGCAAAAAGAAGTAGCAAATTCTGGTGTGAGACTAGAATTGTGTGGAGTGGAAAGAACATACTCCCCAACCATGGCATCATGTGGGAGGCCATAGAACGACCTAGGAGGTCCCTTTCGTGATCCTAAACTTTGTACAAGTTGGCATGACTAGTTGGTTGGGAGGACTTGCCTTTTAGATTAGCAAGTTGGGCCCTCAATGATTCGAGTTCATTTTGTAAAGTTTGAACTTGAATTGCATGGGCTTGAAGCACCTCCCTCTTGTCAACATTGTGCTCCTTTTTCTTAGCATTCTTGTTGGAATTACCCTTGGTGGGCAAAGCCTGAATGGAAGGCTGAGGTGCCTTGGCTTTTGGTTGAGGGATAGCGGAAGATGCTGGTAGATTTTGTCGTGGTAATCGGAGTTGTTTTCGTTATGGGAACTTGGCAAAGTAAACAACTTCCTGATGTCCTTCTTTCCCACAATAATCACAAAATAGATCCTTGGAAGGAATGTTGCACTCATTAGCTTTGTGGGCAGGATTGCCATAGTAGTTGAAAGAAGGTAAGATAGGTGTAGCCGAGTGCACCGCTTTAACCCTTGAAGAAGAATGTGATGATCTAGTTGGCACAACTGGTGTAGGTTGAGGCTTTGAACGTGATGGAAACCTCATAATGTGCATGAGCCAGTTCCAACTTTTCAAAAATGTTATACACATCCAACAAAGTGTACGAATGACGCACTCCCAAGTCCGAGTTGAACCCATTTGAGGGTCCAACTATGTTGAGTTGCGGAAAGTTGGGACTTAAGGGGCGCTCCCGACTTCCAGCACTAAAAAGGGGTAGAGGGGCATGCTAGAAGTCCCAGGATTAGACTAGGAAGATGGACTAGAAGATCAAGCATGAATCTGCATCCAAAACCAACCACAAGAAGGGTAGTTCACATTTGGGAACACCCTTGGGTGTTTGGACAAGCCATGGGCACTTTTACACATAAGACTCCCCACGACCCGGACTCGGGGGAAGCCACCACCTTCCCCCATATAGTATACTTTGCAGCTCTCCGCCGAGGCTACATCCAAATGGCTCTTTTTCCCGGGACTCCCAAGATGGAGTCCCGAAACTGTCCCGGGTTGGAGTCCCGGGACTTTGGACGACCATAGCTCCTCACCCTGAGCTCGGATTGGGACGATCTTTGAACCAAAGTTGTAGCTCTCGTCGAGAGCTTTTCAACGCCGTGTCGCACTCCTTGAGGCGACGTCAGGAAGAGGTAGATTCCCGACTTTTAGTGGTCGGGAGTCAAACTGGCAGTTTGACCCCCGACCCTTCTTTTGCCCATAACTTGGATTGCAGATGTCCAAATGGGCAATGCGAGGCCATTTTGGACATCTACGCTTCAAGAGCTTTTCATTGATATAAAAAACGCGCCAAGGCGAGGAGATTTGACCCTTCAAATCGTCTTTTGAGTTTTTGGAAGTCCCGGAGGACTACAATTTTCCCACTTTTGGGAATGTGAATTGCATTCTCACACTTAGCCCCAAAATGGGGTTGCGACAATGAGTCTCCAAATTCTGCAAAAACCCATTGCAAAACCTGCGCGTGGAGTGTTGGAGTACCTTCCAATGAACGAAGATATCGGTGGGCAGCCTTTAGGTCGGTGATGCTTTGAGTATCTTCTTTGAGTTTGAAAATCCTCTTGTAGAGCATCTTGAGGGTTCCATCCTTCTGCCAACAAAATTGTTGGGTGATTGTCAATTACAAATTGAATATCCTTTGTGTTTTTTGTTGTAATACAAAATTTGTTCAAAGTCTATATAAAGACCATATTAGACAGTTGCATAACTTTATTTAGTTCAAAACATTTAACATATGTTTGCCAAAAATTTGGTGCTAATGCATTAACAGTATTTTGAATATTTTAACATTGAAATTTTTTTATAAAAATTGCATTAAAAATTTGCATGCACTAAAAAATTGATTATATTGAAAAATTACTCCCTTGAAAAACTAGTCATATTGCAAAATCATTTGCATTGAAAAAACTACTTTTAATAAAAAAAAAATTTCATTGAAAAAATTACTTCCATTGAAAAAAAAATTTCATTGAAAAATTGCTTTCATAAATTTTTTTTGCTTCCATTGAAAAATAAATTCATTCAAAAAATAAATTCAACTAAAATACGACTTTCATTGAAAAAACTATTTGCATTGAAAATTTTTTTCATTGAAAAAATTACTTCCATTGAAAAAACTATTTCCATTGAAAAAAAAAATTCATTGAAAAAATTGCTTCACATATAAAATGTTGCATTTAAAATTGTTTTTAGCACTTGATGTAAATTCATGTGTGAGAACCTTCCTTTTCCTCAATAAAAAAAAACTATGAAAATGATTATATAATAAAGGTTATTCAAATCAAAATTTTGATATAAAGAATTTCCACACATATAGATGATTCGTATATTAAAGGTAATTACATAAAGATCACATAAAAACTATCAACAACCTTAATGTCTAAGAGGGTTTTTGTTTGGAAATTGATTTTGATTCATCAAAATCATGCTTGTGTTTCAAACTACACTTAACATTATCACTAGGAATGGTTGTCAAGGAACAACTAAACCTTCAACTTTCAAATTGGTTTTTGCTTGTGGGATAAATTATTGGATGATTTCTTAAAAGCCAACAAGGGCATATGTGATAAATAATTGAAATGAGGAGTTGAATTTGTTTTGGACGAGGCAAATCCAAAAATTCAGATATTGTCATATGAACAATTGCTTCAAGCCATTTGCCCTTAATAATTAATAAAACATGTTTATCATTGGTTGCAATGGAACCACAAAAAAAATCTAATTTTTGAACCATTGATTTTGAATGACAAACATTACAATGAACACCACCCATTGGAAAAATGATGACATTTGCTACATGACAATTTACACATACTTTTTGAAATGAATGTGCAATTGGGTTAGTTATGGAAAACATCCCAATCACCTAAAAAAAAAATTATGTTAAAACAAAAAGTTAAATAAAGATGAACATAAACATAGGGAAAATGTGGACAAAGGTAGATCAATCACGAAAGAAATAAAACCATACACACACATACACATAATATGTAAACAAAAATAATGAAATGCATAAGAAGTGCATAATAAAAGATGTTGTGGAAATGTAATAATTTAAAGAATTAATACCTAAAGAAAAAATAAAAAACAAAATAAAAATTAATAAAAGCAAAAAAATTATCAAGAAAAATAAGTCATTCAAGCATGAAAAATAAAATTATACCCCTGTTTTGTAAACCATATATCTCTTTCATTTCTTATTCACTTTGAGTGATTTAAAAAACTATCAGTGTAAAATTTGAAGCTCTAAAAAGGATCTTTGAAGTGCAAAAACATTAAAGCAATGTATATATATATCTTAACCTCTAAAACAAAAAATTGTTTTTATTTGTGCTTAAACCTTACATTTTCACCCCCTTCACTTCCATAAGCCATATCTTGTTCATTTTAAAACCAATGATTTTTATGACATTAGATGCGCCAAGAAAGGGGCTACAAAATCTTTTTAATGTTCAAAGGCCATTAACCAATGTGGAGATTTTTATAAAACCTTATTTACAAAGGTTTTTCACATATTTGTCTACCTTACCATACTAAAATTACAATATGTTCTTGTTTGAACAAACACACTACAAACATTTTATCCCATATTCTTTACCCAAAAAAATAACACTAAACTATATAAAAACAAAATTTTCACTCTTAGTAGTAATATTGTACTCTATGTTTAGTATGGAACATAAATTTTTATTCTTTAGACAATTTTAATAAAAAAACATCATCTCAATGTAGTTTTATTTTCTATAGGCTATTCTAATAGACAAAATTATGTGGTCACCTAGTTTTCCCCTCCGCACTCAAGGGGGGAAAAATAAAATGGTTGGTTGGTTGGTTTTTTTTTTTTTTTTTGAGCATTAGACTTGGGTGATGACCACCCAATTCCCCTTCCTACCTAAGCGAATAAATAAATAAATAAATCGACCTTGGACTGTGAATGATTTTGTGGCCACCAAGATTTTTATTTATTTATTTATTTTTCCACTTGGAGACTTGGTGACCATTAGGTCATTTTGGGAAACCTGGTAGCTACCAAGTTGGTTTTTTTGTTTTGTTTTGCTTAGAAACCTAGCGGCCATTAAGTCGATTTTTTAAAATTTTAATTTTTTTCTCTTGGAGACCTAGGAGCGACCATGTCATTTTTTTCCCACTTAAAGACCTAGTAACCACCATGTATATATATTTTTAGCTTGAAGAATTGATGGCCACCAAATCATTTTTTTTCCCCACTTGGCAACCTAGTGGCCATTAGGTGTTTTTTTTTTTGCTTAGAGACTTGACAATTGCCAAGTTATTTCAAGAACACATGGTGGCCATTAGTTTTTTTTTCACTTGAAACCTAACAACCATTAGGTTGTTTCAAAACCACTTGGTGGTTTTTTTTTTTTGCTTGGAGACCTAACAACCACTAAGTCATTTCGATGTTAGACAACTAGGGACCACCTGGTGGCCACAAAGTCATTTTGACCTTAAATTGTGAAGGAACACCCAATGGCCACCATGTTTTTTTTATTTTTTCGCCTATAGACCTAAACTACTAACGACCACCTAATGGCCACTAGGTGGTCTTGATCTTTTATTGCCAAGGGGATTACCAGGAGGCACTTGATGGTCACGAAGTGGTTTCCATCTTAATATACTAGGGATCACATGATGGACCACCTTAGAAAATTAAGTGAACACCCAATTTTCTTTAATGCTTAAAAAAAAATTTGAAAATTGATTTTTCACTATATTATTTTTTTATTTTTCATTTATTTTCTAATATAATTGATCATGAAATGAACATTAGGTTTTGTTTGATGTTTTATGTGTAAATTATGAAAAAAACATTGAATGAGGCAAAGGAAAGAAAAGGAATTTACCTCTTTGAATGTAGATTGAACATTTGATAATTTGTTGTGCAACTTTAGAAGGCGAATTCAAGTAGTTTCATAAACAACCTTTGTTAAAATTGTGTAATGTTATGCCTTCAAATATCAATTTCCTTTTGATGTTTTTGTGACATTCTTGATTAAAACCATAACACATTGACCTTCACTGTACCCCTAAATAAGTTGTTCATATTTTGTTTTAAAATTGTTACCAAAAGTAAGAACATCTTAGTCAAATTCACCTTCTCCATCTATAATCAACAATTATTTTTCACCTCTATTATACCTTATTCCCCCTATACCAATGATGATGATTACAATGGTAGTAGATGTTTAACTTTGAATAAAATTTCTGAATTCTTTAATGGAATCCATGTGGAAAAACATGGTAACTAGTTCAGGTTGGAATGTAGGAATTGATGGCGTAATAGTTGTTGACTCAATTGTAATGACAACATGCATGTCACATTTTTCAAAACCCCTTGTGGACTTTGATTCAATGTTAATATTTTCCACCTTCACAAACATGTCTTTCTACAAATGTTGTTCATGCATCTATATATGAGACGATTTCACCTTCAAAGTGATTGTGGTCAGTCCAACAAATCACAATGCAAATATTCATAACTTGGATAAAAAATCTCACCTTTTTATTTTGAGAAACAACCAAGCTTTTCTTTCCCATGCCACCCAAGAAACAAACCTTTACGTTAGTCCCCATCCTAAAAAAATTCACCTCTCCCAATCCCTTAAAAAAGCCCTCCTTTGGAAAGGGGTGGAATTACCCCATCCTCCTCTCCTCACCCCGAAAAAACCCTTTTGCAAAAGACTTTTTTTAAAAAAACCCCTCATCCCCATTTTGTCAAGCTTCACTTACAACTTGTAATTCTTTCAATTTAATTGAATTATCCACTCCTTATACCCATTGAAACCCCATAATTAAAAAAAATGAGAGAAGGAAAAAAGTTAAATACCTTAATGCCTTTGTTTTCCTTAAATTTTCACCTATAAACTTCACTATATTCCCACCCAACTTTATTAACAAGTTGCCCATGCATGCTTGTTAAAACCTAAAATCATACATGCATGTCTACTATCTCAGGGCAATAATAAAATTTTACAACAAAAAGGCAACAACAATACATGAAAAAAAATCAATTAAAATTTAATTTCATTATGGTTTTTGTTGTTAAATCTTCATCAAAGATTATTGAAATTTAAAATTAAAAAATCAAATTAATAAAAAAAATTTATATCTCAAAAACGTATTTTTATATTTATTTTAAAATTGACATGTTTTACTTTAATCAATTCTTCCATAATTTTTCAAATCTCATTTTAATAAGATTTAAAGGAAGCAAAGCTAATTATTTCTATGTTTATCAAACAAATCTCATTTAAAAAATTAATCATATGATTTTTTTAATACATTTCATAGTGATATGAAACCTCGTGATACAAAAAGGCTAACGACAACTCAACAAAATAAAATGATATAGAGACATTATTAAATCAATTGCCCAACATTCATATTTTGAAAAGAAATCAAACAAGTAGATGGGTAGACTTCAAAACAACCCATCAATTGGATGGGTGCACTCAAAATCTACACATGCCCATCCATTAGCTTGGGCCAATAAAAAGCTTACACGTAAAACTATAACCTTATCCATTCAGCCAACTTTTGATTCTCCAACTCCTACACTCGCTTAGAAGGTGTTCCCACAATGCCTCTGTAAGACAGAGCCAACAAAAGAAAAAAACAAACAAACAACAGTTCACATCACCCTTTCCCATCTCTATCAACTATGGAAAGTTTTGTCGTGTTCTGGTTGATGGTATTGTTCTGTTTTTGGTGGTTGATGGTATTGTTCCATCAAGACAGGTTTCGTCCTTTCACTTTTCATCACACAAGGGCTAATTAAGGGTACTTAGCAGTGTTGTGCGAGTCTACAATTTTTGATATATCCTAGGGCAAAGGTATATTAGGATTCATTTTTTCTCATTAGGTTAGGTTCTAGGTATTAAAGATTGTAATTTTTGGCAGATGGGCAGGGTGCAGGTAATCCCCATCATATACCCAGGGTTGGTGTAAGAAAACGGGTATGTACTTTTAATTTTATTTAGTAAAAAGAAAAAAAATGTTCTCAGTTTGTAATTATTATGGACAGTCTTCAAATACAATGAAATTAAACTCTTTAATTTTTTACCCTAATTGTATGGATATGTCTTACACATACCCAATCCTATCAATAGGATATTATCTTTTGAGATGTGTATATTCTGGGTATGCGCTTCATCAAGGTATATTAGTTTTAAGAAAATAGATTAAGGTAAGGGTAGGGATGTTCCCAAGATGCGGGGCTCGACCTAAACCCTAAACCTTCTTGCCAAGTTGTCCTAGGTCCTGCCCTATGGTGGGGTTGTTCCCAAAATGCGGGACTGGACTTGGTCGGGGTCCCACATTTTGTGAATGTCTTCGCCCTAGGGCTTTCTTTACCCGTTGTAATGCACACACAATGGGACCCAATGTTATTGTGGACCCAAGCATTATTAGATCATTAGGTGTAGAGTGATTCTTAAGCCTACTAGTTATTAAAAGTGAGAGGGATCCTACACCTATGTGAGTACACATAACTTCCATCCCACTCTTAAAGGAGTAGGTAGGTGTAAGATCCCTCCAAATTTGAAAATTTTCTAGAAGGGAAATTCATGGATATAATAAGGTGCCCTCCAAATGTGCAATTGGGAAATTTCTTGAAGTGCCCGACCACAATAGGTGAAGTGAAGGGTAGGTCTGTGAGGGGTGTCGGTATAATATGCGGGCAGGGGCATGGGCAGGGGCAAGGGGGGTTGTTGTGCGAGGCGAGGGGGGCGAAATTTCTTTCTGCAAGAGAGGAGAAGAGGGGAGGGAGGACGAAGGGAGGCAAGGAGGGACGAGGTGGTCCGGAGTGTGGCAAGATCGATCCGGGGCAGTTAGTGATTGTAGCAGATCTGTTTCCAAGCGAGGACGTTGTTGACGTTACATGGCTTCCAAGCGGATCCTTAAAGAGCTTAAAGATCTGCAAAAGGATCCGCCAACTTCATGTAGCGCCGGTGAGAATTTCTTCTTCTCAACACTCTTTTTCGAGATTTCTTCAACCCTCTCAGACACTCTCGGATTCTGTCTGCTTTTCAAGTTCTAAGTCCTGGGATTGAACTGTTGTTGCGCCGCTGTCGTATCCCCTGGTAGAATGGAATGGAGGAGAATTGAGTTCTTATCACTTAGGTCTTCTCCTTTCGATGAGCTTTTCTTTTCTTTGCTCCAGGTGCAAATGCAAGGTAGTCTGGTGGTGTTGTTGTCAGTTATCACCGCAGTAGTAGTCGTTTTCCAGTGTTGCTTCGATTCTCTGGATGTCGTGGATGATTTATAGGGCTATGGTACATGTGCCGGGTGTTGCACACGGAACGGCTGGTCGGTTTCTGGAGTTAGGGTAAGATGCTCCGAATGTCTGTGCGACTGTGTGCCTTGGTAAAGGATGCGGCAATGTTTTCTTCAGGGGGACCTTCATTGGATTAACATTTCTGTTTCCGTGTACCGACAGTGTGCTGTTTTGCATGTGTCTTGTGCACCTGCCATGTGTAATGCCTCCTTACTGCAAAGTCTTGGTGATATTCACTTCTTTTCATTGGATTGTAACAGGACCTGTGGCAGAGGACATGTTCCATTGGCAGGCTACCATCATGGGCCCTCCAGATAGTCCTTATGCAGGAGGAGTGTTCTTGGTCACCATTCATTTTCCCCCGGACTACCCCTTCAAACCCCCCAAGGTATACTGCCTCTGTCCTTTGGATTCAGACCATCATCTGGTCCTGAAGTCTGTCTGTAAATGTACTAAAGAAACTAGAGTACATATGTAGGAAAGGATGGAATCAGCCCTGGTGGTTGATTCTGCCATTTAAGAGTGCCTGAAAACCTGCCAAACCTGCAGGTATGCACCTTTACAAAAATATAATCAGTTTTACTTTGGTCATTGGCTGATGACCAAGGCTGTTTGTCTTTTACATGTTGGATATGGAATTGTGCACGTAAAATTGCAGAAAATTCTGACTGTCCTGCAAAGGAGTCTACAGACTCAAACTGTGGAAGAGAGACAAGCTAGGAGAACAATTTTGGTTAAAACACATGGCAGCATTCTGATGAAGAGTACTTGAGACAAAATAAGCACACATTGGGCTTACATGGGGACACATGATGTTCTTTTCAACATGCTGTGTGCTATCTGTACAGGTTGCCTTTAGAACAAAGGTGTTTCATCCAAACATTAATAGCAATGGGAGTATTTGCTTGGACATTCTCAAGGAGCAGTGGAGTCCTGCATTGACCATTTCAAAGGTGAGAAATGTACTATGTGTATATCTCTAGTTTCATCCTTTTCTTTTCAATGAGATTGCTTGCATTCTGTTTTTCATTGTCCATCTCACAAGCTCCAGGTCAGATAAGCAGCATATTTGTTAAGTAACTTGCACTGCAATTTGTTCATGTTGTGGTTTTCATGAATTAATTCATTTGAGACATAATTCTGGACTTTGGTAGCTTCCTTTCTTTCTTTACCATTGTAAAGGCCCGTATAACATTGTGTCTCTCAAACACATTAGCTTGGCACAAGGGGGCAGTGTAAGCATTGTTATTGTCATGTGAATGGAGCTTCATAATATACTTTTGGTAGATCATAGCAGATTTGCCTTTGGAAAGCAGTCAGTTGGGAAACCATGTTGTAACAAGTTGGGGTTGGCAGGTGCTATTGTCGATATGCTCGCTGCTCACAGATCCTAATCCTGATGATCCTCTTGTGCCTGAGATTGCTCACATGTACAAGACAGATAGGTCAAAATATGAGGGCACAGCCAGAAACTGGACACAGAAGTATGCCATGGGTTGAGTTGCACAAGGTGCAGAACATAAAAGGATATGCAAGATGTACTGTAGGTGAATTGGTTGAGGGGCGGAGAACTGATGATGACTGTTGCACCCCGGAGCTCATTGATGGAGAATGAAACATTGTCTGCCACTAGTTACTGGATTATTGATGTATGGTTTGAAGTCCCAACATATGTAGGTGCTGGATGTGCCTGAGGTCAAGTTGTGAGTGTCTTTGCCAGTTTTGGGGTCAGGGGGATAAGTGTCCCAATGCCTTCATCTCTGTCCATCCCTTCTTGGATATCCCTGGGTTATAAGATTCACACAGCTTTGCAATTCCCAACATTGGGGTGATGTGTGGCTTGTTTTGGTCAATTGCTGGCTGGGTGACTGGGAAGTTGTCCTGTCTGCCACTGCAGCGCAGGCAATTTGCATTGTTCTGTCCCTGTTTTTTGCTCAGTGTTTTGTGCTTTTTATTTGTGAAGTATAGCCATTGCTGGGTCTCATTGAAAAGGATGCAGTGGTAGTAACTGCATAACTCTGTTTGAAGGGCTCTTTATAATATGGTTGTCAATATTAATTGCCAAGTGCATTCTGAGTACTAATGATTGGCAAAATGGCAAATTTATGTATAACAAAAACCTGCATGTGTCAGGCCTAGTCTAGCAAGAGGGTTGTCCTGTAGTGTAGTAAGCTTAGATGCTTACTTGTACAGGGACAAGCTGAAATGAAATGAACCTTACCCTCACAAGCCCATTGCAGTTTTGAATGAGAATACTTTTGACTTTTAAAATAGCTTGTCTCTCGAATGGTAGCCAACATCATGACTGAGGTCTCCTGTTAGTTCTAGAAATGCAACAGGAACTCCAGAAGATGTTTTTATAGTAGTTTGCCTAATGTTTGGGCTGATTGTTATGCCACTGTTGGGAGCTGATGAAGTATGGCAGCTCATGACTGCTATTCATGATGAAGGTGAAAACTTTGTGAGTGACACTTATTGTTGCATGACCTTGAAAGTGTTTGTGGAGATTTTTCTGCAGTCTTCTAGATATGTTTCAAGGTTTCTCTTCACTCAGACTTATTATTGATTTGCAAGTGAACTAATGGTTCTGTGTATAACTGCCTCCACAATCAACCTACAGAACACAACATTTTTGCTTGTTTCACACTTGTTTACAGCATGTGAGGCATTAGAGCAGCACAACCAGTGCTCACTATGTGGCCCTGCATAAGAAATTTGGATGAAGACAAGTGCAAACATGCTGGTTTCACTGAGCAAAATGGTTTTACCTTGTATTTTGGCCTGGACGTTGATGATGGTAAAAAGGGTTAACAGAGCCTAACACCTGCTATTGATTGGGTAGATGGTTTGATTGTTCCAGGTGGGTTGTTATTAGTACCCTTTCTCCTATTTGCAGTCCCAGTTTTGGTTTTATGGGTGGGGTTGGAAAAACGTAAATAACTAAACTTAGATGTGAGATATATTTGGCCAGGGTTGCATATTGAGCACTACTGGAGATGCTCCTAGCTACTACCCCAGAAGAACAGAAACAGAATTGCAACTCAAGCCACACCAGTAACATGGATTGTACATTATATATTTGATGAAGTACAAAATAGTGTGATACTCAGTTTTTAGGCTAGTAAAAGTAGATGATTCATTTTCACTGGCCGGCCTAAATGATTTGTCCAAGTGTTGATGTTAAATAGTCTGTCAATTTATACTGTTCTCTTTTTCTTTTCTGGTTAGCATTGGACGTCGTGAATAGACCCGCAAACAAAGGGTACGGGTTAAGAAGTGCTAAAACTTGAACGAACAGAGGCCAAAGGATTGATGTCTATCTCATCCATCTACCAAGCCAAAAAATGAATGGATGCCTATATCATCCATCTACTAAGCCAAGCCAAAAAATGAACGGATGCCTATGTCATCCATCTACTAAGCCAAGCCAAAAAATGATCGGATACCTATGTCATCCATCTACTAAGCCAAGCCAAAAAATGATCGGATACCTATGTCATCCATCTACTAAGCCACGCCAAAAAATGAATGGACACCTATATCATCCATCTTCCAAGCCAAGCAAATTCCACGGACACCTATATCATCCATCAACCAAGCCAAAGAATGAATGGATATCTTTCTCATCCATCTACCAAGCCCCCAAATCGGCTGAAAACCTTTGCTTGGAAGGCTAGAAGGGTTTTGAGTTTTGAACCCACGACCGGCGTTGGCAACGAGGTTGGTGGATAAGGAAGGAAACACACAAGCTTCACACAAACACGCACAACCCAATTCCAGAGCAAGCTCTGTGTTTTGCGACCGCGGCAGCCATGACGAGTTTGGTGTGTGCAGCTGCGCGAATCGTGCACGTAAGAAGCAGAGTCGCGGAGCTGCGATCGTCTTTCCGAGGACTGTCTTTGAGTTCCTCTTCTAGCGTTGCTATGCCATGTTTGTTGTCTGCCAGAACAACACAGCCCTCGCTGCAAGCGCCTGCCAAGCTGCTGCCAATTCAGCCCGTGGTCGCAGCGGGCTACAAGCTGAAGACTCACAAGGTAGGTTGTTTTTTGTTGTTGCCGCTCTTGTGGATTTCTTGTCTCAAATGTTTTCTTTTGGAAGGAAAGGATGAGGAGACTTTCGACTTTTTGTTTCTCGGAGAGAAGTGGATTTTCCTGAATCCAACCAAACATGCGCCTTCGCACTCATTTTGAACAGAACCATTGCCAGGTTTGTTCTCCTGTCAGTCCGGAGGTTATCTAAGAGATGACGGAGTCAGTCAGGAGAACAAACCTGTAAATGGAGAAAATGAGTCAGTCAGTCAGTCACCTCGGGGGTTTGGAAAATGGCAGGCATCAGCGAAAAGGTTTTCAGTGACTGGCAGTGGCAAAATCGTGCGGAGGCAAGCAGGAAGGCAACATCTACTGAGGAAAAAGAACGCAAAGCGCAAGAACCGTCTCGCGGGCAAGGTATGTCATCTGCAATGAGGTGCTTTCTGAGTTCGAAAGTGGTCATAAAACGTTTTTTCTTTCTGGAAGAGTCTTGTTGTCACTTTCTTGTGTCTAGGTTCGGTTCAAATTCCTGGTGGCTAGAAGAAGAGGCTCCAATGTTTATTAGGTAAGAATAGTTGAACCTCTTCCATCTGGCAAACAGCTGACAAAATGGTTGTGTTATGGTTTTTGCAGACGGATGTGGATAGAAGTGACTGGCAGAATGTGCTAGGAGCACTGCCATATTTGAAGGCCATGAAGTAGATGCACAGGTCAGAGTATATTACAAAACAGATTCTCAGAATTGGTGGCTCACTGGTACTACAACATTTTGTCATTCTTTAGGGTGGCTGATTAGGGCTAAGAATAATGTTCCTTTGTAGCAGCAAAGCAATTGCGAACAATTCTCTCTCTGTGCACCAGCATGAACGGTGAAGGGTTTTGCATTTGGACAGTGAATTATTATCTGTCATCGGATTTCTCAATGAATGAGCATTTCCATTTGTGTGTGTCTGCATTGGTCTGCATTTGTGTGCATTGATTACAAATTTGAGAGCATGGAGAAATGCTTGGAGAGTGTTTTCAACAGAAAGCTTGCATGTATTTTTAGTTGCTTGGAGTCCCATGTTTTTTGCAACATGTCAAATGTGCCAAGGGCAAATTAAATTTCATTTTGAGAAATGCAACAGAAACAGGTGGAACTAGACCCTTGCCATGGGCATTCAGTGCCTGCTTGGGTATGTGTGCATGGCAGGTATTGTACAGGGTTTCCTTTGTGTGCAGTGCCTGGTACTTATCTCTGATACTGGTCCTTTCTCTAGCTTCCTGAAATTTTGCATGCAGTTCTACTCTTCTGCACCTCTGAACAAACATGAAAGCTGATGGCATGAAGGTTGTAACTGATGGCCATTTTACAAGTGGTCTTCTAATTGAGCTGGACCTAGAGGATTTAGGTCATGGTGTCATCCACTTGTCCAAAATGTGAGAGCCTAAATGCTTGCAAGTCCTGAGGAGAAATTACGCAGCCTGAGTTGCCTCTGCTATGGCAGTTTGGAAGTTTTGACTGGAGAGGACTGGTTGCTCTATCAGATGAAGGGAAATGTACTGCAGCTTGCCACTAGATATAGTATCCTTCTTTCTTGACCATTGTATTGAAAGTCACAGTCAAAATCCTGGTGGTGGATTTGGCAAGAAAATTGTACAGGATATTGGAGGCACAGAGCCATGAGTGGGAAGTGTTCTGAATGAGATCTGACTATGAGTTGGAAGATTGTTGCTTGCCACAACCAATCTAACTGCAATAATCCTTCAGATCAATGCTTTGTTCTCTGCACTGTTCAGGTAACATGAATACTGAATCCTCCTTCACTACCCCTTCACCTCCAAACTCTGTCATTACTAGGAGGCTTTGTTACCGTGTTCTTCAGGTATGCACAGCAGATCTCTGTTGGTGTATTAGGTCAGAATGCAACTTTAGCTTTACAGTTTGGAACAGAAGCAATGGATGGAGATAAGGTAGGCTCATTGTGTAATACATCCAGTAGATGACACAAATGGACCATAATTGATTGTAGGGCGTATCTGGCTAATGTGGCAGCATGCCATTGGATGAGAGCTCCCCGGCTGTACCATATATGTGAAAGCTTGCAGCCCAATCTCCCTCCCTTTTAAGACCTACTTTCTTCCTCATCAGGTAGGCCTTCTGTACCTACTATTTCCATCCCCTCTATGGACTAGGTAACTGGTGACAGTGTGCAAGTTACTGTGAATAGTCAAGGTCGGGAACGCCAAGACTATTTATGGTAACTGGTGCAATTTCACCAGGTCTGATGCAATTTTGCTGGGGAGTGGTCATAACCAATCCTTGTGAGGATCAAGATGTCCTCTTTTCATTCATAAAGAGATTGATTATGAAATTTCATTCAATAGTGTAGAGGTATGGAATCATTGCCTCAACGAGAGCCCAAGGTGGTACTTGTGTGCTAACTACTAGGTTGGCTAACTAATAAACCGGGTTTTTTACTCCCAACTTAACCAATCCAAGCTTTGAGATTCTCACAAGGAATGGTCATGAACCTATATGTCTACTCAAAAGCTAACCTTCAAAAGGAGGTTACCTATTGTTAAGATTTCTTCCTACCTTTTGCACATGTTATTTTACAGGAGGCAAAAAAGGCCAGAAATAGAAATCTAAAAAAGAATTGAAATTTGTTTTCACTCTTGCCCATAAGCATATCTTTAGGTAGAAAGTAGAAACTTTAACCAAAGAGAACAAGGGCTGATTTTGAATTTTTTTCAAAAATGATCAATTGCACCAGAGCTGGTGAAATTGACAGGTACAGATGAAATTGATGACAGAAATGAACAATACCACATTGATGAATCTACGTTCATGAAATCTACAACAAAAGCTAAATTACACATGTATGAAGTGAAACTTCATGAATGAAAAAGGACAATTTCAATGAAATTGATAATGTAGATGATGAAAAAGTACCACATGGCATTTTACAATATGGATGAGACAACGTTCACTGGATATCATCATCCATATGGTTGAATTGTGTGTACATGGTTGATTTCATCCATGAATCCAACTTCATCATCATCAAAGTTCCATCCATATGGTTCATTGAATACATGTGATCAGTTTCATTTGTGTGATCTACGTCAAATTAATGTCATCCACGTGATAATGTTTGCTCCTATGCTATGTCTATTTTTTGTGTTGGCAATTTCATCCAGAGATTAGGAATCCTTGTTAGGTTTATGAATTCTAGCTTTCCTATTTCCAGATACATAATATGAAAAGTGAACTTCACAAGAATGGTGCAAAATGTGTTTGTGCTTTTACCAAAATCAGGCTTTGATATAAACACCATGTAGATGACTAGTTCCATATTTTGTAAGTTGGTCCAACTATACATTGCTGACATCCTTGTGATGTCCAACACCATTCTTCTTGACCTTTTTAGAAACTCTTCAAAGATGGCATCACCCATTTTCCTACCCATGCATCGATTGTTTCTTTTGACTACTTATATGGTAGACTATAGTGACTGCAAAATTCCAGAAGTAATCTTTGACAAGTTCAAGGACAAATGAAATAGCCTGGCCTGCCCACCAAGTGCAAGTGTCAAAGTTAGGACTGCTAATCACACAATTCATTTCCACAGTTTATTTCCAAGTTTTCTCATGTGAATTTCTTGTCACAATCAAACTCTTCACTAGGCTTGTAGACTCATAAGCTGGGTGCTAGAACTGTCATATGCTCCAAAAAGTGGTAGCATCTTGAGAATTGTTTGTCCTTGTTTAAGTGTGGTAACACCAAACAAAGCAAGCCAAATAAAATTCAATTGGTGGGCAGTGCCATTGGAACCTACCAAACAAGCAAGCCAAGTAGAATTTAAGTGGTGACTGGGCACCCATTGGAACCTACCAAGCAAACATCTGACAGTGTAAGGTCTTTTACTGGCTTTCATCACATTAACCCAAAGTCAATGCATAGTCTCTTCCCAAGCAAAGGTGGCAAGGTCTTTCAAACACATTTGGTCAAGTGACTCATAGTCAATGCATTGTCTCTCTCTCATCATACAAAATAAGGCCCCAAATTGAACTAACAGTTGTAACCAGTGTTGGGCGGTTCTCTCTTTTCAAAGAAAGGACCGGGAAGTAAGGGTTAGGTACATGGACATATGACCAGTGGTTCTAAAAAAAATCAGAGAAATGGTTCTGAACCTCGACCAGTGGTCCTCAAAAATCATAAAAACCAAAATTGACCCTAATTGGCATTTAAAAGTTCAAAGTACCTACTCCAAACTTTTGCTGGTTCTTTCATGACAAATAGTTAGCTCTTTGAAAATTTTCTAAAGACTCAGAACCAGAGGTTCTTTTGAATCTGAATTTTTTTGAACAATCAGAACTGGAGGTTATTTAATTTCTAAAAAATTCAAAAACCCAGAATTGAAGGTTCTTAGATATCTTACATTTAAAAAACTGGGCCTCAAGGTTATTAACAAAATCAAAGAACCACACAACATTGGTTGTGACTTGTGACCCAAAGTCGATACTTAGTCCATCTCCTTTACAGCCTCTCTCCTTACAATAGGGGAGTGCCAACTGCAGAGTTATGCAGCCACACTGACCAGCCCCCAAAATTCCTTGGTCTTATATGACTACAATACCTGTTGTCACAAGAAGTTTTGTTTTCAAGTGACAAAAATAGCTGATGAACAGCCTTGATCACAACTCTGATGATCCCTGGATATTTCAGTTGAAACTGGTCATAAGCCTAAGACTACAGTACCTGTTGTCACAAGTTTTGTTTTAAAGTGACAAAAATACCTGATGAACAGTCTTGATAACAATTCTGATGATCCCTGGATATTTCAGCTGAATCTGGTCACAAGCCTTAATTGCACCACAACCTATGGAATGGTTATTTTCTTCCATGTTATCCCATTCTCTTTCACAGGTCCCATGAAAAGAGTAGTATACAGCTGGTAAGCAAACAGGTGAGTCATAGAATGAAATACCCTCTTTTATTGGATGGCTTTGTCATCTACACATAAGCAAGTGCTGTAACACCTTATGCTGGAGCTTATTATAATTGCTCAGCTTCATCCTCCATCAGCAGTGTCCACCACTTTTGTTGGGAGGTAATGCCTGAAACAACACTACAAGTTGAAAGCAAGCTCAGACACTGTTGCCCACAAACTTGTGGAAGACTTCACTGCACCATGAGGACAAACCTGGCTTAGACAAGCTTGAACATGTAACAACATAATCTCATAGCTACTAACCCTCTCATCATATGCCTCTGCAACACACATGAAAGCAGGCTCTCAAGGCTTGGTGCATCACAAATAGCATCTTACAGCAGATAGATGGTGCTATTGAGATATCTTCACAACCCTGAAACCTTGGAACAACATTGCAGTTGGAGACTCAAAGTACCATATTAGTGGCAAGATCCTTGATTATCTAAAGTGCAATTTCAGATCGACCCCTGCTCCCAGAGATGGTTGGTGAATGAGGCCAGGACTTCGACTGCCAGACAAATTCCCATCCATTCCAAGCCAACTGTCAGAGGTTGTACCTCCCCAATATCCACCCAATTTGTAGCCCTGATTTCCAAACTCAGAAGAGTACTGAGACATAAATCCCATTTGAGGGACATGGCTCTGCAGAAGCTGTCTGTGACCATGATGACCTGGAGGACTTAGGGAGGCACCTAATGGAACTTGATGATGGTTCCCACTTTCATGCTCTTGCATCCCCATAGTGGTGACAAAAGGTGAGTGCTGAAGTATTTGTGTTGGCCCCAACAATTGGTGAGCCATTCCTTCATGAAATGCCTGAGGGGGTGGTTGAAGATGCACTTGACCTGGTGCAGGAAATGTTCTGGCTGTAGAAGAATCAAATTCATAGTCCATGTTACCATGGCTATATACTGGAGATGTGGCCTGAGCTCTGGCAGATTGATGAAGGAACAAGAAGTTTGAAGGACCATGGCTTGCCTGCTGATGCCGTTGAAGAGTTGCTGGGCGTGTGTGTGGCTCTATTAGCACTGGAGGAGATTGTGGTCCATAATGCTGCTGCAAATGCCCCTCTGATCGAAAAGATGCAAATCCTGCTGTTCTGGCTACGGCCTTGATCTGAGGGCCATTACCATGCGTTAAAAGCCTTGTTACACCATTCACATGGCCATCCTTCACCTTGCCAGGAGGCTTTGATGACCTGTTTAAATTCTGCCTCTTGGTGGCATCAAGAAGGCTAATACCATTCATAGCTGCTTCAGTTCTGGTAAGTAAAGAGAGCTTGTCACCCACGGGCAGCAGTCTGCTGTTTCCACCCGCAGTGGAAGCAAATGATTCTTCCTTAGTACCTTCCCTGTCCGCAACCCTCTTCAGATACTCCCCATTGTCCACTCTATTGATGTTAGCATGTCCATTGAGGACTGATCTGAAAGAGGGCCCAGCCAAAGTAGAAGTTGTTCCATTCAGGGAGTCCATCAACATCTGTTGACTAGATGGATTTTGGTTGCCCCACAATCCCTGACCCATGGCAGAAATGGGATGGAGCAATTCCTCTGATTCAGACAACTTTAAATCATCAATTTGGGGCTGTGAGGAAGATCCATCCCCAAAATCTCTGTGAACTGCATCTGCCTCCTTACTGTCAGGCCACATAGCACTCAATGCAGGTCCTGAAACACCATACCAAAATTGACATCCTTCCTCACCTGCACCTGCTTCAAAAGGATACTTGTCTTCACTTTGTGAAAAAAAAGGTGCTGTCCTCTCCACCTTCTCCTTCACAGCAGAAAACCTCTTTTCTGGAAGAGGGGCCTGCAACGATTGTAGCTCACTCATGAAATCTTTTCCAAACAAAGCTTCAAGTCTATGCACTTCACTTGTTTGGTCTCTTGGGTCTGGTCTTCTCCATGGCCACTCACTTGCTGCTTCCTTTGGTGGTAGACCCCTACTACACAAAGTTTCTGATCTACTAGGCTGTTTTTGCAAGAGTGATAACAGATGCTGAGAAGCACTTGTATCTACAACTGCACTCATCATTGAAGGAAAGTCTTGAAAACCTAACAGTTCATCATTGCCTGCAGCTTCAGCCAACAGGCTTTGCTCAATGTCCTCACAGGTCATGAATACAGGTGGTAAAAGAGATTGCCCCATCTGTGGACTATCTTGATTAAAGGGGACTGCAGGGATAACACTGCCCTTATTGCTGCTTACAGGTTCCTTTGCAGCAGCTGCCATCATCTTCTCAATGTCCTCCAAGGACAGGGCCACAGGCATGGGAAGAATGCCACAGCCCTGATTATGGGTGGAAACAAGCCCACCATCTCCATGTGATTCTCCCTGTATGGTTATCACCTTCTCTTTCTTGGCAAATAAAGACAAAATATTGCTGGAGCTTGTTGTCTCATCACTGGGTTTCTCCTCTGCACAAAACCAGTTTCTCAGTAAACAAATACTATGACAGTGCATATCAGCCTCCCGAATAAAGCTTCCATTGTGGAGGTGAAAGTATTAGTAGTCAATCTTGAAACAAAAATCAATCTTCTTTACATGACATAGAGTTATGTGACGGGCCCAGTTAAATCTGGAGACAAAATGAAAACCCATCACAATGTATTAGAAACTTCCTGGAAAAATCTGTATGCAAACTCAAAAGATGACTGAAAACTACAATACTATGAAATAGACATGGTGGTATCCTTAACAAGATGTTATGGAGACATGCCATGTGATCATAGATTGTGAAAATATTAAGAAAGTCACAAGTGTCCAAAAGACTTTCACCTCATATCTACAGATTCTAAGCTGTAATGTTAGCATTTGTACAAAAACTAGTAACTCTGGCAATTTTTCACATGGTCAGACATAATGTTATAAACTCTTGCTAATTGGTCATAGGACTATCTTTATTAGTGTCAGGCCCAGAGACCCTATTAGTTAGTGAAAAAGCAGGGCTAGATGAGATTCTATTGACTCAGGATACAGATTTGTGCAACAAAAGGCTTCGGGCACATGACACTCCCATCATAGGATTATTGTTCAGGATGGTCTTAGTTGGTGATAGAACACTACATCCACTGAGACCATGAACACACAGAACACAAAAAACAGAGATAGTGTGAGAATAGAAAATCACATCAATTGAAGTTCGCTTCATACCTTCAAAGTGAAACCATTGAGCAAATTTTGACCCTTTTGGGTCTACTGATGACCAAGACTCCTCTGTTGAAATGGCACTTGATGACTGGTCATCACAAACAAACAGATAAGAGATAATACCAAACTTAATTACAAGGTTGTTGCCATGTCCCATAACTGATGTCTATAAGCCAAGTTATGGTTGATTTGAGGGGATGTGATTAGCACTGAAATTGCATGGCCTACCTCAACCAGAAAGTCTGCTGAAGCAGTACCATCATCAGCAGAAGCTGGTGTAGCCTTTCCAAACAGCTTATCGAGGAACATCCCCTCACTGCTATTACTAGTATCTGTCCTGGAAATGCTGTCATCAGGTACTGTGTCTACTGTGGCATAATGACCCTCTGGATTCAAGCTCCATAAGTCTGTTGTTTCATGCAATTGCTTCACACTTGAGCTTCCAGTGGTGGATGAAGTATCATCTACTGCCTCATTCACAATTTTAAGTATTTCAACACTGGTTTCCTTAGCAGTATCTCTTGAATCAAAATCATCGGCTCCAGTACTGGAGATGATTGGTATAGTCTCAGATCTCTTCTTCTCCGTTTCAACCACACTGTCCTGTATCTCCAAGACACCATTTCTGGCAGCATCGTGAACCCCTTGTTCATGATTATCCTGTCAACAAAGGATGATTGAAGCAACACTATTGGTTGGGACATATTTATGAGATTGCAAGGGAATCTCTATAACACAACAATGAGTGCAGTCATAACCTTGTGAGGAGTCACTCAAAAAGTGTCAGACCATCACCTTCATCACCAATAGCAGTGACAAGCTGCCATGACTATCCATTGACATCATCAGCTACTGACAGTGGGTGTAGATAAGTATAATAATAAGCCAAAAATTTCAGGCAAGCCATTAAACAACAATCTGCATCCTGAGTTTCAGTTGCATTTCTGGAAGCAGCTTGAATACTCAATCATGATGTTGGCAGTAGGTTTAGTGTACATCCAAGCTGACAGTGAACCTCAAACTTTCCCAAGCTGATTTGTTGACGAAAATTAAAAAGTTATGGATTTGCTGTGAAAACAAGGTTGACATAGAAAACAAGCTGGTAAGATGACCCCCTACAGCATTGTGATCATGCATAGCATTGTAAACCTACCTGGAGTTGAAATTCCTGACTGATATTTTGCTTCAGTTGGTTGACTTTTGAGAAACCTGGAGGGAAAGCAGGCCGGGTGATTGTGGGTACAGGAATTGAAGTGGTGATCCTCTGAACAGGTGATTCAGGAGGAGAATGGTGGGGATGGTCATCCCAAAGGAAACTTTCATCATGCTTGCGCAGCACAGATGGATTATCAACTTTCACAAGAGGCTGCTTCTGCTCCTGTAGCTGACGGTGCTGTTCTTTTCGCATCATCTCAAACAGTTCTGCATTCCAGCACCCAATTCTCTTCATAAACCTCAAACATCAAGCACTTATTCCTCTTTTAACATAAAGAGGTATCACTGACACTTTCTTAGTATGACCATCAAATGACTCACAATTACAACAAGACAACACATACAGAAGACTACCCATGATTGCAATCAAAGATCACGGCCACTATAATCACTTGAATGTGTCCAGAAAATGAAAACATGACGTTGAGCAGATCTGCCAGGGTTCTCTGGAAACAAGTATCTTCTATTGTGGTCATGTGTTTCCTAACATATGAGGTTCTCTCTCAGTAGCTCTTGCTGACATCTCATACACATATACCTATCTTCAATTAGCATATCAACAACCACAAGTTTAATATTGAGGAGATCTGACAGTAAACTTTTGCACATTAAAGAGTTTTGAGGATAAGAGTTTATCATCCTTTCACCTCGTCGCTTGAATTCTTGGAGGGACCTGTCATCATTGGAAGGTTCCAACAAACCAAATGTTTGATTATTTACAGTATCATTGTCTTCACGTCGTCCATACATAGCTGTCTGCAGTTAATAGGCCAAGTTTCTCATCACTCTTCCATGTCTCACTCTAGAGTACAGGTCAAAATTCAAATCCACTAATAAGTTTTGTTGAATCCCTTTCATTGTTGCTTTCCCTTCATCTTACTTGCACTTTCTTTCTCAAGAACCTAACTTTACATGACACAATGCTTGCAAGCAAGCTCAATGGCAATAATGACATAGTTGCTCAAAATGAACAGACAGAAATGAAGAAAACCTTTACTGCAGGTCGAGGAGGCTGATAAGAATCAGCACGTTTGTGTAGCCCAGGGCCTGTGGCAGACGGCCAGTTGCCACTGCCCAGCAACCCATCACGCTCTGCTGACAAACGTTGACCTGCCTCTCCTCCTGCACTAGCTACTGCTGCTCCAACAAATCCAACCAACTCTCCCCATCAAATTGTTGTTACAACCTCACAAAAAATCTCATGAAGAAGGAATTGAACTTAGCTACAATCTCTCTTTGACATCTGAGAGCATATCAAAAATTAAAAACACACCCAACAATGAGAGTCTCTTTGACATTCAGTGCAACAGTCATGTACAATGAAGCAGCAACATGAGACCTTGACATAGAGAGCTTAAAAAAGACTCCAGAATCCATCATTTACATCCCTTGCATACACTCGCCAGTTCAACATGCAGGGATTAGAAAATAGCAACTGCAGGACTCTCGCTCATGGAGAATACAGTCTAATTCTTCAATTTAGTTCAAAGGCTTGGAAAAGGAAGGACAGCCTAAAATTGAATTAGATTGGGTTCTTAGGTATCAATAGAAAAAAAAATAAGAAAAGTTCTTGGATGAACTTCTTTGTCCAACCCATCATCATCTGTTTTGCACCTCAGGTCCAATCAGTTCTTGTGGTCCTTGAATCAATAATCCCCTACTGTGAATACACCTAGATATACAGAAGCAACAGACCTTACCAGGCTGATTGCCTTCCCTGTCATGCAATGGGTGACCTTGTTCATGGTCTCTGTCACCAAAACGCTCCCATCTACCTGGAGGAATAAGTGTGGCAGGCCGGTTATGAGGTGGACGTAAAGTAGGACCATTAGTACTGATGCAGAGGGGGCCAGGCCTTGGTGGATAATTTGCTGCAAAGGCATTGCCAACTGGCTCTTCATCATAAGGCTTACGCCGGCTGTTGGGTGGTAAGAGGCCACCACACCCTCCTCCTCCTGGCCTTCGCCATTCAGGGATGTCATCTTGGGATGACTTGATGCTGACACCTCCCCCCTCACTGCACATTCAAACCACAACCATCACACCTTAATACACATCATCCCCATCCAGACCTTTCCTACATTATCAAGGAGCCTGCTCCTGCATCCAAGAAACTTTTATATCCTCCTCAAAAGGAAGATACCACAAAGGATTACATAGAACAAGAGGCAAACAAAGACTTGTCCTGCTAAAGGACAGAAGTCACTGGGGAAATTATATCTTGAACAGAAGCCTTACCTATCTTTGTAACCAAGGATACAAGCTTGGACCACTGCTGGAGCTGCAGGATTTGCCTCCACTACATCAGAGGAGATAGAGTCTCTGTAAAGACATTCAAGGCCATGGCAATAGACAATCACAACCAATACTTCAAGAATGGAGGGTATAGTCATTGTCTCTACAACTGTCAATGTAGTTGCCACAAAAGATGAGTAACCAGCATCTTATGGTTCTTTTGCAAGATGACATCCACATCAGTGCACTTCAGAAGACTGCAAGAAGGAACACCTTCGCAAAACAGCACCTCAAAAGATTACAGGAACACTCTGCTTCTACCCTTTCCTACAGTTGTAATTGTTGACAATTCCTGTATTCTTTTGCAGACCAGAAGCCTGTTATGGGCAACACTGTAACAGGGAACATCTTCACAATACAGCACTTCAAAAGATTACATAAGCACTCTGCTATAACAGGGTTACCATACAATCTATGACCATTCTTTGCCACATGGCGGCTTGCACTTGAAAATTCAAGGGAAGCATGAAGGGATTACATCACATTTTAAGTGGAACAGTTGGAATCATGTCCAAGAACCAGCCTACATTCAAACCACTCTCATCTTGAGGTCAAATCAGAAAATTCAAGCTGGTATTGAAACATCAACTTCAAATCCAATACTGCAACTTATCATATTTTGAGCACTCTTGAAATAAGAGATTGCTATTGGTCTTGGATTGGTATATACACCTTGATCACCTCCAACTGTCTCACATTAATGCAAATTCATACCATAGAGGAAAACACTGAGGTGGTAAGCCTAATTAATGATCCATGTTAAGACAGCCCAAAACAGATTCAAAAAGCCCACAGTATGAATAGCAACAATCACGCTCCCAGAGTTCTTGTCTTACTGAAGATTGTACCATGTCCACCAAGCTAGTATGACAACAATTCATAACAATTCAGACTATTCTGACAGCCATGCATAGCAATTCATACAGCAAACTTCAACCCATGCACAGATACCAAACCCCAAGATCCATGAACCCAATATCAGAGAGCACATGATGATGTGCTCCAAAGAAATTTTCCGAGAACATGCATAAGCTGCTACAATGCATAAAAAGCAGCTGATGTAAGAGCAGAATTGAATACACACCTCCACAGAACAGGATCAATATTCTCAGGTCGAGTCTGGCACAATGGAAGAGAAGCAAAAGCCAACAACGTTTCCCTCCTATAGCTAAGAATCTTCTGTCCGCTCATGTCTTTAGAAAATAAAACTTAGGGCTAATATCCCTTCCCCTTTTTCTGTTGCTACTGGTTCAACCTTTTTTTTTGCTACAGAATACCAAGGCAGCTTGAGGGTTTCTTGGAAACAACAAACATCATTATGCTGGATCAATCTGAAGTTGTTGCAATGGTATGACGCTCAGAGTGAATATAAAGGACACTCTCAATTGGCTTCTCTCTTCTTCTGCTCTTCTTCTCTCTTCTACTACGAGATCAAATCTCTCCACGTGATGGTAGTTTTGTATATACAACACCTAGCATTAGAATTCAAGTTCTCTCAAGTAATAACTTCTGAACACGAAGCTTCTCTTGCTTGCTGTGTGTGTCCTATTCTAACTCATTTCCAGAGACTTCAGTCGTGTCTCTCTGATTGATTCTGCACAAGAAAAATTCTAACTTAGTATTTCTAATCGCAAGGCGTAGCCATCCTCTCTCGGCACAGTCTCGCGGCACAAGGGACTTGTCAGAAAGGTCGAGAATTTCTCGCAATAAGGGTTTCGCGGTGATCATGACACAGGCAATCAAAAAAAATTTACACCAGTATCATCAAGAGCTCACAGTCCCTCCCATACTCGGTCTGTTTTCTCAACTCCGAAGGTCAACAAGTCGATCCTAAGCTCTTCCCTCCCTTCGATTCCATACTCAATACCCTAAAGTCTCAAATAAAATCGCATCGCAGATGCGAAACACGAAATCAATCTCCATCCGCAGCTTGCCACTGCAACAAGAACCAGGAACCATAAACACTTGATTATCATCAGCCATGGACGACAACAACAACAACAACAAGGCAAAAACAGACAGTCTCACATACAGGGGTTCCCGAACCATAGCCAGCTGCAGTAGCAGCAGCAGCAGCAGTGGAGTACACCTAACAGTAAAAAATGCTAGAACAACAGCTAGAGCAAGACGATGAAAGCCAGTGCTGTCGAAACACTAAAATGCACCCAAGAATTTTTAAAAACGCCAGCACCTTCACCATCACGACAACACCTTCACGACACAAGAGCTTCCCAACACCCTCGACCTAACCTTACTTACACTGCAATGCATTGTGATACCAACCGGAACCGAAAAGCAAGCTCGGAAGAAAAAATCAGAAAAACGGAAAAATCAAAGTTGCGCAAAGCGGGATCTGGAATTTCGCGATCTGAGTTGTACGCTGTCGTGTCTGTGTCTATGTGTCCATCCCTCTCCTCTCTCTCTCTCTCTCTCTCTCTCGGTGCGTGTATGCCTTTAGCAAAATTACATCTTCGCTCCACAACGAATCCTTTGGCCAAAATGGGATTTAGGGTTTGTGAGCCTTGTCCTCATTTGGTACTGGTACAGGGGCAGCTTCACATGTCTGTTGAATAGTTAATTAATTTTGCAGAATCCATTTCAAAAATTAGAATATTTTTTTAATGTTTCAATATATTCTTCCTTTTCCTTCACCAAAATTTGTTCTCGTACAAAAAGATAAGTAGTTTTTGAAATTTTCAGCATTTCTGAAAATAATATAATTTGTATTCCATTCAGGGATTTTTTAAACCATTTTTGAAGGTCACCACTATGGCTATTTCTGTCCATGGTCAGTCCATTGGGTGGCGAACTTAAGTTTTTTATGGTGGCTTTTTATTGGCTACTAGCTAAAAATTGAAGGCCAATTCTGGTTATTGGACTTTTAAGCCTCGTTTTCTTTTCGCCACTTGAAGCTGCACAAGGTGCGAGGTTTTGGCTACTCTACAATTTTAGGGTGGGATTATTTGGCTATTTTGAAATATCTAAGGGCGTTATTTGGTTATTTTGTAATTTCTAGGCTTTGTCACTAGTTTCTTCAAACACACAAACAAGCTTCAATGTTCAAGCTTCAATGACTATTTCAAGCTTCAAAATTCAAAGACTACTTCAAGTTCAGGCTTGTACATGATCGCACAAAAACATAATCGTTTGTTGAGGATTCGAACCCCTACCCATAAGGGCATTGCCCATTGCAAAGCAAATGACCTAGACGCAATGCGACACAAACACACACCCATTATACAAATAAATGAAACAAATCAATCCGTTGTCAATGTTCAACCATTCACAAGTCCGCCACATCTCACTCATGTTGCGTGCACACACATAACACAACAAAATCAATCAACCAAAGCAAAAAAAACATGTTCAAATATGCATGGTGCATGCACCTCAATGTCCAAGCCTACATCCAAAACCCAAGTTTGGACCCAAACAAATGCAAAATTCTAAAAAAATCCCAAGTTTAATGTCAAGCTTTAAAACTTGTTGCAAAAGAACAAGATGGGTGAACAAAACATAAAACCAGATGAAACCTTTCTTACCTAGGCCTTAATTGCTCTACAAGTTTTTTCTTTCTCCAAGTAGTAATGCCTTCAAAACAACACATTTTGGGTTTTGCGATTAGCCTTTTCAATTACATATTAGTCAAAAAAGACATATGCAACTAATGATTAGTGAGTTGTTAAACCCATGTCGTTTCACCCATTTAGTCACAAGGGACGTTCAGTTGCAAAGCTTGTTTGTTTTAATGATTAAAGTTTTCTAATTTTTTAATAATAATGAAATTTCATGTCATCATTAACATTGGTATGATATGTAAAGTGCATGTCATTTCAACTTAGTCATTTTGTTCAATTAAATGTTACACAAGATGTTTTGATGGATGGATGGCATGTATCAAAAATCTATAAACACATTATAAATCATTACACATGACCAAAAATCAACCTAGTTTAACCCATGTAGCTAACGTAGCTAAAAGTTATTTCAATTTAACCTAGCTAGATTAGGCAACCTAGCCTAGTTCGCCTAATCAAAAGTCAACTTAGTTTAATCTAGTTAGGTTAATTATTTATGATAAACAACCTAGGCTAGGTGGCCTATATTAAAAACAAATTTTGGATTCTTAGCCCAAAAAGTCTATATTAAGCTATTTAATTTAAGCCAAGTGGCCTAGGTATCATCGAGGTTGCAAGAGTGAAGACTTGAACCCTTCATTAGATTGTTGTAGCCAATCCAATTACAAAGGACTTGGGAGTTTCCAAAAAGGTTAACAAGCATGTTCATCAATGTTTAAAGGCTAGCGCAAATGATTGTGTGAAATTAAATAGTATAGAGAAGCGCACATGGTCACATGCACGAGGGAAGGCATATTTGGGGGTTGATGGGAAGATGTCATCATGTCATGTGAAGCACACTCGAGGTGCTTCAAATTAAAAAAAACTGGCATTACCTTTGTTCCTAAAAAGGTGAGCTTGGAGATAACATTAGTGGTTTACATTCTCCCACGAGATAAAACCATTAATATGGTACGATATGTTTTGGTTTTAGATGTGAATGGTTTACTATGTCTTGCCCAACATGTTTTGTCACAACATAAGTGGGGGCTATTTGCTCATCCAGTTTAGTGTAGGAACAAGATGGTTTGCCCATGACCAACCTACTATCAATTTCTAACCTTATGTGTGTTAAGGTTTGACATTGGGATTTGGTCATCAACAACACAAACCAATTTGACTCCTATGGTTTAATTATTTCTAGGAAAAGGGTTAGAAATTAAACCTGTGTTTGTGTGGGGTGGTGAGAAATGTGAAAGTACTTATGTTTGTCATCCATTAAATAAAAAATGACCATTAGTGTTGGAAAAACATGGACAAGGTGTTTTAGGAAATAAGTTTAGGAAACAAGTGGTTTAGGGAGTTGACATATTGTAATATTCTACTAATATATGATTGCCCCTACAAGTGTATGGGTAATGTGCCCTACCTTCATATTTTGCATCACCCTTTCAATAGTGAGGTAGATGATAATAACCACTTGTTGGGCACATTGTGGCCCTATTGCTTGGACTTTCTAAGGCTCCCAACACCTTATCCTATGTTGGTTCACACCCACATGGGCAAAAGCTGGTTTCCAAAACAAATCCACATTGGAAGTCCATAAAGATTTATGCATGGTCGCCTTTGACCTAGGTGAGTAGTAGTGCCCTTTAAACTAAGGCACATTTGGATTTCATTCAATTTTTTTTTCTCCCTCTATTTTACTGTTATCTTACAGTTCATAGTTATAAACATATGCTCCATTTTTTTTTACATGCATTTGTAATTTTGCAGGTCAAAGGCATTGTCAAAAGCATCTAAAACGCCAAGGATTCTTGGTGAAAGGGGCAACAATTTTGGGTACACCTATGGGTAATATTTGTGTGGATGTACCAAATCAAACAAAGGAGGTTTCTTTCACAATTTAGGAAACTCGCCTGAAAGCAAGCCATTTTTTATTCACTCTATAGGAATGTAATGTGAACAATTGTTCATGATGGCATATCTTAATTATAATAACCTTACTAGATCCGCTTGTAAACTAGTTGATTCCATTTTCAGACTATGCCTCATTTAGTATTCATGTTTATATAATAAGTGGGACTTATCAGCTTATTGGTTAACATGATTGGTCCCCCATTTCAAGCAATAATATGTTGTGAATTTAGTGGAAAGCTTGATGTAGATTATATGTTTGCAAAATTGTTTAGTGTTATTGACATCATTTCCATATTTTTGCAATATAAACCAAATGAGGTCATTGTCTTCATGGACCAGGCAAGACAAAAGCCTTGTGCATATGGCAATTTTGTGAAGTTTGGAGGTGGGGCTGTTTTTCATCATAACAAGGCAATGCCAGCAAACACCTTATTTGTAGCTTGCCTTTTCCAGATCTTGACCATGAAACTCCATTGCACATTATAGGCAATGCCATAGGATATGTAATATTGTGGCCTTGGAATTTGCGAAGTTTTTCCATGTAAGTTACGATTTATACATTGTGCAATGGACAAACTTCATACCTTTAGACCTTTGAGTTACAATTTTGATTTTTTTACTAGGTTGTAGTTATGTATTTAGTATATTTACTTTTATGTGCCACAAGTTCTTACATTTTTGTGCACATTATTTTGTTATACATGCCTTTTCGTGGTGGTTTGTTTTTTGTTGGTGTACAAATGTTGTTGTGTTTAAACTAATGAATTAATTTAGCTTGTTGCATCTTATATGTTTTAGCATTTAAACATCTAGATCTAAATTGCATGTGTTATATGTGTATGTGTAAATGTTGTGGGATATATGTATGTATATCACACATTCAACCAACATCTACATGTACACATATAACATAATGGATATTGTAAAATCCTAAATGCTAAACTTGGTAAAATGTAGTAAATGGTTCATACGACATATCCAACATATTAGACATGCCACATTAAAATTTTAAAAAACCAAACAAAATGTTACACATGTATCCATGTCAACAAGGGCTACCAAATAATATAGTACAAAAAAACATGACAAATGTCTCCATGTAAGCAAGGACTGCTAGTAGACTAGTCATAAAAAACAAGAAAATATTAATCCATGTTAGCCAAAGTTAACAATAATTTCGTCGAAACAAACATACAACTATCCTTCACATTCATTAACACTAAAGACAATTTCGTCACATAGACATGACACATGACACCATGTCAAATAACATTATATTATATTTTAGTCACATTAAACATGCCACCTAGTCACCATGTCATGTAGCATTATACTGCTTTTAGTCAAATTAGATATGCCACCTAGTCACCACATCATGTAACATTATACTTTTTTTAGTCAAATTAGACATGCCACGTTGGACAAAACTAGGTAACATGTTGTGTCCAATATGACTTAACTACTACTTTTTACTTGTTTGAGATGACTAGTCCGATTTGACAATAACGTCATCCTATCCAATTATCTTTTATGACTAAAACTCAGTCATAAAAGATAGTTTAAAAGATAATTTTTGATGTAGTGTCAACTATAGTCGCAAAACCATAATGCCACGTGGCACCACAATGTCTTTTACAACTACACAATCATTAACATGAACTTGTAGTTACAATTGTAATAAAAAAAAAGATAATAATCGTTTTATTAACCGATTGTAAACCCAAGATGTGTTGTTGTGTTAGGCAAGACTATTGTTTCGAAGCCAAGTCTAAAGGAATTCCTCTTAAGGTGTTTAAAATAACTTACCATCTACATATGGACATTTACTCCACTAGGCAATATGAATACCTACTTGAGAAAAATAATAGAAGAGACAGGTATTGAAATGGACCCATAAAGGATTATTAGTTTAGATCTGTGTAAAATTAATAAGCATTTTCTATAGTTTCCCTTAAAAAGGAACCATAATTGTGTCGATCGTCCCATTCATGATAAAACAATTTATCATAGGCACTTTTTTTATAAAAATCCCTAGGTATATTAGTACACACCTTGGAAATACATTTTTGGTAGATGATACATCTTACAACACTTGCTTGAAGATGGCCTTTAATGCCATCTTTGTTGAGTCCTATGAGGACCTACCAAAAGAAGATAATTATCTCATGAAAACTTTTCTTGCATATTTATAATTTCTTCATTACTTTGGGCTTAGTGTTCGCACCTTTGTGGGGCTTTATCCTTTTAGCACCATCATAAGTATCAAAGAAGACAATGTTAAATTCTGGACGTTGTTTGAAAAATGTGCTATGGCATGTCATGCCTCTTTTTGTAGAAATCACTTGACATCCTTAGTAAATAGTCCAAAGTTTATCTTTTGCTCCTTCCTTCCAATTCTTTCTTGGATTTTTTAATCTGATTGATTTAAATGGCCCTACAATTTTAGGACTTTCCCAATTGCTCTTTGTTTTTTCTTTTAAGTTATTAGTGCATCGTTTCTTAAGGAGGCGGAAGAAGTGGAGTTGCCAAATTCATGTGTTGTCATTGAACTAGGAATGGATGAGATGCCATTGATTTTCGGAATGGACTCACTAGTGCTTTGTTTGCTTGTAGTGAAGGTGAGTCCATTTCATGTCATTTTTTTATTTGAATGGGGTTCTAGTCGCCACACACTTCAATAAGGGCAAATATGGAAAAGTTGCAACTTGCACCATCATTTTTTGGCTTGGATTGAAGGAATTCTTGGATAATTGTGTTAAGCAATTCCATGTGTATATTTGGTTCGCAACCCATCGTCACCATGTGTATAATTTTTTGGATTGAATCTGGTGTGAAATTCAAATCTTCATCAAACTTCCCAAAGTGCTTGATCAGGCGTTTTGCATGCAAAATCTACATTTCCTACAAGATAATCTTGACAAGCCAATTTTTCATAAGAACATTGATGTTTTTTTTTTGACATATCCTTACACACATGTTGTCAACACCTTGCTTGTAGATGATATCCCCTACAAAAGCATGTTCGATGGATCATATAATGTTATTTTTATGGAAACTTTTGATAGCTTTCATGGGGAGGACAAATATTTAATGGGGATTGTTTTCCCTTATTTAAAATCCTTTCATTTTTCCAGATATGGTGTTTGCACATTTGTAGAACATAATCCATTTGGTCGCATTAGATGTATTAATCAAAATGATCTTAAACAATTTAAAATGTTATTTGTGAAATGCAATTATGATTGCAAGCCCACATTTTATAACAATGAAAAATTGAAATTGAAGCAAAAAATACCTTATTAATTGTTGATCTTGATCTACTTGTTTCAATATTTGAAATATTTCATTTCAAATCTATTAATTATTTAATTCCATAACTGCGAATGTTATGCCTAGCCTTTATTTTCAAAGTGTGTACTTTTGACTTAGTGGCCCCCAGGTTGAATTTCACACTAACTTTTGCCTTGTTTTCCTTTAACAATCATATGGTTGTTGTCTGGTGTTTTCTATTATAGTTTTAAGAGTTTTATGTTCGAATCTACTTGGTGGCCACCATGTGGTAGTTTGTGTGTTTTCAATCCATGCGATTGTCAATTTTCCTTAGTTCTTTCTAGATGTTAAAGGCTAACCTTCAAAATTATTGTTCTATTTTTTAGATATTAATTTAATTCATTTAAATTTTCAATTGGACTAACACCTCTTGATTTTTGTAGGTTTTTTATTTATGTCCATCTTCATCCATTCGACGTCCCCACAAGCACTTGTAATCATATCCGTTTATGCCAAAAAAACTTTTGATTTTCAGCATCAACAATGTGCTGTGTTACTTCCTCAAATGTGTTGTTCTGCAACACAATCATCGTGTGAGGGGAACAATATTGATATTAACAAATTAAAAATGAAAGCTAAGGTGGAACATTTCTTTTTTCAAGCTTTCAAAAAAAATTATATTGTGATTTGGTCCTATATGTTGTTGGAAGATGTGAGAGAAGTTTTTCGTTTGTTGGTGCTAGAAGAATTTGTAAAAACTTGTTTTTTTTTTTGGATGTAAATAATGCACTAAGACCTTGGGTCAACTCACTGTAGGGACATACTATTGTTTAAAGGATTTGAATTGTTTGTGGATGAAAATCCTTTAAGGTGTACCACACATGACAAAAAAGGTCTAATATTTACTACATTCCTTTTTTACCTTATTTTTAGTCCTCATAAAAATAATGAGTCAAAAGTTGACAAAATTTTCAAAAGGACGATATTTCATACCATTATACTTCTAGATTCCATCATAATCGTCCATAAATGTGTTTTTACATGGTAAAAAAAGACTAGGTAAAAAAGATTGAAAATAGTGACATTGTAACAAGATTTTGGTACACCTTAAAGAATTTGCACCCGTGTACTTTACATGTTGAAGGCTACCCTATGGGCTAGAAAATCAAAACGCTACTCATTGACGATGAGCCCAACAAGGCCCTTCAGAATTCCAAGTGTAATGGTCTCTTCCTTGAATATTTTAAAAGACATAAATTATCAAATAATAAGGTCCAATGGTTGGACCTTGCATCTTGTTTGTCGCTAGCATTGCTTGGATTGTTGTCCACCAATAACATTCAAGTTCATTATGAGTTTATGGTCAAATATTTTAAGTTTCGTCTAAGTTCCTCTTCAAAACATTATTGTTGGTTCTTCAAGTATATGGATAATGATAATGGTGATGTTTGTAATAAGCTGCCCCCTTTAGGTATGCACATTCTAGCCTTTTTTTTCTTCCATTCTATAAATCATTTGTTGATTATAACTTTTGTGCATTGTTCCCTTGTGGTCTTGTATTAACTTTTGTTTGTAGTTGATGTGGACCATTGTTTGTAGACTACGCAACGTTGTTTATAGATATGAAAAGGTGAAAATGATGTTTGCCACCTAGTTTTTTATTTCAAGATGGTGTTGATGTTGGTACATATTTGACGATGAGACATTATAAGATTTCTAGTACTAGGAGGATTTGACAATATTTCTCAAATTGCTTTTTAAATTTAAAATATCATTTTGGGAGCTTTTAAAATTGTTGAGTTTTGTTTGTAGTTGGTTTGGATTATTGTTTGCAGACCACATGGTAATGTTTATAGCTCTAAAGGGTAAAAAATGATGTTGTTCAATTAGATCTTTATGTTTAGAAGGTGCCAATGTAGTTGGTTATCTAATTACACAAGAACCATAATTACCTTCATTATGCTAGTAATATTAATCTATTAGTAAAGGTTATTGGGCTTTATTTATTCAATAAATATTTATCTGAAATGATGGATCTTTCATTACAGCTCTTTTATTTGGAAATGTTTTGAATCCTTCAAATCCATTTTCACTTTTTATCATGTGGTGACCACCAAGTAGTGACTTTATTTCATGTTTTGGTTTTATGATCTACACGATATTCATATTAGCTTTCTTTCATATGATTCTTCTAATCACTATTAATAATGATAATATCCATTGGGTCTATTGGCCGTTAGGTTCAATTTGCAATTTTGGATTTTTTTAAACTATCCAATTTTTTAAAAGTTATTTTTAGACTTTTCCAAAGTTCAGAATTAATTAAATACATGTCATATATTACTTCTACATAAATGAGGTGTCTTTTTTATTTAAAATGTCTTGATGTGAAGTTTATACAATTTACATTTTAACTAAATCCATGCAATTATCATGATGTAATTTTGCATGAAATTATGTGTTTTTTATGTATTAAACATGAACATTCATCTATGTCATTCAAAAATAATGTTTCATCCATTTGAATACATACAATATCATAACCATAATATGGAATTCAATTGATTTTTGTATGAAGCTAAGTAAGTTTGTGATGATATGTATTAAACCAACATTGGAAAAAACCTATAAAAATACTAAAATAAGACCCAAAACCTACCAATAGTGAGAAAATGAATGATAGTAAACCACATACATGCACACCTTTCACAACTCATAGAAAATTTCTTTTACATAGATATTTATATGAGAAAATTTGATGGAGAATGTCTTCTTTAACTGAATAATCACAACCTCAAAAGTGATAGCTCAAAGGTGTAAAAGCTTGAAACAGAAGGATTGCTTGGATGAAAACAAGTCTCCCACAAAGAATAAAATATAAAAGGTCTTTTACCTAATTGGTGAATGCCTTTTGTGAATGGTAGGTCTTATGCTTACATAAGCATAAAAAATATTATAATACTTTGGTTGCTTTGACATTAATTATCATATTTTCGATCTTGCTTCATTGTTAAATAATTCTAAGAAAGGAAAGCCAAAAAAAAACAGATCTATGGTACCAAAAAAAATTCAATCAATTAAATTAATAATTACCAAACATGAAAATTATTGACTATCCTTGTCATTACAATGTCACTTTATGTTGGGAGATAATGATGCACTATTTGTATTATTTTTGAATGTTGAAAATTTGAAAATAAAAATCGGGTAGTTGAATTTCTAAAAGGGAAAAAAAAATAGTAAAAATTATTGATTATTATCAATGGATGTACTATATATATTTTAAAGAAGTTTTCAAATATGTTTTTTAAAGAAAAAATTGTAAAGGAAAATATAAAATCTCTTAAAATGTTTTTGAAATTTTCATTCTTGAAATAATTTGACATTGATATGTTGAACTTGCCATGGTATTATTCATGAATATAAGGTGCCTTCCAAAATACACTAAGAATTGTCTAGAGTTGCAAGCCTAAATGTCTTTATGACTAGTAATTGACAATGTAATGACTTTGACATTTATGGCAGGTTCAAATTAGTGTTTGGTGATTATTAAAAACTACATCAAAATCGGTCAAGTATCAAAGCAAGTTTTTGAGGTTGATAACTATGTTTATCACAAGATCAAATATTCAATTTTGATATATAACCATGAGTATAAAAAATCAAACACCCAATTTTGATTTATTACCATTTTTTCAAAAAGTCAAATAATGGCCTAGGAAAACCTCTTGTTTGATGTTGGGTCTTTCATGATATTCAACATTCTTTGACAAGTTTTGATTTAATCAGAATTTGTAGTTATGTGATTTTGATTTGGTGTTCCCAATACCTAAAATTACCAATTATTGATACAAATTGAAGAAATATTGCACAATAGTTCAAATTTCAAACTAAAAGCTTTCTTTACAGGATCTTCTCATGTAAATGCATGCACGTCTATGGAACATGCCCATCCATCATATCAAAAGATTTAACATTTTTTGTCAAAATTTTGTCCAAAATTTCCAATTTTTTTGTTGCCAAGTGTCAAAAAATTTGATCTTTTTCCCATTAATTTTACCATGAAGATTTTCCCTACATATTTTTGCAAAAAGTTCCCATTTTCAAATACAAAATTTTTACGAAGGTTGTCATTAGGGGTTTTTTTTGTCAAGGGCATTTTTTTTTCAATTTTGTGAAGTAGGTCATTTTGTGCTCATGCATAAGAAGACCTAAAAACAAAAGTAGAAAATTTATGAATTTGGGTGACAAAAATTCATCACAAATAAATAAATGTTGAGATTCATTATGTGTCAAAATGCATGTCCAAATTGATGAAAAGATACATATGATTCCCAAAAGAAATCAAATTTCAATATAGTTTCTTTGCTAGTGGAATGCTAATGTATATGATGTTATATTAAGTGGTTATCAAGTTGGGTATTTCAAAACCAATCCTTATGCATGCAAGTGGGGGAAAAAACTTTTTTTTCTATAAATAAACAAGGCTAATTGCAAATTATAATAATAGGCAATTTTGCAAAATGTTTAAACATAGATTATTTTATGCCTTTTGTGAGAAACAATAATTCACAAAGACTCAAACCTTGCTAGTGTTGTTTTTTTCCAAATTTTTGATGTTATGTCATTGGCATTTTCCAACCTACATTCATCAAAATTGGTGGCAATTAGATTTCACAAGTTTTATTATAATTAACTATAAAATGTTCAATTATATGAAATGTGGGCTACAAATCATTTTACACATAAAATTTGTTATTAATATGGATGTTCACATGTTGAGTGTATTTGTGCAACCTAAGTAGAGACTCAAGAAAAGAGAATGCTACTAGTATGAAATGTGTGATTGAAATTGTGTGCCACCAATGTAAATTAAAACTAGATGATGGCAACTTAAATGTGATGGATTTGTTGCTACAAGATTGAAAAACAAATAGCTTGTAACAATATGTGTGATTATAATTTTCATGAATCATGACACTAATCAAAATTTCACAACTTTTGTGTGCAAATCAATCAGGTTGATGTGATCATGAATCTCTTATTGTACTACCAAAAGAAAGAAAGAAGAAAAAAACCATAAAATTCCAAGCCCATAGAATAGTACACTTACAACATATAGTAGCACATCATTGTTAGTGGCTTAACACATTGCAAAACAACAACAATCATTAAGGTTGAATACATCTAACTTTTGCCATTAAATTACAAAGAACTAGGGATCACTTCAAGGATTAAACCCCAATCCATCTATGGATTCTCCCCAATTAGAGTCGAAGGAGGTCCTACATAAAACAAGGCACCTTAGCATATAAATGCCTTTCAAAATTGTTAGTTCTATTGTATTAAAGTGGGCCAAATCTTTTGTAGTTTTTTTTTTTTTTGAAACCCCAAAGCAACAACCTACAAAAACCCCATTACTTCATCTAGCCCAATTTGAAATCACATGCATACCACCAAACATAAGTTGTAAAAAATCAAATGCACAAATGGTTGCAAAAATTTAAACCTAATTTATTGGTTTCCCAATATCCCCTAAAACAAGGACATAGATATTACAAAATCTAATACAAAAAAATCATAAATGCGTAATATAAGAAACCATAGATTTGCACTTCAAAAAACTAGCAATATAGACAATATTATTGCCATCATGTCTTTATAAGCATTGACCTACTAGTTTCCATAATGCATATTTTCCTCCCCCCCCACTCCCAAATTGCAATTTAAAAGGGGAAATCTTTATAGCTTGTAGAATTTTTACATAAACATTCTGACCACCAAGTGTAAATGGGTAGTTAAGTGATTGTGGAACTTTGATTTCATGAAGTTCATTATGGAGAAGGTCCTTTCATCCTCCACACTACCCAATACCATGATAATTGCCAACTCCACGAACTTCAAATATTTTGGCAATTGTGTAGCCAAAATGACATTTGAAGTTAAACATCCCCATAATTTTGTTGTAGGGTTATGATTAAGTAATGGATGCACAACACCATGACTATTCTTTTTCATAGTTAGACAAAAAATAAAGCATGTTGGTCAAGTAGTGTTGGATCCAGCAAACTCGCAACCAAGGTACCATTTGTAAATTTCGACTTAGGGTGGTAAAACTTCATTTTTAGGATTTCCAAATGATTAGAAAAGGAAGCTTTTGCAATAAGGGCCTCCCAATATTAGGGATATATGATCCTCATTGTGTTCATTAATTTGTGGGTAAGGAAACACCTAGAGAGCTCTTTTATTAACACTTTAGCTACATTTGTACATTGGTATTTTACAAACTACACTATAAATGCCCAATTTTCCTTAATCACCATAGACATAACACATGTAGTGGAATTTGTTTTATGTAGCATATAAAAGCATGTGTGGAACTAAAATGCAACATATTCGATTACCTAACTTTCAAGGTCCATCCACCACGCCATGTGCAAATCATCACAAATGTGATGCACCATGTCATTGAAAGTCTGAACTTGGGGTTGCTTGCACCTTTTCAATGGGTCTATGTACCATGAATACAAATCAATAATACATAATATGATGAAGGTGACATAATCACAAACAAAAGTGTCCTTGCCCTAGGCCATTTTGGACAAGGTTTGCACTGCCTCCATCATGGGCAACACATAGGTTAATCCAAGGATATTGTCATAGTCATCAAATAATTCATATATGTTTTTTGTAGTTGGGTCAATGTAAGGTTGGGTGGACCAATTTGCCACAGAACCAAAGTCCTTATTTATTCAAAAAAGTGGTCAAAGTTTGGAAATTTCAACTAGTTTACATTAGTTTACATTGATTTCCTCCATAATTTTTCCATGTCATTAATGGCACATCTAGAATTTTTTTTTTAAAACATCTAAATTTAAAAAAATTTAAATATTTCTTCTTCCAATATGGTATGGGCTTATGAAAAAATGTTCTTGATTAACCCATTCAAAAGTCCATAAGTATAGTTTTAAATTTTAGCTCATTATTTATTTTGTTCTTACATTTCTTTGATATGATATTTTACTAATTCCAAGTCCCTAACACACGCCCCATCAGTCAATGGACCATAACATAATCGACATAGAAATGCCAATTAGAGGTGTAGTCCATGAGTTTTGAGTTCAAAAGTCCGTGTCTTTCACAATTTTTAAAAATTTGTAAAATGATTTTGTGCGTCATGTAAATATTCATGTTAAGATTTTAAAACCAAGTCCATTTTAATAAATTTTAAGACCTATAAAACAACATGGGCATTGTAATGGCAATCACAAGGTAGAGTTCGTTGGTGTGACACCCAAATTGTTCCACCCAACCATGCATCAACTCAATTGCATTCCTAGCATTGCCATCAACCATCTTAACCACAAAGAACCTTGTACTCTTGCAAAACATGGTCAACATGTGCAAGCATTGATCTTGTTTTAACATTACGAAAGATCTTCCCACCTTTTGTTTGCAATATTTTTCCTAGCTTTGCATGTTCCATATGCTTTTTAGGGGTGTGAGAAAAATACACACACATGGATTACAACAAGGCTTTAATCTTTTCAACCAATGGTAAATTTAAAGGTGTTTGCATGGCCAAATTGCACCTATGGGCCATGTAATGGATTTTAGTGACAAATGGTGCATGTTTTTCTATGAGTTGCATTATTACCCCTGTCTTCATACCTTGAAAAATAATCATGCCATGAATTGCAAAGAAAACTAGTTTGGATGCCAAATCCTCATTAGATAAACCCCCAAAAGTAATTGTTGAATTCAATGACATTGTAGTTAGGTTGTTAAAGCCACCTCTTTTAGTGACCCTTCGCAAATTTAGAAGTATGGGAACCCTCTTGAAATTTTCATCTAGATAGTAATGGATGATATTCAACTTTGGTTATCCATTATTTTGACTTTGACACAATTCAAGGCTATAAATTTTCTTTTTGAATAACATGTTTTATTGTAGCCAACACCATATTATGCGTGGTGTTTACCATTCCCAACATCCAAAGAATTGAGATTTTCAAACAAATTTCAAAACAAGGAAACCTTAATTTAGTAAACATTCCACAAAATGGGATTAAGGTTTTATTAGGAAACTTAACATATTATTAGGATTGAAGCAAGATACCTAAATGGAATTGAATACAAACCTAATATTCCCCATCCACTAGAATTAGTCCGATGCATCTTCAAAATCTTTTCAACTTCAAGAAATTCAAAGAATCTTTGCATACATTCATAATCAATCAAAGGCCCCCCTTGTTTTAGAAGATGGAAAATGGTAATGTGTTGAAGATATTTTTTCTTTTTTGAGCCTTTTTTGTATTTAACATTTGGTCGATCACAAAATCTGGCCATACATATGTTCATTTTTTGCATGTAATTTGTTAAAACTAATATAATATTCACCAACCTTCTATCTAGGTCTAACATGCTTACATTTCTTTCTTATACTATGTTTATGCAAATTGTCCAACTTCAACACCAACAATTTTTCCTTATGTTCAATGTCAGTGCAAATTTTGCACCACACATGGTGAAGCTTACCATTTGCCCCCATGACAAGCTCAATCCATGGGAACTTGGTAGCCCATGTGTGTCTTTGAGATTCTCGCTCAACCTTCCTTTTCTTTGATGCACACACAACATGGATAGAAAAGCTTGTCCATTCATCAATGTTGGCTGCATTAAAATCATTAGAAGACCTTTTGTAAATTATTTGTGGATGTACTTGGGTTTGGTTTGAAAGGAAGAAATGCTTGAGTATCCATTTGCATGCTTCAAGATCCCAATTCCATCACTACACCTTTGGAACCTAAGTACCAATACCACATGGATTTCCATAAAAGAAGAGGCATAACCTAAAGTTGGTAGGGTTTTTTATAGGTGCCATGGCTCAAACAAAGACCTGCAATGAAAACACAGAGTTAGTAATCAATGAAAGAATTTGATAACAATTAAATTTTGGGTTGAATTCAAGACTAATTTTTTCATTAGATGGAACAAAACATTATATGGAGGAAATATGCACCTACCCAACTATTTGTACATGTAAATTAACCACCTTCATTAAACAAATGTACATGATTTATCACCACATCAAATGTAACTAATTCCTACTTGGGTGAAAACAAAGTCTAAAGAACTAGGGGCACCAAGGTACATGTCCTTTCCAAGCACTACACATGACATGTATTATTTTTTGTGTTGGTTTATAACTTTAAATTTTGTATTTCAGATGCCCCATTTAACACTACATTTTAGAACATTTTGACTACAAATTGATTTTATATCATGTATTATGCATTCATGCCCTATATCACATAATGTAAACAACTTTTTGTTAAAAGGACATTTTCAAAATCCATAATTTTCATGGTCAAAAACACTTTTGACTCGAATGTGTTCAAATGGGTTATAAAAACAATTTTCATCAATTCAAGTCCTTTTGCCCTTCCAATAATTAATGTTAAAATCCTCTCCAATTTTTAGAAGGAATGGTGCACATTTGGTAGAAAAAATAAAAAACAAAAATACAAATATTATCCATTCTCGAAGTTTGAATGCTTTGAAAATGCATTTTCTTTTTTATTTGTGTTAAGTTTTGAGCATGTAAACTTGCAATTGTTGAAAAATATTCCAAAAAAAAAATGATAATCCAAACTATTATGCTTCAATGATGATCTTTCAAACATGCAAAAATGTAATTTTAAGGAATGTCCATTCACTTAGATGACACCTTTGACTATGTTTTTACCCAATTGTTAAAAAAACTAAATGACTTTGATTTATAGGAGTTGTTTCTGCTTGAACTTGTTGCCATTGCTTTTAATGTAGGTTTGTAACTTGATAATTTAAGATTTGCTTGTGTTTTCCAAGTTGCATTTTATGTAGGTTTGTACTAATAAATTGCAAAAGATGAAACTTATGATTTTAGGTGCTTACTAACCTTCATGGAACTTGACATGATTAAAGCCAAGGCATTTGATGTTAGACAATAAGAAACAAAAATAATGTCATTAATAATTCAAGAATCATAGAATTGAAACACTAAATGCATGTCAAGTTATTAAATTACAAGGCAAGAAATAAAAATGCATCCAAAATTTCAACAAGCTAAGTGATGTGCTCCCAAGTTCCTAGTTAGACCCAAGATGGGTCTAAGTTACTCAAACAACGGAATTGTGAGGAATTTGGGGCACGCTCCCAGCTTTCAGCATTAGAAGGGGTAGAGGGGCATGTTGAAGCTCTGGGATGGGACTAGGAAAAGTGACAAACTTTAGTTATTTACTCGAACCTACATCAAACCAACCAATAAGTTGGTTAGTGTTGCAACCCTACTTTGAGGGAGTGTGAGGATGAAACTCACACTCCCAAAAATTGGGACTTGGGAATCTTCCGTAATTCCCTAAACTTTAGATTTCGATTGCAGGGTTAAAACACCTTGCATTGGGGTGTTCCTTATATCATTGGAAAGCTATTGAAAATGGGCTCGCATGGGCCATTTAGACATCTATAGCACAAGTTATGGCAAAAAGAAGGGCCATGAGTCAAACGAGTAGTTTGATTCCCGACCACTAAAAGTCGGGAATTGACCCGACCCCGGTGCGTGCAAGTGAAATGTGATACACTGTTGGAAAGCTCTCGAGGAGAGCTACAAGTTTGCTTTAGACCTCATTCTAATCGGAGGTCTAAGCAAAGAGTTATGACCTCGCAAAGTCCCAGGAGTCCAAATTGGGACAATTTCGGGACTCCTCCTTGGGAGTCCCAGAACAAAAAACCATTTGAATGTGGGTGCCGTAGAGAGGCACATAATATACTGTATGGGGGAAGGTGGTGGCTTCCCTCGAGTTTGGGCCGTGGTGAATCATGTGAGTCCAAAGTTGCCCGTGGTTTGTCCTAGCACCAAAGGTGCTCCAAAAAGTGATCTAACCAACTTGTTGGTTGGTTTGATGCAGGTTCGAGTAAGTAAGTAAAGCTTGTCACTCTTCCTAGTCCCATCCCGGAGGTTCAACACACCCTTCTACCCCTTCTAGTGCTGAGAATTGGGAATGTGCCCTAAGTTCTTCACAATTTCGTTGTCGAGTAATTTAGACCTAATTTGGGCCTAACTAAGAACTTGGGAGTGCATAAGTTAGATCACTTTATGGAGCACTTTTAGTGTTAGGACAAGCAACGGGACAAGCAACTTTGGATTCACAAGACTCATCACGGCCCGAACTCGAGGGAAGCCACCACCTTCCCTCATATAATATTCTCTGCATCTCTCCACGACACCTACATCCGAATGGCTTTTTGTCCTAGGACTCCTAAAGAGAAGTCCCGAAACTGTCCCAGTTTGGACTCCCGGGACTTTGCGAGGTCAGAATTCTTTTCCTAGACCTCCGATTGGGATGAGGTCTAAAGCAAACTTGTAGCTCTCCTTGAGAGCTTTCCAATGGTGTATTGTGCTTGACCTACATGCACCAAGATTAGGTCGATTCCTGATTTTTAGTGGTCGGAAATCAAATTGCCAGTTTGACTCTCAACCCTTCTTTTTGCCATAACATGTGCTAGAGATGTCCAAATGCCCATGCGAGCCCATTTTTGACATGTACACTTTGATAATTTTCCAATGATATAAAGAACACCCCAATGCGAGGTGTTTTGACCCCTGCAATCAAACTCTGAAGTGTCAGGAGTCTCGAAGGACTCCCAAGTCCCAATTTCGAGAATGTGAGTTTCATCCTCACACTCTTTCAAAGTAGGGTTGCAACACTAAGTTTAATTTCACCTACAATCAAGACATTATGGAAACATTTTTTAAAAATGTGGTTCATTATTGATTGGCTTTGATTGAAATTACCTTGTTGAATGCAACAATATACACAAATTAAGGAGCACAAATTGACTTTGTAAATTGCCTTTTCAAAATGCATAATTAAACAACTTTTAGAACCATCATTGGGACCACAACATATTAACAATAAGGATATCTTGTTGGAAGGTTAAAAAGTGATGTTTGCCACACTTTAACCTTGGGCAATAACATTTGTTGGCCACTAAATTTATGTTGTTTCTGAACTTGCTTTTTGTTCAAAATAAATGCCAACGTGTGTATTAAACGTGAAAAATATGCCATAAAACACAAAATTTAGGAAATATATGGAATTTTAATATCTAATAACATATATTAAATAAAAATACCATCTTCAAAGATAGGAGATTAATGAAAATTTTAAAATTACTTTACATTGTAATCAGTGCATGACAAAGAGAAGGTCAACAACATTTGGGGGCAATTTAAAGGATGATGTGAAAAATCTTTACACACTTTTCAACTTAAAGACATGTAATTCACAAAATTCATTTGGGGTGGAACTAATGTAGTCGTATTTTAATAAGTTAAGATGTGGTTCAATGGAAGGTAATGAATCACCTTAAAAAACCTATGGCATTGTGTGTCCATTTAGTACCAAAAGATGTTGAGAAAATCATTGTACTTACCATGACAAGATGTGACGAAGTGTTGTGTTGTGCTCTAGTTGGAAGTTCACAGTTTTTGACAATTTGATCCCCCCTTGTTCCCATTGCCATAATGCCTTCATAAAACTTTCAAATCTAGCATGCATAAAGTTGTTGGAAAACTAATATCAAAGGCAACATTCATACAAAATCTCATATGTTTTTTATTCTATAGTCAAGAGATATGATTCAAAACTTGAATGTTAATTTGATAACAATAGAAAAAAACAACAATATACCCTTTCTACTTTTAGTAATTATATTTCTCCAACAGAAAGTTTGATGAAACTGAAATTTTGTGTGAAGATGAATCATTTGAGTTCTTAAGCAAATCCATTGTTATAGTTAGGAGATTGAACTTAGAACAAAAAGTCCAGAGATTACTTTCAAGGAAGAGAAAAAATTATTCTATCTTAACATTTTCCCCTTGTCAAACTAACACTTCCTTCTTGCAAAAACCACCTCTCTAAACCATAAGTCTTTCTCCTTCCACACAAGCAAAAGCCAAACAAGTTCAAGTTGGGTGAAAATCCTTTAATAGGTATTACATAGGATAAAAAAGGCCTAGTCCTTATAACAGTCCTTTTTTACCCTATATTTTGATCCCCATAAAAAATAATGAGTCAAAAGTTGTCAAAAACTTTAGAAGGACTATATTTTAAACCATTATAATTTAAAATTCCATCATAATCATCCATAAATATGTCTTTACATGGTAAAAAAGATAGAAAAAGGTGACATGATGACAAGATTTTGGTACACCTTATAGAATTTGGACCCAATTCAAATCCATGTGTGGTAGTAAGAGCGTGAGCCTCCTTCAAGACCATTCCTTGAACTTGTTTTCCCTTGGCCAATGAAAGCTTGTGGAAATATTTGTTTTTAATCAATGGATTCTTTTCCTTTCATGAACCAATGGGAATTGAGGATGATTACATTATCCAATGATGGTTAGGATGATAATCATTGCACTGAATGAAAACATTAGAAGGGTTTCCATCCTCCATTCAAAATAAGATAATAATTCTCAAGACCAATGAATTTGAAGGATCCATCCTTTTCCTTATTTTAATTATCTTGATGGGCCTTGAGTTTGATTATTGCCAATTCCATCAACTTGGCCCAACATCCTAATTTTTCATTTTAAATTTTTTTAGTAATTAACCTTTAGGATAGTTTATCGGTAGTAAGAAGTAACATCTTTTGGTTTTTTTTTGGCTAAGTTAACTAGTAGAACATTAATAATCTTCCTTCCAACCCATATATTGTTCACTTGTATAGTCCGTAGTAAATTGTATTAGCTTCTTGAGTACTACATAATCAATTGGAAATAAATTTTTCATTATAATAATTCCCTTGTACTATCCAAATCCACCATTAAAATTAAGGCTTATTGAATTCATTGCAACTAGGGTGTCGAGGTTTTCATATAATTCCACCATTGAAACCAATATTGTTGCATACTATGCCTACCCTAATTTCCAAAATAAAAACATAAAACCTCCTTTGAATGCAAGTACCAAGTTTGTTGTTTTGGCTATTTTTTAATTTTTTGTTGATGCATGCAGAGATCTAATCATGGCGAATGATGCCACCACGTCTTCAAATCTTCCGGTCATGTTAATAGAAAATGAAAAGCTTGAAAAAGTAACACTCGACGTGAATGTTTCTTAATAGCTGTGCAAAAAATAACTAATTGGAAGGGTGGTGTGCACTTGAGTGGTTCAATCTGTAAGGGATCATTGAGTGTTGCTTAACCTTTATGCTTTTGCCATATACTTAGAATTAGTTATTATTTTTGAAAATAGGGTTGAAAGGTTTGATGAATGTTAATGTGAAGATGATGACATTCGTTTTTTTTTTGCAAACATGGGTTTTTGGTGATGGACATTATTGTTGGTTGAAAGGGTTGATTAACTCGTTGCCAATGGAACATCAGGCATAGTATCTTGTTCAAACCATTTGTCAATTTATCAAATTTTCGTAATTAAAATGAATATTTGCTAGACTATGGTCTAATAAGTGTACTATTTTTATCATCTTATCCTTCATAGGATTGTTTAGTAACATATGAAATTTTCCTACATGTCTATTAGTTGAATATTATGTTCATTCGTGAAACATTTGTTGTATTTCCAACCTTTTTTAATCAAATAATTCATGTTCAACTAAATTAATAAGCTTGGCTTTTTAGATGCTTCCCTTGTCAATGATCACAATTCATAATTATACCTACAACTTATGTAATATTAAAAATGATTATAATGAATAACATTTGGATGCTAATCTATATCTAATTATGTTAATATGGCTATTCAACATTTAATATTTGAATAATTAACCCTAATTTACTTAATAAATTTGAAATAGTTCAAGAAGCTCAATTCAATTATAACTTCCTAAATGCTACTATTACATATTTAAAAGGTAACTTACTAGATTAAAAAAACCAATTATAGTGTCCAAGGAAGGATACTATTGAACTAGGCTCATACATGAACACACCAACACTTACAAATTAAAATGATAAAAAGAAGCTTTATAAACTTATATTATAGGCATGGACAAAAATAACTTTAACAACATCAAGGGGTTGAAGGGATGAAAACACCAACACTTATGATTGAAGTGATAGAGAAAAACTCCCTAAACATTACATTGTGGTTAATGAGAAAGAAGCTCAACACATTAAAGGGGTTGAAAGGATGAACACATCAACATTTATAGATTGAAGTGACAAAGATATCAAGTTCCTTAAACTTTATATTATAGCCAATAGAAAGAAGTTCAATAACATCGGGGGTTTAGGGATGAACATAACAACATAAATCATGTATAAATGCAATTTGTTGTACATTAAACCTAGACCAAACCTTATTGCACAATGCAAAAAAAAAGGAAAATTGTGTAGATTTGTGAAATGATGTGTCATTCAATCATTGACAATAAACCAAGAACCCTAAACATTTTGATTCGAGTTTTGCTTGACATTTTATAAATCAAAACTCACATTTTGTGCATTTTTTGGTGGAGGTTTGTATTAATTCATCAACACAATAATCTTTTTCCAAATTGATTACAAACTATCGATCAACAAATTAGGATTCCAATCTTCTTCCCAATTGATTATAAATTATCAATCAAAAAGTCGAGATGGACATGCAACACACTACTTCATGAACACAAAAGAACAAAACAACACAACTTGTACTTAAGTCCTTATCTTTGCTTTCTATAAGAAGGTGGTTTAAACTTTGGAAGGCATGAACTTGCAACACATTCCAAATTTAAATAGTTAGAAACATAGAATCTAGCCAAATTTTGAGGTGGTCAAAAAATTAACATCAAACGCCTTTTAAACATTCATTGAAATTGCCAAATTAGATTTTGTATTTGTAAGCTTCAAATGTTACTTACTTCTCCCCCCATTTAAAACTTGTAAAAAACCATATGCGATAATGGCTTGCTTGAAGTTGAATTACTTGCAATGGCTCAATTATCCTTAGAGAAATATTGATGACATCAAATGTTTCATGAGCTAAAAAGAAAGAAGATAAAAAAACTTGCGAAGGATGGCTTGTATGAAAGGAAGATAACATGATTGTGTATAATGAAGAGGGGGGGTTTTGTGCTTCAAAAGAGATGTAGCCATTGCAAACAATAGCGATGGAAATAGGAGATAGTTGACAAATCTTGCAAACCTAAAAGTCAATTATACGTTTTTGGCAAAATTTCCAAATTTTTCTTGGTTTTTCCCTTTATGTGATTTACTTGTCATGAATGAATTTTTCATTTTGGTGAAAATTTGCACAAAAAGAAAAGCTGGGCCTTGCTGATTATAAAAAATACATTCCACATAGCTTAACCCTTTGTGCCCCCTCCCATCCCCCCCCCCCCCCCCCCCTCTCCCTCTCCCCTCCCTTCTTTTCTTTTCCCCCCTCTCTGCAGTCTCTGACTAGACTCTCCGTCCCGTTACTTTGCTTT
>Ga0116231_10000684_pt1 | contig 62502 bp, 51 predicted proteins | sample S1TSphgellanicum_2_FD_89695 | JGI IMG/M metagenome (GOLD analysis project Ga0116231, IMG submission 89695) | Host-associated microbial communities from peat moss isolated from Minnesota, USA - S1T2_Fd - Sphagnum magellanicum MG | ecosystem: Host-associated > Plants > Peat moss > Unclassified... | reverse complement strand
TATGCAATTTCACATTAAAAAGTTTGTGCACATGGGATGAGCTAATCAAAAGGCTCAACCCAAAACAAAAAAACAAATAATGCACAATTCTAAAGTACATACCTCCCCAACCTACTTATCTATTTAACTAGGTAAATACCTAATTTGACCTACCCATATAGGTCAACCCATGTACCTACCTACTTAAGTACCTACCTATACGAGTAGGTATTTAGCCTAGGAAGGTAAAACCTACCTATTTATTTTTTTACCTAAATAGGTAGGTAGGTAGGTAGGTAAGGATTATAGGCACCTATTTATGTACCTACCAACCTAATATTAATATTTTTATTAAATTATTTTTTAATGCCACGTGGCATATTTACATTGGGCCACATATCATAATATAAGATCATACAAGTCTTTGAATTTAACGTCTTAAATTATTTCAAAATAATAATAATAATAATCATCATCATCATCATATATTAAGACACGTGGCAGCACATGATTTGCCCTCAATTGTGACCAAAATAGTTGCATATTAGTCGCATGTGATAATATGTATATAATGGAGTCAAAGGATGAAATGTATTTGTTGACTTTTTCTTTCATACAATACTCTTTATCATTTGCGACTAGTTTATCACATGCGATTTGTTTTAGGCGACTAAAAGGATTTTAGTTGCAAAATGTCTCTTGTGACTAAAATTTAGTCGCAAAGAACACTCGAAAATACATGTTTTTCTTCTAGTGCATGTAGTTAATATATCACATTTTTGAATGCACCATCCTATAGGGTCAATATCACATACATCTTTGTGGGTGGTGGATGATCCATGGCCCATAATAACATGTTAACATGACTCATCACCTTCACACTACTAGTACTCCCATTCTCATTATACCTTACAAACAATCCACCATAAACAAAATGAACAAGGCACAAAAATACAATCTAACACAACACCATCACACATGATGGCTCAAATATTTCCATGAAACTTCCAAGGCATGGTTGACTTCAAGCTAGAGCTTCAAGCTTAGTTGATTTGAATTAGTTGGGTTAGATGGTAATGGATTTGTTCGGAGAGAACAATTCTTGATGGAGTTTCAAACTTGGGTTGATTTTATGGAACTTTGAATTGATTTGATTTGTTCATATGTTGGATCTACAACTTGTAGTTTGATAAAGATCTTGAAAAAAGAAGACATGGGTACCAATTTGCAAAGAACTTGAAAAGAAGTTTCTTGAATAAAAAAAAGATGGGTATCCATTTGCGAAAATTTTGAAAAATAAATCCCATGACAAATCAAATTAGTGGGTGTAACACACAAGTTATAAATCCTATTAGGTAAGATTAGTTGTTGGAAGAAGGATTACCTACTCTTGAATCTACTAAAACCTCTCTACCCATCAAACTGATGATGTTAGTAATTAATTCCTTGGAATTTTTTAATTTCATTAAAAATAAAGTTCATTAAAAAAATTGCACTATACATAACTATGGGTTTATACATATAATATTAATCAATTAGTGTCTTATTTTAAATAAATAAAAATATATTATATGTATTAAAATGAATCAATAATATAATTCCATAATATAATTAATTATATATAATGTGTTACTCGATATGTTACAAATAACAATATATTTAGACCAAAATTAAGCCAATATTATACATCGTAAAAAATAAAATTTATATAAGGATTTATTTACATATTTATGAAATATAAAATATTACTAACCTACCATATAATTATTTTAGCTTAAAAGTTATTTATTATATGTCAAAAAAGTTTTAAATAAATTTTCAATCATACATAGGATTAATATATAGGAATAGTAAATATCTTTTTTAAATTATGTGAACCATTAAAAAAAGTAAAAAAAATCATACGTTTTAATTTTTAAAAATATTTTATAGTCTTATTAAATTATACACTTTATGCTTTTGCTTTTTGAAATGAGTTTACACCTTTAAGAGGGAAAAACTTTAAAATGTACATCATTGAAAAAATGTTAAACATGAACTTTAATTTTTTGATTTCGATACTATGAATTTTTAATATTAAATAGTAGATTTTACATTAAATTTTAAACCCTTGTACCATCAATGTGACCAATTTCACTTTACGTTCGTCTTTATATATGTTAAATCATATTGAAAGGTGAATAAATGATTTTGAAAACATGAATTTTATGATGTATTGGTAGGGAATCAAGTATTTTAAAAAATTCTTATGTTTCACGGTTAATGGATTATCACAATACGATATGAGTATTGCATTTAAACTCCATAACTTTGTTCAAGTGACCTACCATCAATGTGACCAATTTTGCAATACCTTCATTTACTTGAATCAATATGTAGGGCATGATATATTGAACATGGAATGATTTTGTTTCTTTAAATGTCCTTTTGTTTCATGGTTTAGGATATTATTACAATATGATGCGAATATTGTTTTCTTTCAATGTTTTGGTATGGTAATGTTATACCCCTCCAAGTTTCAAAAGATATGTTATAGAACCCAAAGGATTTTTGGGATTCCCTACAAGGGGTATTGCATGTGCATTGAGTATTTTTAGCCATTAATAGTACCCCTTTGATAGTCTAGACCAAAATAATTTAGCCCATGGTGTTTACTAAATACCCGTAAGCAAGGTATTCCTTTGTTTATAGGTTTTGGTAAGGCTATGAAATACCCTTCCAAGTGTCAAAAAATATGTTAAGGAACCCAATGTATTTTTGGGATAACCTGAGAAGGGTATTATAGGTGTATTGAGTAGTTTTGGCCATGAACAATACCCTTCAAATAACATAGACTCGTGGTGTTCAATTATAGAATACCTTAATGAGGGTATTGGTTTTTTTGTTGGTTTTGGTAGGGTTACACAATACCCCTCCATGTGTCAAAAGATATGTTATGGAGCCCAATGTATTTATGGGATACCCTAAGAGGGGTATTCATGTTTAGTGAGTCCTTTTAGACATGAACAATACCCCTCTAATAGCTTGGACCGAAATAATTCAACCCATGGTTTTATAATGTAGCCCAATGAAGGTATTACATTCCTTCTAGGTTTTGTTAGGGCTATGCAATACCTCTCCAAGTTTCAAAAGATATGATATGGAGCCCAAACTATTTCAAGGCTACCCATAATGGAATATTGCACGTTTATTGAATATTTTGTTTTATGAACCTACATATAACACACATTAAATGCATCTGAATCGAACTAGAGTTCCATAATGCTTTGATTATCTACTTGGTTTGTAATACCCCCATGGAAACCACTCCTTAAGCAAAATTTGCAATACCCGTATATAAGATGTGTCAAATATTTTAATTGTCCCCTTATTTATTTGTTTGTTTAAGTTCCATGCAATACTTTCATTTTATTTTTTCCTCATCGTTGTCAACTGTTGGGGGTCTATTGGAATGACAACCATGTAGGTAGGTGTAGCCATGTAGGTGAGGTTTGGTAGACACCTATTTAAGATGTTGGTAGGTAGGAAGGTGGAAAGGTGGAAAAACATGTAGGTAGATAAATAGATGGGGCGGTGGGTGGAGATGAGAATAACACATTTTAAATTTATAGGTGAGTAGGTAGATGGGGAAGAATTTATTTTTAATTTAAATATATAGGCGAGTAGGTTAGAGGTGGACATTGGGGGTTAGTAGGTGGGTGGGCAAAAAAAGTTTTAAAAACAAAAAAAATTGTGTGGGAGGTGGGGAAAAATTAAAATTCCCAAAAATAAACTAAGGTTAAGGGGAAAAAAATTGGGAAGGGGACAGGGAGAAAATAAAATACCCTAATGAAGGTATTGGTTTCCTTGTAGGCTTTAGTAAGGTTATGCAACACCCTTCCACATTTCAAAAGATATGTTATGGAACCCAATGTATTTTGGGGATACCTTGAAAAGGGTAATGCACGTTCATTAAGTCCTTTTAGACATGAACAATACCCCTATAATAGCCTAGACCAAAATAATTCAACCCATGGTGTTTACAATGTACCCCAATGAGGTATTGTGTTCCTTCTAGGTTTTGTTAAAGTTATGTAATACCCCTCAAAGTTTCAAAAGATATATTATGGAGCCCAATGTATTTATGGGATACCCTATGAGGGGTATTGCAAATGTATTGAATAGTTTTGGTCACATGAACATACCCCTCCAAAAGCGTAGACCCATGGTGTTTAATTACAAAATACCCTAATGAAAGTATTGGTTTCCTTGTAGTTTTGGTAGGGTTACACAATACCCCTCCATGTTTCAAAATATATGTCATGGAGCCCAATGTATTTTTGGGATACCCTGAAAAGGGTATTACATGTTCATTCAGTCTTTATGGGCATGTGTAATACCTTTTTAATAACTTGGACTAAAATAATTCAGCCCATGGTGTTTATACGGTAGCCCCAATGAAGGTATTGCATTCCTTATAGGTTTTGTTAGGGTTACTCAATACCTTTCCAAGTTTCAAAAGATATGATATGGAACCCAAACTATTTTAGGGATACCAAAAATGGGGTATCACATGTACATTGAGTATTTTGCTTTATGAACCTGAGTACAACGTGCATTAAATGTGTTTAAATTGAACTAAAGCTTCGTATTGCTTTGGTTATCTACTTGGTTTGCAATACCCCCATGGAAAACACTTTCTGAATAGAACTTGCAATACCTTTATATAGGGGTGTCAAATACTTTAATCGTCCCCTTCTTTATTTGTTTGAGTGAACAAGATGAAGCTCCATGCAATACATTCACTTTATTTTTCCTCATTGTTGTTGATTGTTGGGGGTTTATTGGAGTGGCAACCACATAGGTACGTGTAGCCATGTAGGTGGGGTTTGGTAGGTACTTATTAGAATGTTGGTAAGTAGGAAGGTGGAAGGGTAGGAAGGTAGATAAATAGATGGGGGGGTGTGTAGGTGGGTGGGGATGAAGTAGCACATTTCAAATTTATAAGGGAACAGGTAGATGGCAAAGAATTTACTTTTAATTTAAATATATAGGTGAATAGGTCGATCAGGACAAGGGGGTAATAGGTGGGTGGGTGGGAAAAGTTGCAAAAAAAAAATTTTAAATTGGGTGGGGGGCGGGAAAAAAATAAAGTTACAAAAAAACTAAGATTAGGTTTGAGAAAGGACAAACAAAAAAATGAACCTGGGATGGCACATGGATAGAAAAGAGAATCCTATTAGTGCACCATCTAGGTGGGTGGGTGGGAAAAGTTTCAAAAGAAAAAAAATCAGAAACTAGGTGGGGGGTAGAAAGAAAATAAAATTCTAAAAAGAAAAAACTAAAATTAGGGGAAAAAAAACTAGAAAAGGGGCATGGAGAAAATAAAGTTGCAAAACAAATTGATATTAGGGATGAGAAAGCCTAAAAAAGGGCAAAAAAAAAAAGTCCACTTGGGATGTCACATGGATAGAAAAGAGAATCCTATCAGTGCACCATCCATCCACATTGGTGCACTGGTGGGTGTTGGTTCACTTTGGCCCATTTATGGGCCTAGATAAATTCATTTTTTCAAGAAATTTGGGGGTGAAGGTGTTGTACATTCACAATGGTCATTAAAGTCAAATTGGTTGATTGTGCAACACATAATGTCAAAGTTTTCAAAAGCATTTGCAAGCATTTGTGACCTTGACAAATTTGGCAATGAAAAAGACAAAATTACAAAGGCAAAGATCTTGTACTAGGGCTCATTGAAAGATAACAAACCATTTACTATGATGGAATGTTGGTGAGTGTTGAGGTTGGCTCCAAAGTGGTTAATGCATTGTGCTCCACCTTTACCACCCTAAAAATGGTAGATTCCACAATCACTAAGCACTAATAAAAACAGTGAAAAAAACACATGTGTGGATGTAACACCAACACCAATTTAACCTTGTGAACGATTTGAAGGTAACAAGAAGGTTAATAAGATGGCAATCAATGACTTTAACGTTACTAGATTAGATGTACACTTTGGAAAAACAATTGTAACCATGGTGGTAGCGAACATTACGAAGATGGAAGTGTTGAAGGAACCCATCTTTAGCTTTGCACAATGTCATTACAAAATTTAGAACAAGATGTTTAAAAATATATTCACCTTTGCTAACAAAAAAAGTTAAGTTCTTTGAAAAAGATATTTGTGGATGTTATTAATCTTTTTCCACAACATGTAGTGCCATATTGTGTTTATAGTGTTGATGGTAGTGAAGGTCCATTTCAAGTTGATGAAAAATTTAGGTGCCCATGATAACATTGATCCTCTTCAGCCTTGTAGTTTAGGAGTGCATGTGAAGGAGGTTCAAAATTCTTTAATTGACTTGTAAGATGATTAAGTTAGATTTTTTTAATGATGTTTAATTTTCAAAAAAAAATTGGCATCAAATCTTATATTCTCATAATAATTTCATTCTTTTCAATTTCAACATGGCAATTGGATTTTGAATTCATTTGATTGAAGTGGAACTTGACATATACATGGATAATGTTTCAACACCTAGGTTGTTGATCATTCAATAATTTTTTATTTTTTATTTTTGGATTTCCTTTGAAAATGCATAGATGGTCGATGAAATCATTTCAAAATTGGTGATGAACATTGAGCATTGACCGATTCATAAGAAAATATTTCAGATGACAATGGGGTTGGCACTGAATATTGCTCCAAACGAGTTGATGTTTGTTGTATCCAAAAATCCAAATTTAATTTTACATCTTCCTCTTCATTTTCGACCACCATGTTGTGCATAATCACAATTACTTTTTAAACAAATTTCATGATTGTTTCACTCCATAACTATGTTGGGTAATGCATCACTCCCCATTATGCATGTAGAACATCGAATGTGTGTTCAACATTTTTACAAACCCTTGTCTTGCATTTTTGCAAACCATTTTCACTTCTCACCTTGTGGCTCAAAGATAGTCGTTTGAAAAATAATATTGCATAGCCCTACCAAAACCTACAAAGAAACCAATACCTTCATTAGGGTATTTTGTAATTAAACACCATGGGTTTATGCTTTTGGAGGGTATGTATGTTCACGCCCAAAACTACTCAATACACTTGCAATACCCCTCATGGGGTATCCCAAAAGTACACTGGGCTCCATAATATATCTTTTGAAACTTCGAAAGGTATTGCATAACCTTAACAAAACTTAAAAGGAATGCAATACCTTCACTGGGGTACACTATAAACACCATGGGCTGAATTATTTTGGTTTAGGCTATTAAAGGGGTATTGTTCATGCTTATAAGGACTCAATGAACATGCATTACCTTTCTTAGGGTATCCCAATAATACATTGGGCTCCATAACATATCTTTTGAAACGTGGAGGGGTATTGTATAATGCTACCAAAACCTATAAAGAAACCAATACTCACATTAAGGTATTCTATAATTAAACACTATTGGAGGGGTATTGTTCATGCCCAAAACTACTCAATATATATGCAATACCCTTCATAGAGTATCACATAAATACATTGGGCTTCATAACATATCTTTTGATACTTGGAAAGGTATTGCATAACTTTACCAAAACCTACAAGCAAAGCAATACCCTGCTTGGGGTATTTAGTAAACACCATGTGTTAAGTTATCCCATAAACACATTAGCTTCCATAACATATCTTTTGAAACTTATAGGGTATTGCATAGCCCTACCAAAACCTACAAGCAAAACAATACCATGTTTGGGGTATTAAATAAACACCATGGGTTAAGTTATTTTGGTTTAAACTATCAAAAAAGGTATTATTTATGGCTAGGAATACTCAATGCACATGTAATACCCCTTGTAGAAATCCTTTGGGCTCTACAACATATATTTTGAAACTTGTAGGGGTATTCCATTGTCATACCAAAATGTAGAAGGAAAGTAATACTTGCATCATATTGCAATAATATCCTAAACCATGAAACAAGAGGATATTTAAAAATATTAATTCCATGCTCAATATATCATGCCCTATATATTGATTCAAGTAAATGAAGGTGTTGCAAAGTTGGTCACATTGATGGTAGAAGGTCACTTGAACAAAGTCGTGGAATTTAAATGCAATACATGGACATAATGCAAAATTGGTCACATTGATGATGGTACATGGGTTTAGGGTTTAATGTAAAATTCACTACTTAATGTTAGAATTCAAAGTTTGTCGAAATCAAAAAATTAAAAGTTCATGTTTAACATTTTTTCAATGATGTACATATTTATGTTTTTCCTTTTTAAAGTTGTAAATTCATTTCAAAAAACAAAAACATAAAGTCTTTAATTTAATAAGATTTTAATGCATGTTTATAAATAATAATTAAAGCACACAATTGTTTAATTTTTTTAGTGTTCACATAATAATAATAAAAATATTTTCCCCATATATTAATCCTATGTATGATTGAAAATTTATTTTAAACATTTTAAACATATAAGAATAATACATAGGTTAAAATAGTTATATAGTAGGTCATTAAAATTTTAAGAACTTATGAAAATTTTCATGCCTAATTTGATAAAGAAAAAACGAGATTCTAACACAATTGAAAAAGTGAAAAAAAAAAAAAACCTTCAGCTATACCGACACAATCGTGTGTTGTAAGTTCAATTTTTAAGAATTACATCAAGGATATTTGAGTGTGGTAAGGTTATTAGGGGTTTTTAACAACTTCATGTTAGAATAAAGGATGATGAATACGGATGGTTGTGTGGGGGGGGGGTTGTTTTCTTTTCCGAAATACGATATTGGTGAATTAAGTGTTGGGTTAGTTCATTTCTTTAACAAAAAGATGATAACCATAGTTTTAAAACCTCAATTGCATAATTAGGGGTGAGAGATCTTTAGAGGGTTGGGGGTGGAAACAAACACCAAAATTCATGGTGTTCAACAAAACATTGGTCTTGTTCTAGTATTTAATGAATAGCAAGGATGTTGAAATTCATGAAGTAGTTGAAGAGGTGTCAATGGAAGGTGTAATAAAGATAGAACAATCTTCAAGCCCATGGTTAACATTAACATTTTGCCATGATAATATTAAATTAATTTTATAGAATAATCTTCAGGCACTAATGATGTGCTTGTAAGATTTTTATGATGTAGTCTTAATACACCCTTATCAATCTTCACTTTTATCATGTCCCTAAATAGAATCAAAATCAAATTTAAATCCTAGGAATTTTGCTTGAGTAGCCTCAAGTGAATTACAATTTAGTAAACGACTTAAAAAGGATAAATCATAACTGCAAGAAATCCAAAATGCGACGAATGGTGCGAACTAGGTATTTGGTTCAATGTTCCATGGAAAGGGGGTTGATTGAGCCTCACAACCAATGATAAGGACCATCACTGGGAACCTAAATTCGACAATGAAGATGAACATTGTCATTTTCACATTAACATTCTTCAAACCTTTCTAGCGTAGCTCCACGAGTAGGAACAAATTCTAAATAGATTGTTAAAGCATGTGGGTTAGGACACGACCGACGATCCCATGCCAAGCGATTGATTCAAGTGCGCACCACTCTTTTGAATGGTTTTTCGTCATGCGACCATTGGAAGACATTCACATCAAACGGTGTTTCATTAAGCTTTTCCTTTTCTATGAATGCAACTAAAGGATTTGAGGGTGTAACATCATCACCAGCCATGACTGAATCTTCACATGCGTCAACAAAAACCAAAGGGGTAGTCGAAATAATTTGGTATTTGCATTCAGAGGGGGTCAATGCCTTTATTTAATAAATTAAGGTAGGCGTAATGTGTGGCAACGACGACGAAACCTCATGAAAACCCAAACATCCTAATTCTAATGGATTCGTCAAGCCCTAATTTCGACGATGGATTTAGAAGTACATGGGGGTTCTTGTGATGGAAATTTTAATTCCAATTTACTATGTACTAGACAATTAAGTAATACATGGTAAATAATAACTAAGGGATATCAAAAGAATAAATGGTATGTAAGAATGTTATTACTACCATTGAGTTGATTTAGTCAAATAGAAACTCAAGGATGTTTATTTATTACTACCGATAAATTATCCTAGTAATTAGTTACTTGAAATAATTAGGATGAAGAAATAAGATGTGAAAATCAAACGGACGGAATGGACAAGGATCGAACTCAAGAACCTCATCAAGATGTCTAAGATTAAAAAAAAGGATGAATCCTTCAATTCCATTAGTCACGAGGATTATCATTCTATTTGATTGGAGGATGGAACCCTCTTGGTGTTTCATTGGGCACAAGAATTCTCATCTTAAACTCCATTGGAAGGCAAATCATTCTCAATTTTTATTGGTTTTTGAAGAATGAAAAGGCCATGGATTGGAAGGAAAGATTTCCACAACTTCCATTGGACTAAAAGAACAAGCTTAAGGAAGGGTCATGAAAAGCTTGGGGAAGAGAAGTTTTTGGGGGGTCTTCTTTTTGTGTTTTTTTTTTTGGGAAGGGGAGGAGAAGGATGATGAATCTTAGTAGATGGTGGAAAGAGGGAGAGTGGGTTGGATGTTTGGGGTATTTCGAAAGAATAGAAGTGAGTAGGATAATTTTTGGAACTTGAAATTTTAAAGGAATTTCACAAACCCTCTTTGGTTGAGTAACACAACTTCTTATTAGTTTGGGTGCAGAGTTTGCAATTTAGTAAACAGATGCACCTTGTAGTTAACTTTTGAATGAACTAAGGCAAGTTCAATTTGGACAACATATGCGATAAGAATAATATTTTAAGTGAATGGTGGTCTACAACCAAGTTGAACTTTCTACCTTTGTAAAACCCTTTCGGGTTTGGTAGCATAACTTTTTACTAGTTTGGGTGTAGAGCTTACAATTTGGTAGGCAAATGTGCATTATAGTTAGCTTTCTAATGAACTAAGGCAAGTTCAATTTAGACAACATATGCGATAAAGTAATATTTTAAGTGATAGGTGGTTTACAGCCAAGTTGAACTTGATGTTGAATCCTTAAAAGTTAGTTTGGATGGGTGACAATTCAACATAGAATTCTAGGATTTGGAATGTTCAAGCTTGGAAGATATATTTATCAATTCTAAATCATAAATCATGCAAGTTATCTGGTTTCAATTACAAACACAACTTAACATCTAATTTTTTTCAATTTTTTTTCGTTCATCGGTAGCATATGTACTTTCAAGTATAGTCACCTCATAAAATCGAGAATAAAGGGACAGAAAGTCACCTCACATGTTGTGTGAATGGGAAGGATACGTTAATAGAGTTTGCTAAATGCAAGTCTAGAGAAAATGAGAGAGAGGTTAAGTTCTAATAAATTAGAAAGAAGGATTTTGATAGACTAAAGAGAGATAGAGATTTTGACACACTAAAAAGAGACATAGAAAGGATGAAATTCTAACACAATTGAAAAATTAATGCTTCAAGCTGCAAATGTGAAGTGTAAAATTTATAAATGAGCAATAACTACTATGAATGAAAAATGCTTGAAGCTGCAAGTGTGAGGGTTCAAGTTACAAATGTGAAGTGTAGAATTTTCGAGTAAGCAAGTGTGTGTCTTGAGTGAATGGGTTAGGTGTAGAATCTTTGAATTAGTGAAAGGTCAAAACAATAAGAGGAGCCAAAAGCCACCAAAGGCCTATTTGCACCCCAATCACCATCGTCATCATGTAAGAAATCATCATGCAAAAGGACTATCGACGAAAGGTTGTCATGCAAGACGAGCATCAACGAAAGGCATTAAGTTAGGTAATGTTGTTGACAATCATCCAATTTTCATTGCAACTCACCTACCAGGTTAAGGTTAGTTTTTTAGAACCATGGTCACAATAGAAAAGGATGAGGTTTTTTATGATTTTGCAGAAAGCTTCACAATTTGGGAAACATTTTGGTTTTGTGTGTTTTTCCATGTTTGCTTCATCGTTTTACACTCTTTGTTGCAAAGTTTGTCACCTTGTGCAAACCTTAGCTAAAACACAGTTAGTTCAATTTCACAGCCTCCTACTATCTTACAAACTTTAATTTGACCCAAAAACCCAATGAACATGTGTGTACCTAAAACCTATTCCTGGAAACTTGATTGGAAACAAAGCATACATTGTTGCCTCCTTTCCCATATTCCATAATACTTGCACACATTTTCACTCATTTGCCATTGACCCCATCAATGTTTTGGCGGCTTCGTTCAATAAACAAACCTTGGTTTTTCATTATGGGGGAGAGTGTTCCTTGGAACGCATTGGAGGTAATTAAAATTAATCATAAATCTTACCTCCAACATGTAACCACTAGTTGTACCCCAAGGCAATCCCTCAAAATGTAACTTAAGGGTGAGTTTTGAACCTTGCAAAAGTTTATTGAACTTCGAAACCTAGTTGAACCCACTCCCATGTCATCCAATTTTGATTCTAAAGATAGCATGTGTTATAGCACACATATCCCACCAACCCCATAGTAGACCCATGATGTATTTCGCCTGCAATTTTTGTAACCTTATATTAAATGCTAATTTTTTTTCAATTCAAGTTGTAATATTTCTCATTCTACTTGAAATCTTTATCTCTAAGTAGATTATCTTTCTATTTTCTTGACCAACAAGAATTTCTCTCTTTCTAGTTTGTCAAAATCTTACGAAATTGTTATTCTGTTGATAGGCACATGAGAGACAAAACCTTGTTGTGAAGAGCACACATGAAGGAAACAGAAAAAGACAAGGTGAAACTCGGGGAAGCACCAAAATTGGTGCACTTCTGAGTTTCACCTTTTTTTTTTTTCCTTTGTTTTCGGCTCACCCTTCCTTTCTGACTTCACCCTAAGTTTTGGCCCAACTCAAGGTGAAAACCCTGAGTTTTGACAACTTTATGAATAACTTTAATGTCTTTGGGATTTGAAAAAAAATTTGTTACAAGGTGTATGAATTTATAACATGACATATGACAAACTATTTACTTACACAATTTTTTCAAGGGGTTACAAAAATGGTTTTGGATTTCTTCCCAAGTCATGAAATGGCCTAGTGATGACATTTGGTTACCCTACCATGTTTGTTTCAAAATTCATAATCAATTAAAAATGTAAATAACAATGATTCCACTTGGATGGAGTTTTGAAGCAACTTGTCTTTCAAGGAAAAATAAGTGCATAGTGAAATTATGAGACCTTAATTTAGTCATAATGCTTGCTTCAACAATTTTCAATGCTCTTACCTTCCATTTGTCATGCATTGCCATCTATAAAGAAAGGTAGTTTGTTTTGTCACACTAAAATTTGCCAAACCATGGCACTTTTTGTTGCACTCTTGATATCTCCAAAAAGTTCTTGATGAGAAGGGGTGCACTAACTTGGTTTGAAACTATTTGGAGCTATAGTGTGAAAGTTATTATTATTGAATCATTTTTTCAATGAAAACAAAATAAAATCAAAACTGAAAACTCTATTGGAATTTGGGGGCATTCTTGGTGTTGTTGAAAAGCCCTTCGTGACTCAGATTTAATCAAGTTTATTTCACATTTTCAGAGCTAAGGTGTGGAAGATATTAATTTTCGAGTGGATTTTGTTGTTGGAAATCCAAACAAATTGCAAAAATTAGGTTTGGAAGGAAAAACCAGTTGAGCCCTCAATATGTTCACATTGCTGAATTTAAAAAAATTCAATTTTGAAAATGAAAAAAAAAAAAGAATGTGGCCACAATTGGCCCAACAGCAAGGCTACATTAGTATATGTGAAGAGTGATTACCTACCTTGATTATTGAATGTAATTGGTTTCTCAACTGCATAGTTTGATAAGTAGGTACTTGGAAAGAAACGCCAAATTGCAATAGCAATGTAATAGACTTTTGAATGTATATACCATGCCTAGGGTTAGTTTCCACATTGACAAAACGAATAATTAATTTCTTTCAAAAGTTAATTCGTTTCTATAAATTTAAAATTATAATATTTTCGGGATCTATTATGATAATGTCATACCAGGAGTGAAATTAATCAGATTGCAATACTTATGATGGTTTTCAACACCTCAACTTCATACTTTCACAGTTTCACTATTTTAAAAATGACAAAGAAAATGACCCTAGCATAAAGTAGTACCTCATTGGAAGCGTTGAATTCCAATAATATTTATTATTGAATGTCAGGGATGGTAGAAATTAAAAGAAAAAAACACATGAAAATGAAATTTACAACTCCCTCCTTGGGATGGGGGAAGCTGTCCAAAACCCAATTATGGGCGCAAAAATTAACCCTACTCCACAAGTGTAAATCAAACCACAGTACCTTAGCAGCTTTGATATTAACTATATTATTTTCAGAAATGTTGAATTTTTATAAAAAAATTCCAACAACAGAATTTTGTGAAGTATTGAATCTACACGAATATTCTATGTGTCAAAATGAATTAATTATTGGACAGCCATGTGGCAAAGCTGCCAAGGTGGTACTCCACGGTAGCCAAGAAAACCAGAAAGAGTAGTTGGCTAATTAGCAGCCGATCCCTTGGGTCCACTTGTTGGCAGTCGTCGCAACCGCCGACTCCGCATCACAGGGGGGCGAGGAGGTGTGGTTGGGCTTTGCACCTTCGTCGTCATCGCCCCCGGTTGTTGATCGCATTTCTACTTCCTTGGAAACTTTTCATTGAACTAGGAAACAACACCTCACCTGCTGTTTTTAAAAAATTGTTTGTTGTGTGTTTTGGTGTCAGTGTTGAAACTTGGTAACTGAATTTCTCAGAGCAACTTATTCCGTGTCTTGTGGTTGGTTGTTGGTTAGTTCTCGCAACAGTTGCCTCTCTGGTTGTGCAGGCGCCAGGAGGAGCAGCATCCGTTGAACTGCCGTTGAGTAGAAGCAAGGGATTAAAGAAGGGAACCGAAAAAAAACAGTGGGTTAGTCGGTCGGCCTGTTTATCAATATGTGAGTAGAAGGGAACCGAATAAAAACAGTGGGTTAGTCGGTCGGCCTGTGTATCAATATGTGAGTAGGTATGTTGTTCAACGAGAATGGAGGAGGATCGGTTCTAGTGGTGGACAGAGAGGTGAGTAGTTATGGCGTCTATGTTGCTGTTGCTGGACGACAGCCGTTGTCGCCGTCCACTCTGACCAACACACAGCAGCGGACGGAGGAACTAGCAGCAGTGGCTGATTCCAGTAACGGTTGTAATTCAGTGGGTTCTTCTTCGTCGACGGGACGTTCCTTGCGGAGGATGATGGGTTCTCCTGGAGGATTATTCGATGGACGAAGAAGCGGCGGCGGCGGCGGCGGCAGGAGTAACTCGTCCGTAACCCTCGAGGCGCTAGAGTCTGTGGTGATGCGGGTGATCGATAGAGTACGCGAGTATGGCTATGGGGAAGATGTGTGCAGTGATCTCCAGGAGCACTTTGCGTATTTGTCATCTCGGTACTAGTACTATATATGTGTTCTGTTTCTTTCTGGTTTCTCGGTTCTGAGCTCTGCTTTCTAGGGTTTGCTCATGGCACACTTGTTCTGAGCTCGATTTCTAAGGTTTGATCACTAAACTATCTTTTTGTGTTTTTTGTTTTATTTAGCTATACCCTAAATATTGATCCTGAGAGACACGAGGATGTGCTGCTCCACATGCGGTTGCTTCAAGCGGCACGGAAGGCTGCAGAGGAGGCTGGTGGTTCAAGGGGGAGCAGTATATTATTGGATGAACAAACCTCCTCCTCTGCGGGTCCTTTTATTAATGTGCGGAAAGTTCAACTGTGGTCTGCAGTAGATATGTCTGTGATGATGAGCGGCAGAAATTCGCCTCTGCAGAATAATGGCACAGGATCTGGCTGCTGGGGACTCAAAATCCCCAAACCTGCCTTTGGTTCCTGCTCCAATCTTGCAAGCTTAGGATGTGGTGCAAGCCCCAAAGTGCATCCATCCTCAGGAGGAGGCAGCCTGACTCGGTTGGCATTTGGTAATTGGGGCACTTTGCAACCCACTCCACCAGGAAGCACTGATCGTGCATGTTCCCGTCCAGCTTTTGGTAGCTTTACCAACCCTCTTCACATGGATGAAGATGGTGCAGGATACAACAGTGACAATGAAGATTCAGGCCCGACATATGGCTATGAAATCACTCTGGCTACATCTGACAGACATGGTCTGCTGAGGCATTATACTACTGCAATCAGTAACATTAAAACTGAGCTGAACATCAAGGTGATTGCTCAATCTTTCAGCACAATAGTGAGGGGAGCTGTGTTGTGACTAGTTTTGATAATCTCCTGAAAATTGGAATACTGGGTATTGTAGAAGTAAGAGAGGCTGTTTCTGTTTCTTTCATGTCTGTTCTTCACAAGTAGAGAGTGTGTCCCTCTCTGCCCATGCAGAAATATCTGTGTGGTTGCTACTAATGAGGTATAGTGTGCATTTTGTGGGGGCTTTTTTTTCATGTGCAGGAAGCTCATGTGTTCAGTACAACAGATGGAATGGCACTGGAGGTTTTTGTTGTAGAGGGATGGGATGGTGATGATGTAAAGCCTTTTTTCTCACTTTTGATAATGATGGAATCATTTGTGTGAATGTTCTCTATGCATTGTTGTTTTCATGTCTTTTTCATCACCAGATACCATGTGTCAGCAATTTATTTTTTTGGGTGTTTATTTTTTTTAAGTGTGAAGAATGGTTTGAACTTGCAGGCAGATGAACTCAGATGGGCAGTACTTTTAGCTCTAGATGTTAAGGAGGAATGGTTGCCTAAGTACATAGATGCAAAATTGAAGGCAGCAGCAGAATCAATTCAATATGAGGACTGGGCAGTTGACTACAATCTGGTATGCTTCTCCTACTCTGATATCATTATGAGATGGAACTGGATGGCAGATGTACACATGAAAACTTAAGGCATCTAACCTAAAACTTAAACCTTAAACCTGTTCTAATATGGGATTTAAGTGCAATTTAACAAATTTTGGTGGAGAAACTTAATCTGGCACTTTGTATGTGTAATTGCAGCTCGTGATAGGTGAGAAGCTGGGGAAGGGTTCATCAGGTCAACTGTACCGGGGAAAGTATATGAGTCAAGATGTAGCAATCAAGATGATTGCTCTAGACAATGACCATGATATGGGCACTCAGGGTGCAGACAGTCTTCGGGCGTTTCCAGCATCAGAACTACTTCATACATTTAAGCAGGAGGTCTCTATAATGAGGTGAGCTCTGTGGACAGTTGTAATTCAACTGTGCCTAGTGGCATTTTGGAACTGCAGCCAAAAGAGTATTGGATCTCCCTGCTAGAAGTCGCCAGTGCTTCAGATTGTGTCTGGGCCTTCACTTTTAGTTCTCAATTTGATATAAACGATTGGAATCAAAAGTTGGAGCTGACATCAACCTTCTAGCTCGCTGAAGCAGCCGACCTTCCCACATGTGACTTTACTGTGCAGAGTCTTTCCAGCCACATAAGGCCACATTGTAGCTGACTCTTTCCTTTTTGCATCTCTTTCAAGTTGAGGGCCACTTTCTAGGCTATAGTGGGGTCTAATGGTGTGTGCATGACACATCAGATTGATCCATTGATCATTCAATTTGAAAGTTCTGCACTTATAGTTTCCATATGTGATACGGAGACCCTAGAATTGAGGTTCAAAGAGTTGTGGACTCTTGGGAGAAGTAGCTCAAATCTGTAGCTAAAGGATCATTGGCAAGTGTTGTCTACTACTGCCAGGCTATTTGCATGAAATCATGCATGCCAGTCTATGGCAAGCACTTTAAAGCTGATGGTCATTCACTTGCTTTTGATATTCATGCAGGTTGGTGAGACATAAAAATCTGGTGCAGTTTATAGGAGCATGCTCCTGTTGGCCCAGGCTTTGTATTGTGACAGAACTCATGTCTGGGGGAAGGTATTCCCTCTAACACCTGCTTTTGGGTGCCTTTGTTGATGGCATGGACATTCTAGGGCCCTTTCATCCTTCCCACTGTAAAATTTCTCTTTTTAGTAGAAGCATTCTTGTGTGCATAATTTCACTTGGATGATTGTATAACCTCTGACAAGTGCTTTAGAAACTGTATTTGATATCAGAGTCAGTGCAAATTGCATTGTATTGATTTGATGTTGCATGTGTTCAGTGTAAGGGATGTGTTAGAATTTCAAATGGGTGGCTTGGATATACCATCGGCTGTTAAGGTTCTTCGGGATGCTGCAAGGGGGATGGACTTCCTTCACAAGTAGGATTGTGTGCACCAATGTTTCTTCACTTTTGTGAACATGTGCTAGTCCTATTCGATTCATTGTGGAGTTGGGTTTTCCTTAGGATATGCTTTATATCTATTGTGACATATGGTAACTTTCTAAAGTGGAGCATTTTGTTGCAACTGTAACCTAGCTCTTTGAACTGGGAACAAGGAGTGTTGTCTGATCAGCTGAATCTAGCTGCACACTCATCCATTCTGGATATGACTGTAGGAGAGGAGTCGTTCATCGAGATCTCAAGGCTGCAAATCTTCTGATTGATGAACATGATGTAAGTTACAAAACAATAGCTTAACTTTTTGTTTTCTTACAAACAGGAAGTGTGAAACTGGTTGTTCAGTAGAGAAGGTCTGCTCGGTCAAATTGGGAGAGACTGTACCAAAAGGTGACTAAGAGATATTACAGTGGGAAGAATACTTTCAACAATCAACCAAGTCAGTACTTAAGGCTGATTCCTTTTATGGCTTTAACTTGAGACCTAATTTGCCCTTCCACTCCAACAAGAAGGACTCAATAGCACACAGTAAGTACTAGGTAATGAATGAAATAACTGGCAATACTCATAGGAGATGCATCATTTGTTTGGCAGGTAGTCAAGGTTTGTGATTTTGGTGTGGCCCGCTTGAAACCCACAACTGTCAGCAGCTCTGGAAAAGGCGGGTGGACTGCTGAAATGACAGCTGAGACAGGAACTTACCGTTGGATGTCTCCTGAGGTATCTGGTTGATAGCACATTTTTTCCTTCTAGAAGTAGGAACTTGCTTGTGAAAAATGTAGTCCTTCAGAAGGCTTTCTGCTTTAGTGCACATCAGGTTATGTTATACTCTCTCCAATGAAATTTCAAAGTTAGTGGATTATCATTTCACAGGATTTCCAATTTGTGTTTGAAAAGGCATGTGGGTGTTTTGGTGAAAGGTGTTGGAGCACAAACCTTATGACCACAAAGCGGATGTTTATTCATTTGGCATAACAATGTGGTATGCTCCTCTTGTTCTTGCCTGACTTACAGTTTTGCTAATTTTGTGACAGCTTTGCAGTAAATTATACAGTTCTATGAGATTAGTGGTCTTTCAAGATATGCCTCACTCTTGTGCTGGTGGCTGAAGTCTGGCAAGTATGTATGTGATGTTTTGAACATGTGAAAAGGGAGGTGCTGACTGGTGAGATTCCATATGCTGGTTTTACACCACTGCAAGCAGCAATTGGTGTTGTGCAAAGGTCAGATAGCCTTCTATCCCCTGGTTTGGTCATGTTGACAATTTTGTTAGTTAGCATCCACAGTTCCCATTGTTTTTCAGGGCTTTCTAGGGTTTTCACTTCACACAATTCTGTTGTGAAAATGAGAACAAGAGATGCAATATAGCAGTATAATAGATGGAGAGGGTGCTATTGCAGGGGGCTTCGACCTGAGATGCCTCCCTTTATACCTGAGAAACTGCGTCTTTTAGCTCAGCAATGTTGGCATCAAGACCCTAAGCAGCGACCTGAGTTCTCTGAGGTATTGGTCCTCTCCTCAGCTTTTCACTTTCTGGCAATGCCATGGAGTAATTATTTTGGTAGAACATGTGGGATATCGCTTCTCAAGGTATCCTTCAACTGTTTGAGACTAATGTGAGTTTATGAATGGTATGGTTGTGCAGGTGCTAGCAGTTTTAGAGGAGATGACAGTACGAACACCATACAGGAGGTTCATTTTTGTTGGGAGGAAAGCAAGGGCAACCTTTCATGCATAACATTCTCCTCTTCTTGCCCTCACATTGGGTGCATACAACCCATTCACATCTCTGTAAAGTTTCTGCTTCAATTCTTCCAGTGATGACATTGAGATTGATATACATTTGAAACTTTGAGTCTAGATCTCATGGGGTTTAGTATGATTCCTTTAGTGGTTTAGAACAGTGGTGGCACCAGAATGGAAGCAACTACTAATGCATAATCATAAGATCAGAACTTTGGGTATGAGCATTTCTCAGCAACTTGTATGTAGCAGTTTCTAATACCGGCTCCAAGATTCATACACTGTACTGATAGCAGCTCTCAAAATATTTTTTAGATGTAGAAATTTTTGTTCAAAAATAGTGGTTGTGGGTTTTAGCACGCTCAGTACAATTAGGTACTCGCCGACCTGAATTTTCCAGTTATTTCTGGATTGAAAATCCCAATTGGCTTTATCCTGCTGTCTAGTGAAACCCTCATTTTTTAAAAATCCTGGTCTGCTTTTTGAGCACAAGAATCAGATGGGCTTAAGGTTTAGGGTGTAGGTATTTATTGTACCAGTGAGTTTTTGTTAGCTTTGAGCAAACTGGGTCAAAATTGTCCAAATTGGAAAGAGGGTGGAGTTTAGGTATGATTGAAGCTCAGAAAGGGCTTTTGACTTTTTTCTGAAGGACCTTTCAGGTAGTAGTGAATTACCTTTTGGAACCCTTTTTCACTCTTCCAAAAATTCAAAGAACCCCAACAGATGGACAACCTTTATCAAGCACATTTCAGCTTTGCTTCTAATTTGCTGAAACAAATATTATAATCTGTGGATAGCAAAAAAATTTGGTAGCCACCTATTCCTTTCCACCAACACAGTAATGTAAATGAATTAATCACCAAAAATGAGGAATTTTTAAAGCTCTTTATACCATCACCAGTGACATTCAATTGAGCACCATCCAAATACCTCATGGCAGTGAGTAGGGTGAAGCAGAGGGTGAACATCATCACGAACCTTTAACATACATCACAAGGCCTATGTAGGAGGGGGAGGGTTCTTAGTTCTTACACATACTCCTTAAGAGTGTGAGGGATGGTATGCTTACTTATAAGTGTAAGATCCCTCCCACTCTCAAGAAGTAGGTGTAAGATTGCCTCCTCTTTTTTTTAGGAGGGATATTCACAAATAGGAGGTACCCTCCAAATACAATAGGAAATTTCTCTGAGTGGTTTCCATATCCAAGAAATGTGTGTTCAACTCACAGAACTTCTATGATTTCTTGAAGAGCTCATTTGAGGCTCAGTCACTAATGGACCAAGGACCACAATTTTACCTCAACAGTGCACAACACAATCTTAGCAGCAAGGACTGTCTTTTAAAAAAGACAATTAAGCACATTGACCTCATCAGAGGCTATTCTTCTTCTCAAGACACAAGCATCCAGGGCTGATCGGTATGACGAGCCCTCCCTGATCATACGATGAGAAATCACAAAATCTGCGCATAAGGCAAGAAATAGCAAAATCCACCTGTATGGTGGGAAATTATGTAAACCCCACCACACGTGTTATATAAAATATGTTGTATGAATGGATTTTGTAATTTGTCTTTGTATGAGCAGGAGGGTCCAACATACTGGCCCACCTCCATCATTACACCTGGTCATACCATGCTGCCAGGGCATTCCCCTGTACATAAAACAGTAAGGTCCTGTAAATTTGCTGGTCACTGTAAACACAAGGATATAACTTAGGCATGCTTTACACTAGGAGTCAGGGCTGAAAAAACTCGGGCCAACTTTGAGCATTTTTTGCTTGTTGTTTGGCACCAAGTTACTAATGAATGCAAAAACATTGGTGTCACGATATTAATAATTGCTGGAGCATTGGCCCCAAGGGTTCCAAATCGGATTCCCAAATTCAATGGTATCTTTTTTTCAGCCTTGGGGCCAATACTAGGCCATAAGTTCAGCATTCCTTAGTAGCTTGGGCAAATTGAAAATATTTTTCCTATTTCAGTTTTGACTCCTAGTGTAAAGCCCTTGGGGCCGATTTCAACTTTTGCGCCAATAGGAATGCTTGATTTCGGTCGAACAGCGGCCCTGACTCCTAGTGTAAAGCAGGCCTTAGTTGTCATATTGGACCCACCCTTGTGGATTCAAAGGCTTCTTCTCTAGCTTCCCAAGGAGAAGCCATCCCACAATCTGCATGACAGAAAAATTGTGCTTTTCTAACTTTGATCTCAATAAACTTCCACATACCAAAAGTTTTGTGAGTGATTCTTTTGCTGCAGGTACATACACTACCAAATGACATCCATTTTGGTATTCCTTACTACACCATGTTTGTGTATGTAACAGGTAGCTCATTGCATATTGGTTCTGCTCTTTATGGCAGGTTCAAACAAAATTGCAAGAAATGATGGAATTATTGAGGTTATTTGAATGCAAGCTAAATTTGAGAACAAGTAGCCTAAAGAATTGGGCAAGGTCTCCAATTATCACTTGTGAATTGGTTCTCAGTTCAAGCCAAAGCCAGAGCCAAAATGCACAAGAATGCTGTGATTCTCTTCGCTGTGGGAAGAGCCAATAAATAAATAAAAATTAAGCACTGTAAAGCAGGTTTTTTTTTTTTCATTTTTTCCAAGTAATGTGACTGGCTACCATCTGTTTGTGGTGGGCTGGCAACGTGGCACATTTGTTTTTGGGCTATTGATTCCAATTGGCTATGAAGTTTTCTTTTTGCTATTTTAAAAACTTTGTTTTCTTAAGCAGGTAGTGAGAATGTAACAACTGTTTTGTAGTCATGTGGCTACATTAGTCTTCACACTGGATCTAATGGGGACTACTGAGTACCAGAATATAAGAATGTGAGAAGAGACTTGATGTGAAAGCTTGTGGGGCCATCACATCATTCTTGTGAACATCCAATGCATTATGCCAAACTAGAACCCACACAGGGAGAATATACCAGCAAACCAATAAATGTCTAAAGGTTCACCCAAGCTTCCTCTTGCTCATCTTCCATGCTGTCAATTAGGTCAGACTAGACAATTTCTTCCCACTCAAATCAGCTTGAGATTGCCCAGCTTCTGCTGAGACAAAGACCTTGATTGTTTCCAAGTGCAATTATATTGAAGTAGAATCTAGACTCTCACACTACCAAAATGAATGTTTGGAACAGCCTAGCAAGTCCATCTAAATATTGGCCTTTACCCCTGTGGCCAACTATTGAGCTGAGTTCATAATACAGCTGGATAGAGTTGCAGCTAGGTTCCACCACATAAAACAATCCAGATCACAATGAGTCAATTTGTTTTTCATTTTCTGACATAGCTTCACAACATGATCAGCAAACTCCTGCATTCAGATGTGGAAGGACTTTATCAACCTACATAATAGTTGCATACATAACAAGACACAGACCAGGGAAATTATTAAAGTGGCCAAGGGTCTTGAATGCGACAGGTACAAAAGTACTGCCCCCATCATCATGACATGATCTTTTTCCAACCTGCATAACCTTCCCTTCCCTCCCCCACGGAACTCCCCTTCTGTTCCCGCTCCATAGCCCACCATAACCTTCCACTGCTCATAGGTGCCATGTCACCATCCTATGTACATTATGCCCCATGTTGCCTATTTCGGTGTAACCCAACACCACCATCCCCCATCCCCATGTGACTTTTTTTCCATGCTTGCCCATCCACCATACCCGCCCACCTGCCCACCAGTCATCACTATCGACCTTTTCACTTTAGGGCATCAACGTTGTCCTTCGTTGCGCACATGATTTGTGCTTCGTTCTGCACAATACTCACAAAACTCTCCATTATTTCTCTACATGCACATTGCCAGAGCCTTTTCACAACCATTGTCCTTCTTCTCGATCTCATCATTTAAAAACAACTATTGCAAGTGGTTTTACAACATGCGATCCACCTTTAGGTACGTGCATTGCCGGATTTGGAGGGCATTCCCTCTACTTTAGTTGCAAAAATTGCAAGTAAGGTTGTTAGTCCTTAATAAGCTTGGTTGTAGAAATTGCAAACCTAAGATTGCTTCTCACCTTCAAGTTCCAAAGTTGCCAAGTGCCTCATGTTTGATGCATCGTGTGTTTACACATGGAGATGTTTCTTTCTTCTTCATTCTTACCTATGTTTGGTTGTAGGTTCCAAAGTTGCCAAGCACCTCATGTTTGATGCATCATGTGCTTACACATGGAGATGTTTCTTTCTCTTTCATTCTTACCTTTGTTTGGTTATAGGTTCCAAAGTTGCCAAATGCCTCCATCTCCCAAGGCATTATTATAGCCAAACCACCTTCTTGATCTTGTGTTTTTCCATGTTTTTCTCATGTGATATTCCTAAATCGTTTTCCATCATACTCAACCTCTACTTTAGACCTGGTCCTTGCAATTGAAGAAATATGCAACATTGTTTTGCACTAACTGATGTAACATGTTTTTTTGGTTGTTATTTCCTTTCAAAGTTTTTTTGTTGATCATTCTTGTAACATGGCATGTTGGTGAAACCATATAAGTGTGTTCGAACCATGTAACTTGACCATATCCTTGTAAAAGATTCCCCCTTTCATTGTACTTCAAAGTAACATGTAACATGATTGCTCTTGTTGTAACATGTCCCACTTACTTACCTTATAATAATGATAATCTCAATTTCATGTAACAACTAACCAAAGGTATTATGTTGCCCTTGCAAAATCGATTGAACCAAATTTCAAATAACCTACAAGATATTTGGACCATGTACTCATTCCATGGAGCCTTAAGCTCCCCTTGTAACATGCTTATAAATTGTTTGTGCCAATTTGTGTCAACCCTATCCTAGCTATAACATTTGTCTTACAATATGAAATTTCCTCCCATGTCAATCCCATTGTTGTTCATTTCCATGCCCTTTTAAAAGATCCCCTCTTGCATTGTACTTCAATTAGGTATATGACACGTAACATGATTGTTCTTGTTGTAATGGTAATCTCAATTTCATGTGACATCTGTCAAAAGGTATTTGTGTTGCCCTTGCAAAATCAATTGAACTAGATTTCAAGTAACCTACAAGACATTGTAACAAGGTACTCATTCCATGGAACAATCAAGTAACTTGATTGCTTGTGTCGTAACTAGTCCCACTTACGTTGGTATGCTAATCTGAATTTGTCATAACAACTAACAAAATGTATTTGGGTTGCCCCTACTTATCAATTAAACCAAATTTCAAATAACCTACAAGATTTTTGAACCAAGTATTCATTCCATGGAGCAATCAAATAACTTGATTGCTTGTGTCGTAACTAATCCCACTTACCTTGGTATGTTAATTTGAATTTCATAACAACCAACAAAATATATTTGGGTTGCCCTTGCAAATCAATTGAACCAAATTTCAAGCAACCTATAAGATATTTGAACCAAATACTCATTCTATGGAGCCTTAGGCTTCCCATGTAACATGCTTACAATATGTTTATGCCTATTTGTGTCAGCCCTATCATAGATGTAACATGTGTCTTGCAAAATGAAATTTCCTCCCATTTCAATCCCATTGTTGTTCATTTCCATGTCATTTTAAAATAGCCCGTCTTGCATTGTACGTCATTAGTTATTTGATGTAACAATTGATTAGTTGTGTTGTAATTCTAATTCCACTTACCTTGATATGGTAATCTCAATTTCATGTAAGATGTGAATTGTTGTTATAAAATGAAAGGGGCAAGAAGAAAGATATGATGTGGATAAATTGCAAGTGAAAAAAGTGGTTACATTACAAAGACTTCAAATTATGGGAACATATACATGGATCAACATAAGGAAACTTTGGAAGCAATGATGGGGTGTGTTTAGTAGCCACCACCAGGTCCTTTTAACTACATAGACATTTATTAGTGGAATGAATATCATGTAACCCCACAACATGGACTAAATGGGACATGCATCCAAAAGAAGGTTTATGTAACATATATTCCATGGGATAGAGTCCATGATTACCTAGTTGGGGAAGAAACCAAAAGGGATGTTCAACACAAATTCATTCAAAAAGACAATTGAATCAACAATTTTATTCTGAAAAATCCACGATGGAATAGTTATTCTACAAGCATGCGGTAAATGAACTCATACTTAGTTGTCCATAACATGTCACTTATAGGTCAAAACATAACTGATCATCATTACTTTTATTCACCTAAAAGTTATAAATTCAACAATACACTTTTTATAAAATAGGTATATAATTTTTTTTGGAACATATCATAAAATGCAAACATTAATTAAGCATTATGTAGATGTTAGCATTTTATTGAACTATGCATGCACATGGTTGGACTAATTTGACATGTTATACTACGTTATAAGGTCACACATTTAGGGAAATGATTGATCCGCCAATGTGTGCCATGGCATTGAATTCTTTTGTTGGTATCAATATGAATATGGACCAACAAATTCCTTTGAAGCCATGCAGATTCTCCAACCCAATATGCATTCCATGAAAACCAAGAGGAAAAATAAAAGCAATGAAACTACTAGCTAAGGGCATATAAGGGTCCCCAAACTTCCATGAAGAAATGACAGGATTTCCACAAAAAAGGTTGTTGTTCATTCATTATAAAGAGGTTTTATCTTTGCCCAACAATTATTGAAATGTGTTATGCCACATTTGAACACATCAACAAATTGGGTCTTGTTGTCCATGGTAATGTGATCCGGTTACATGTTAACATTTTTTGCCCATGTATCAAAAGAGACTATAACCTTTGTTTTGGAAAACCTACGATTGGGCCTCTCTATATATCAAGTTATGAATAAGCACAAATCTTGAGTTAAGGAGATCATGGAAAACAATAAAGACCAATCAAGGGATTTATTTTTATGTAAACAAGACATCTGTAACATGGTAGGAAAGCTTGCAAAAACAACTCATAAAAAACATGAAAACAATGGAAAGAGTGTTCAAATGTGGGTGTTTGAAAACAAGGACAAAGTTTTCTTCTACCAAGAGTCTGGGGTCAAAGTTGTACCTTGTAGGGTTGTAACATGCCTTTCACAATTGTCATACAAATTGAATGGTAGAAACAAATGATGTTACATCATGAGCATGAAAGTGATGTGTCTATTGATGCTACATTTGGAAAAAATGATAAGAAGGTAACTTCATTTCTCTTTGCTTTAGTGATAGATAGCCTTAGTAACATGTAATAAAAATGAATATCCTAAAATTCAAGGTCCACTATAACATGTATTGTTGTGGTCTAGATCTTTCATGGCAAACATAACATGTTTTTTTAAAAATGTAACTTTTTAATTTGTATTTGCTAACATTGTAATAACCTACAATATGTGTTTGTAGTTTCTCATGTAACATGCTACAAGTTTTGTGGGTCAATTGTCATTATAACTTTTGATCTAGTAGTAACATTGTATTTTATGTAACACATTATATTTAATGTGTGTTCTTGTGTCCATAGTTTCCATTATATACGATGATGGTTTTTAATGAATGGCATAATGGTGTGTTTGTTGCCTACATTATCACTTCAAGTTACAAGATGCGTGATTTGTCCCTTTGGATGGATGCATTAAACAAAAGCTTGTTGATAATTAACGTAGATTGGCACCCCAATGCCTTCATTGTTGACAATGCTTGAATATAAATAAATAGTCTAAGGTACACAATGTCATGACCTCTTTTATTTTGTTACATTGATGGTTTTTTTTATTACAAATACTTTTTTTGAAAACATGTCATAATAAACTACCTAACTATACATTAGTGGCATATTGTAGTTCTTTAGACATATTGAGTAAATGTCATATACCTATAAATCTTCCATGGAAAGTAGGGTTCAATGCATGTAACCAAAGCTTCTAACATGTGAAGTTTGTGGGTTATGACCTAAACTAACTTTTGAACATGTGGCAATGATTCACAAATTACACTTTTGATATTCAATGTATGTAACAAGAGCTTCTTGCATATGTACAGGCTTATGTTTATTCTATGTAACCAATTGCATTGCATGTGACTAGGGAGGTGTGGCCTTGAACAAAAATATTCTTATGCTTATGGCATGTTCAAAGAACTTGGTTGAAATAAGTGTGCATTAAAATTAAAAATACTTCTACTCATGCAAGTGCACTCAAGGCATTGGGACATATAATGTACAACATCGATTGCCCAAATGATCAAGAGTTGGATTCATGGACAAAGGTTGAATTGGCAAGGGTAACAAATGAAATGCCCATTGTAGATTCTTTTTGTAGATATATAAAATCTAGGTGGCTACAAAAAAACTGAGATGTGGGTGTTGGGTAACCGTAACCTACATTATGCAAGGCAAGATACCAATGTAGCCATTGAGAACTACCATGCAAATTTGAAGGCCACCCTTCATTCCTCCAAGGGTAGATTCCATGGGAGATGTGTGGATTGGGCAATACATGAATTAGTTGGTAATGTTTTGCTTTGTTATTGGTATCATTCCATGTGAAAAACCATGGATTTGTCATTAATAGAAAACAAGAACAATTTATCATTAATGTACTCTTGAAGGTGAAGATGATTATTAATTTTTGTGTCATGTTACCCACCAAGAATTGTGGGGTGGCTTTAGTTACATCTAGGAAATGACCACGTAAAAAGTATTGGATCCATAACCTAAAATCTAAATGGGCATCTTGTGATTGCCCATATGCACAACATGGATTTGTAAGCATTAAATGAAAATGCTTCAACTTCTTCATCCTAAACTTGTAGAAGGTATAATAACACATTATTGTGGTGCTTTGAAAGGGATAGTTCATGGAGGTCTCTAGAATTTATTAAGTCTTACTGTAATAAGTAATTCACCAAATAATGCACAATACACCCCACTAGCTTCAAGGACACTAGAAGCATCACCCAATGTGGACTTGAATAATGAAATTTGTTGCCTTCAAATTGAATTGGTCAAGGAAGCACAAAATAACCAGCTATTGTTGGAACATTTGCTTACTTCATTACGAATTGTTAGTGGCAAGCAAAAAACACTTTGATTAGAAATTCAAATTCGAGTGTTACATCCTTTTCATAAGGTGTTAGCATTTCAATGCAACCTGGACAATAATGGTTAAAACTTGAAATGTTATAAGGATTTTTTAAAAAGGGAATATTAAACATGTGAAAAGTGGGTTGTGGAGATGGGGATTGTTATTTGGTGAATGTATGAATATGAACATGAGTAGGTGAGTAGGATCAAATTATTTTTGGAATATTCTACTAACACATGGCACATAATATTTTGTGACACGGAGAAATATTTTTCCACGTATACATGGATGAAAAAAAAATTGGATGAAAAATAAAAATGAATGAACAATATTTATAGATGAAAAAATAAAACATATGAAAGGATAAAATGGATGAAAAATGAAAACAAATGAAGGAAACTTGTTCACAACCAAGAATTATGTGTCAATCCAAACTCTACCCGTTCACATCCAAGAGGTATGTGTCAATTGAAACACCACTTGTTCATCTCTAAGAGGTATGCGCCAATCGAAACACCACCTCTTCATCTCCAAGAGCTATGTTCCCATTAGGAAATGTGCACTATAAGGTCACACATTCTTTATACCATTTCAACATGTTTATTATTTGAATTTATTCTTTCAACCCTCTTATGTCTAGGGTCATTATTGTTGCTTGTATAATCAAACTACATTTTCCCCCCTTTCAACCCAAACTACCTAGCTCCATTTTTCTACTTGTTTGCAATTATTGAACATTTATTTTACAATGGCAAAAGGAAAATGTAAAGTAATGGTCACACCAAACACCTTGGAAACTATGATTGAATACACTTTAATCTCAAACATACTAGATAAAATATGAAAAATGATAAAAAACACCTTTTGAATTTCCAAGAGATTCCACCTTGCTAAAACCCCTCAAGCAGTTGCTAGAAATCAAAACATGTCACAATAGAAAACCCCCCCTTTTGCAACTACATTTTCAACTATTGTTTGATTACAAACATAGTTGAAAACTTAAAAAACAATTGCAAATTATTTTTTGCAATTGGGAAATGTTTTTCTCAACTACAAACCACCAAAGTTGATAAGTATAAGTCGAAAGTGTCATTACAATCGAAAGTGTTTGCCACATGTCAATACCATATCAATAGCCACTACTTACCATTTAAGTTGCAAAATGTTTTACCAATCTAGTTGAAGGATGTTGTCAACTACCCTCGCATGGTGGATGAATTTCATTCACTGATTGGGCATGACGTCATCAGACATTTAGTTATAATTTTGATTATACTAGATGTATGCAAGTTGGAGTGTTTGTCCAATAATGAGGTGACGTGTGGCACACTTATAATCCTAAACCAATAGTCAACAAAAAGTAAAGGATTAGTTGGAAATTCGACTATGTTGCAACTACAATGAGAAAATCATTTGGCCAATAGTGAAGTAACACATGGCGATTTCATACGTTTAATGGATTAATCAAGGCGTAGTAGAGATTGAGTTGTAAAGTCAACTATCACAACTATGTTTGTGGAGCATTTAAGCTAATAGCGGGGCAACATGTGGCACTTTTTAAATTGTGCACCATGTTGCACAATACAACAAATGGAATGAATGATTAGTAATGAAGTGACGTGTGGCACACTCACACCCCCATAACAAAAGTCGAACAATTATAAAAAAGTAGTTGGTAGGTCGAATGGATTTAGCAATAATGCTAAGGCGCGAGGTGCATCAACAAAGTTGTGAAAGGAGTCAAGTTTAAGTACAAAGTCTAACTAGTATAGTGGGAGATATAGTAAGAAAATAGGTCAAAATTAGTTGCAAGGAAGTTAACATGTCTATTTTCTTTTGTCATTATAGTTGATATTGAGTTGACCAATGGACTACAATGCAATTGGCATCAAGTTGAATCTTTATTGGAATAATTATAGTATACAAACCATGCAAGCTAAACAAATGAAATCTAATGAAACCACTATACATCTAGTCTGCATTCTTATCTTCAAACCTCAATTAAAGGGAATTCAAGATGCAACACTCCATTAACTCCTACAATTAGTTGTAAATATGCAACTTCTTATTTTGGTTCACTTTAAATCTAGAACCAAACGAGCCCAAATACCAACCATTGGAAGTGTGAAGTTGCAACAAAGTCTATTATATTCTAATAAGGGGGACAACTCCAAGGACAAAGATTCCATGCCCCTGATGATAAACTTCCATGAATAATGTTTTGCAATATTGGAAACAACTTGAAAACAAGCAAGAAATGAAACATTCAAGGTTCATGAAATGGAACAATTGTATTAATTAACAAGAAATCACAAAGGTTATATGCTTCAAATGCTACAATCACAAAACTATGGCTTACAACTATTAACAAGGCTTGAAGGTTCTACATGCACTCAAAACCATGAAAGGAGAGAATGAAAGACTACTCAAAACCACTCCAATATATATTATTTCCTAACCCTAAAGTAGCCCCCACTTAGCCTAACCGAGCTGTCACCTAACCCTAGCCGCCGCCAAACCTTAAGTAGCCTCCATTTCCAAACCCTAGCCACCACTATTCACCCTAACCTAACTACTATAAGGATGTGAATTCTATTCATCCTTTTGATGAATGTTTAACACATTCATCAACATTAGGAATTAGAAACGAATAATATTTCTAACATGCAACCATCACACAAAGGTATTAGGGGTTTCCACAACTCAAACATTACAAAACAATTGCAATGTTCAACAAAAATGCAATCATGTGTTGCAGTTGGCTATGATGTGAAATCTAGGATATGCAAGATCAACCTTTTCATGCTACCAAAATCAAAGAGGCAATTATCATCAAAATCAACCTCACATAGTAAATTAAGTTTGAAACTTCATATAAGTCCGGCAAATGTATTTACAAATTATGTATTGTCTTGGAAATAATTATTGTTCCACAAAATCTCTTAGACCAATGCAAATGCTTTAAACCTTTATTGGCTTACAAATACCTTTCATCAATTGGGTAATCTATAATAAGGCATTGACATATCATTAGATTTAAGTACTATGGATAGGCCAAACTTTTTATTCGTACTTACTTGAATACTTTTAAGGAGAGTATTAATACATCAACATAGCCTTGATATCATTATTCCCAAATACCCTGCACATGCTTACCAGCCCCAACCCCCCACCAACATTGGGCAAAATATGCATTAATTTCAATGAAATTACATGCTCTATTAAGCACAAACAATCATAAGGCAACTAACATGCATTAGGTTAGATGAAGCTTGTCTGCTTGTTAATCACCATGCCCCCTAGCACTAAAGAGACAACTAATATAAAAAATATATGGATGAATTTTAAGTTAATTTTCCAAATGTGCCACTGAATATATTCAACACTAAAAGCTAACAAAGAAATGTTCATGGAGTTATAGCAATAAATTCACAACATATTTTTAGGCCATGTATAGTTGTTCCATTACACCAATGTCCCAAGCCCTCCTGGACGTAATCAACCAAAAAAATCTAGCATATAATGTGCAAAACATATAAATGCAGCATAAACCTTTTACACATGATCCTTTGAGGCCATCTTCATTACTACATTAGTCACATTAGCAACCCCATCTTTTAATTGTAAAACAATTTCCATAAATTAGCATCCATGGATCCTTACCACCCTAATCCACACCAACTTCTTTAACAATCTTTATAGATTATTAACCAGACTAATGAATGGGCCTTTAGTCCATTTGAGACATGTAGACCTTATAGTAGAGTGGCAGAAAATTATATGAAGACACAACCTAGTGAGGCAACCAAATTGTATGGTCTCTGATGAATCAGGAACGTTGGTTAGAACAAGGTATTCACGGTCCCATAATGTGGCAGTCCCTACTATGTCCTTGAGGTGTAGTTGAGGCGGATCATATGCCTTATTTGTCACAAACAATGGGACCTTACCATCCATTACATCTTCAACCCCAACTGAATAATATTTTTCAAATATTAGTTTGCCATGGTAAGAATCAATCCCTGGAAATCTTATAATCCTTCTAGTGGCCCCTATCTGATTGACATTAGCACCATCCAACAACTGCACTTTGGTGCCCCTATTAAACAATATGCCCAAAAACACAATGGAGACACTAACTTCAAAGTAAAGATCCTCCATCAACAAGAGATTACAATAATGCAATTTTAAGTAAAGATCCTTCATCAACAAAGAGATTATAGGAATGTAATTTCAAGCAAAGATCTTTCATCAGCAAGAAATTATTGGATTGTGATTTCAAACAAGGTTGGAGCATGTACTTTTTGTGGTTTCATGGTTCCCTTACTTGATCGTGTTTCCTGCATTGATGTTGTTGGTACTATGGCCTTTTGAGCAACCATCCTTCTACTTAAATTAGGGTTTTCCTTCCCAACTGTTCCATGGGTGGGCTTAATAATGTTGCTAATCATTGGTTTAGCCTCAATCCTAGCCTCTAGCTACATGCTTGATTCCTTTGCACCTATGGCTATGTACCATCCACAAGCATGAGTCCCTTGAGGTTGGTACTTGACCAAAACATGCACATATACTTCAACCCCAATGTGAGCATAGAAATAGATCCAATGGACAAATGTTTGAAGCATCATTTATGCACACTCGGGGATGGCATTAAGTACCTTCTAGTGACAGTGCCTTAGGTTTCTCTTGAACCTCAAGTGCTTTAGGTTCCATCCCGTTACTCTTTGTGATTTCGTCCCTTACTTCTTTGTGCATGCATGTTCCTCAACAAACTGGGTAAACCCTAAGTATTATTGCATGGGTTGGGATTTTGCTAGTGGGCTCTCTATTGCACTTTTGTCCACCACCACCACTCCTTCCAAGATTCTTTCTACCCTTACCCTTTCTTCCACTACATGCAATTCCCCACCACCATTCTCACATTCAAAGGTTTCAACAAATTACTTATGTGTAGGAGGTACTTGTGAACTAGGGAAGCGGGTTCCCACCTTGACAAAAGTTTAGTTATTGTTGACAAATTATTGTCAAACTTTGTCAGCCATGATTGCATGGATGACACTTTGTCCATCACCTCTACCTATGTCCTTTGAAAGTGGTCATGCAAAGCTTGGATTGACCCAACCTTTTTTGTCATCAATTATAGGGCATTGTTGAGAGCAGCATTTGATTGTTCTAATTTTTGTAACCTCCCCATGCCATTCGAGGCTTCCTATCACAACTCCCCAATCCAAATCAAAAAAGTAACATGGAATTTTTTCATTTGTGAACTATGACTATGGGTTATACATCTAGTGCCCAAAACAAATCCTATCACATCAAATATAGTAGATGAAACTTTGTTTAAGTTTGGTGTGTACCTTGTTATTAGAAAAATTAGCGAACTGTTGTGTCACCTCGGTGATGGAGGGGGGTTGCTCTTGACTTGCACACTATGTAACAGATCCCATGACACATTTGGATGAACCATGAGGCTTTATATGTACATGGATAGGCCATTGTCAAACCTGAAATAAATTGTCTAATTACTTAAGTTTTGTAATCATGAAAATGGTGGGAACCTAACTCACCAAGTCTTGGAGAACCCCAACCTTCCCTTTCCTACCAAAATGGTTAGGTTTTTGAGCCTTTGCCATGTAAGCCTTCATTGCCTATTCAAACACATTTCCAAAATAGTAAGTTGCCCTATGGATCTATTAAAACATATCTTGTGCACTAAATTCCCCCATAAACAACACAAGTTTCCCAAAATGGAACCATGCAATCCAAACCATCTAAACCTAAAAAAATATTTGTAGTGCATTATTAAAACCACAAAATGTAGTTGGCTTCACCTAAACTATGCATCTAGATCTAGGCAATTGGATATCACATAATCAAAGTGAAAAAGAGTCTAGTTTTATACCATGGACTTGGCCACTTGCTCTAAAGAATTCCAATACAACTTAAGCTTCTGCCATGCTTCATCTGATACATCAGGGGGGTGGACCATGAGATGGATCCTTCTCCCACAATCCTTTTAGGCATAACCATTCATATTTCAAAGCACACTGCACAGCTTCTTTCAACCTAGGAAATGACAATTGATTTCCCAGGTACTCAAATTCTTCATCTAACTTTGCCTTAAGATCAGCCATATCTTGTGGGTTCTGGTTTTTCACAAGGACAATGGAGACATCCATGTACTTGGTACAAAGCCTATGAATTGAGTCTTCAAATTGTGGCTTATTAATGGTCTGACCCATAATAATGCCTCCTAAATCAACTTGGATGGACTGGGGTTTTTCACAATCTACTTTTTGGCGCTACATCTCAAGTTCTACTATTTTCTTTGAGACTCGCTGGACCTTGTGTATGTTGCTAGTTTGGACACTAATGGGTGAAATGATTTGTGCCCCATTGGTTACACCTAAATTAGGGTTGGATAATGTTGTCAAACGAAGGCCAATTTGTACAATTAAAACAAGGTGCCCTCCTTCACATGGCACACTTAGGATGCCATGAAGAGGACCCATGTTTTGGGATGTGGTTGGCATGAATGACCAGCCATATTCACTTGAACTAGCAAGCTTGGGAGGTGGGTCAATGGCAGGCAATTTTGTTTGATGACCATAATTTAACTACTGTTGTTTTCTGGCCTTTTGTGCCTTTCCCTGCACACACAGTCAGCAACACCATCTCTAACCACACATGATGGGTAAAACAAACATTAATTTGTTCACCAACTATCACTTATGATTTTTGGGATCCAAAGTTGGTTTGGCTTTTGCCAAATTGGTTCTAGCTATGGACCGGATTTGCTAATTGCATTTGGTGATAAGCATATAATAATCTTCCCAAAAACTTGGGCAAAGCATTATACATAATCAACATCCTGAGTTTATGTTGCCTTTCCAGAAGCAATGGGAAGACTCGGACGTGATGTTGGCTAGCACTCAAGAAACATCGCTAATAAAAAAAGTCTATAGTATCCTCATTCAAGTTGCAACAAGCTTCCTCATTCAAGCTGCAACAAGCTTCTTCATTCAAGTTGTAATAAGCTGCGTCATTCAAATTGCAACAAGCTTCTGAAGGAAAGCTGCAACAAACTTCTAAAGGAAACAATGCAACAAGCTTCTTAAGGAAACACTACAACAGGCTTCTGAAGGAAAACTACAACAAAAGTTTCAAAAGCTGCAACAAGCTTTTGAAGGAAAGTTGTAACAAAAGCTTCAGAAGTTGCAACAAGCTTCTGAAGGAAAGCCCCAACAAGCTTTTGAAGGAAATCTGCAATAAACTTCTGAAGGAAATCTACAACAAGCTTCTGAAGGAAACAATACAACAAGCTTCTAAAGGAAACAATGCAACAAGCTTCTAAAGGAAAGTTCCAACAAGCTTCTAAAGGATAAAATGCAACAAGCTTCTAAAGGAAACGATGTAACAAGCTTCTAAAGGAAAGCTGCAACACAAGTTTCAAAAGGTGCAACAAGCTTCTAAAGGAAAGCCCCAACAAGCTTCTGAAGGAAATCCACAACAAACTTTTGAAGGAAATCTGCAACAAGCTTCTAAAGGAAATAATGCAACAAGCTTTTAAAGGAAAGCTGCAACAAGCTTCTAAAGGAAACAATGCAACAAGCTTTTGAAGGAAAGTTGTAACAAACTTCTGAGGAAACAATGCAACAAGCTTTTGAAGGAAAGCTACAAGAAGCTTCTGAAAGAAAGCCCCAACAAGCTTCTGAAGGAAACAATGCAACAGGCTTATGAAGGAAACAATGCAACAAGCTTATGAAGGAAAGAATGTGACGAGCTTATGAAGGAAAGAATGCGACAAGCTTATGAAGGAAAGAATGCAACAAGCTTTTGAAGCCTAGCTATAAGAAGCTTCTGAAGGAAAGCTGCAACACAAGCTTTAGAAGGTGTAACAAGCTTTTGAAGGAAAGCTACAACATAAGTTTCAAAAGCTGCAACAAGCTTTTGAAGGAAAGCCCCAACAAACTTTTGAAAGAAAGCTACAACAAGCTTCTAAAGGAAAGCCCGAATAAGCTTATGAAGGAAAAAACTTTTATTTCATTTTAGCATGTCCTTGTACATGCAAACATCTTTTGTTTTAAAGACATAGAGGCCCATAAGGTAGTGGTTTGGGGCCTCCAACACCTTGAACATATCCTTTAAGTGCACCACCGGTGACTACTTGGATGCAAAACATCCGCTAAAGCCACTAGAAAAAAACTTGATGAAGTTGCAGAGAAATCTCCACAACAACAATTAGTTCAAAATAACTACACAACATATGCACCCTAACAACATCTACCAGCTAAGGTTGAGTGTAGCATTGCCTGCTCACAAGGTGACTTGCGTCTCTTTGGTCTAGGATGTCCTCAGGAATGCATAGATGTGGAGCCTCGGGGCATGACATCATCTTGCTCAGGTTCTATGCCTTCAATTTCTTTAGATTCTGGCTCCCATTCTCGTTCTTCATCTCCCTTCACGAATCAACTGGTCACTCCCTTCCCCCTGTTCGCGGATAGACTTTTCACTGCTATCTTGCATTGTAAGCATTTTTGCAATTCGTTGCCTTGTTTTTGTTGCAGCTTGCCTTTATGTTCTTCGTGGGGTGAGCCTAGGAAGATCAACCTTTAACAATTTCTTCTATTGACAAGTCCTAGAAGTGACATTGCAACTATGATATCAACCAAAAACATTAAATTCCGATTAACACCAATATAATCCGAGGAGAAGATGGCAGGTGTGTAGCTAATATGACCATTAGGTTATAACACTAGGAAGGAGATTGACACTTGGGAGCAAAAGGGATCACTACAAGTGCAGAGAACTATTATAACCTAGAAGCCCAAAAAACTAAGAGAAGCACCCATGATCTTCATGATCAAAGTTGTAAAGTCCAAGAGAGGAAGGTGTTTTTATGAGACCAAATTGACTACAAGACAGAAGTGAGTATTGCTAAAAAAACCTAAGATAGGAAAGAGGTGACAGAAGTGAATAATGCTAAAAAGACCTAAGACAAGAGAGAGGTGATAGTTATGAACAACCCTAAAAGAACCTAAGTTAGGAAAGAGGTGATAATTGTGAAAAACCCTAGAAGAACCTAAGACAAGAAAGAGGTGATAGAAGTGAACAATGCTAAAAGGTTCTGGAGGACGTTCCAATTGAAGCATGGAGTTGTATGGCACATTCAAATGGGAGATTGCACATGCACGTATTTAGGGTTCCTTACGCAATTTTACACTATTCTACCACAAGATTTCAATTTTACCTAAACACAGTGCATCCCTCTCATGCACTTTCAAGCATAGTGTTACAATCTCTCTACATGTATGAGTGGAACTATAATGGCAAGGTAGTGAGCTTATAGTTCCTCGACAGCTTGCAACAAGCCACACTCTTTCATACGTGCCTAGTTTTTTACAACTTGGCGCCTTTTGACCTCCTTGTAGTTGACAATAGATGAGGTCATTTCTGTTCCATTCGAGCTTCCCTCCCTACTAGTGACATTATTTTCATTAGTTGCATCCATATCTTTAGTGATGTTTAAATCCATTCTACCTTTATTTGATTCCCAGCCCCTCTCAAAATGGATCGTGTCTAACTGATAATAGTTTCCAATGCACTTTCATGCAAGTTGTGTATGAACACGACAATATACCCTGCATTTTTTTTGTAATTCTCGACCCCAACCGTGGCTATCAATCTTGCCCCATCTAGCTTGTTGTAGGTGAGACGGGTGGGCCATAAACTGGTCATTCTACCTACCATGAGAAAAGCAGTTGCTTTCATGGATTTTTGAGATTTCACCCTTTGCCAATGTTTAATGTTGGCCCACCTTTGTTTGTGTTGTTTCCATCTTTGAACACAACTCTGCCCAGTTACATAGCTTATAGTCGTGGTCATGAACTTTATGCCCATCCTCAATATTTCACATCCTTTGTCCACCCTTGCTACACTTCAATTGCAAAATAATCTTACGGCATAATAAAAACAAAAGAAAATTTCCCCCAAAATCACAACTAAACCATTTCAAACTACACACTATTTTACTCAAGCCCATAGCGGTAGGAAACTTGTTCACTGAATTTGCAGAAAGATCTTCCAGTGTTTGGGGTTAATGGTTGGAGGTAAGCATACAACAAGTGGTAGCCACCCCTCTATAATGCATAACTAAGATGGGAGTTGCAATGGTCTCAATATACATGAGCATTACAAGTAAGCACAACTACAAGTTGAACTTTGCAATTCAATTCACCAGACAAATTCAACAAGAACAAGAACCAGTTGTTAAAAAGTCCTTGTCTTGGTCAATAAATTACACTAGAATAAAATCTTTTAGAAAGTGGTCACGGCACATCAACTAAACCTTCCAAGAATGCACTAGTTCACTTGAAACTAACACCTCCCAAAGGTAGTGAATCTAGCAAAACATATTCTGATGGTCTTGATTGGTTGTTGGAATGAACTCATGTTGTTGAAAAAAATTGGAAAAAAACCACGATACCAAACCTTTTCAATCCTAAAATCAACAATAAAGTTGTGGAAAAAACTTGTTTGTCCAACCTCAAAGTTAAATACCACATTGCACAGTGTTTTTTTTTCCCAATCTTCTCGTGTTGCACCAAAAGTGGCAATTAACCACAATATGATTTAACCAAGTCTCAATGTTAAAGAAATAAGGCCAGTTTGAAAGAAAAGAATGATCTAACCAAACCCTCGAAAAACCTAGGTTCTTCCATAACTTTCTTTTTGGAAATGTGGCCATTTTTTCCATGAACATTCCTAAATTTTTCTTTGACCTTGTTTGCATGGGATCTTTTTATAAAATAGCATAATATCGAAACTTCTCAATAAAACAAATTCATTATGGGCTCATTGGCATCTTAAATACTTAAAATCTTAACCTTCTAATCTATTTCTATTTTTTTCCTCTTTGCGGGCTTGAGTTTTTTGGAATCCAACATAATTAATGCTTGTGATTGCTACATATCAAATCAAAAAATTTAATCATACTAGCATATGTATGGTATTGGAATTTTTTTGAACTTTGATACTAGTTTAAGTCCTAATATTAGTGCATCTCCAATATTGTAACCTAGGGTCAATTTCCACACTGACAAAATGAATAATGATTATTTTTGAAAGAAAGAATTCATTGTTGCAAATTCAAATTTATTATTATTTCACGATCTATTACGATATTGTCATATGATGAGTGAAATTATATAGATTCTAATTGGAGATAATTATGATGGTTTTTAGCAACTCAATTTCATATTTTCACAAAAAATCATTTCAGTATTTGAAGGATTATTTATTGACAATTGGCCGTAGGGTAAGGTAGTAATAACCAACTGTGTCCATATCAACCAAGCATGCGAACCCTAGGATAAAGGCCAATCAATTTTTATCACAAGTTTTCATGGAGACTCCTATAGGGTGACAATACACTAAAATTAGCCTAAATAGACATCATAGTTAGTTGTTCATCTATTTCTTTAATGATTATATGTATGTATGTATGTATTTTGAAATATCAAAAAAAGGTTCACCTATCTAAAGCTAAACATACTTAGCTCTTCAAGAATGTAAAAAACACTTCAAATTTGTGGGTACTCAATATGCAATGAGCTTTTGAATCTCAACAATGACTTGCATCATATTTAAGAATATATATGAACTTTTATTTGACAATATATTAATATGTATTTGAAACCTTGAGATATTGCATGCATTGATATAAATAAATAATAGAAAAATGACATAATGAGTGAAACTTAAGTTAAGTTAAATATATTATGAAACTTTTAGCATTTCAAAAAACACATAAATTTTAAATGTTTTATTGAGCATCAAATATGAGAATTTTCTCTTGGATATTATTTTATACAAAACTCAATGATGTTTAAAATCATGAGTTAGGAAAGACAAATGTTAATCTAAAGAACAAACATTCTTTAGATTAACATGTTCATATTCTAAAAGTCCATTGGATATGGACTTTTTAAAATGGACTATCCACTTCCTTGAATTAGGTTATGTGTGATAGTTAAAAACCTTATTGTGTTTCCATGGTTCATATTTATAAATCAAACTTATTTGTGTACATTATGTACGGTGGAATGGTGTCACCTATGCCCATTATGTTGAGTAAGGAGCCAAGCAATCATGTTGGGGTGCCATTGATGACACCTCACCAAACATAATGGGCAGGGGTGAGACAACTTCAATACATTAAGGTCCAAGGTGCGGTGGCAAATTCAACATTGATTTTGAAAATCCATGTTTAACAAAGATTTTGGTCATTGTTATGAGTGTATGATCGTCATTAAAAGATCATGCCTTGTAACGTGGTCAAGAAAATAACATAATTCCACCTTGGCCCTTTGTGTAAAGCTTGAGCTTATCCAAATTATTGTTTGAAAGCAAGCTAAACATAAACCATGGTACTTACCATGGTTAGAAGCAAGGCCAAATTGCCTCGTACAAAGCCAAATTGAAGACCCCATGCTTGTTATAGATAACTAATTTAATTTAATTCCCATGTGCACAACAAGGTTGTACCTATATCATGCTTAGTTTATAACTTTTTCTAACATATTTCAATGGAGGCAATATTGTAGTTTTTGAAAAGAATGAAAGTTGCAAAAGTTTTACATTTTTTTTAAATACATGTTTTTCCAAAGGAAAGGAAAAAATCTAATAGAATATTTGGGAATATTTCATTTGTTGACATGAAATCCTCAAATTTTGTTAATTATTCAAATGTATTCATACAAAAGAACTTCACACATAACCAAATTAGCCACATGAAATGAATTTTATGCATTCATTGGTAGCATTGGAAAAAAAGGAGCAATTTGTGGCAATTTGAAGTAGGCTACCAAGAAGCTATGACAAGGTAGGCCAAGGTGTAAGACATGGTACCCTAAGGGGCAAGCCATCGTGATAAAATGACTATGGGTGGGAACTATATGGACAAAATGGACCTTAGGTTGCTTAGCACCTAATATAGAATGGACCCTAACGTGCAAGTGGATAAAAAACAAGCATGGATTTTTCTACTTCTTGCAAGCCCAAACCAATGTTCCATAATCCCAAACAAAAGATGTTTATAGAATTTTAGAAGTCCATGAAAGTGAGGTGTGAGGGGCATGAAAAATTTGGATTAAGCTTCAGGGTTGAAACTAAAATATTATATGTTTGGGACCCCATGACATCGACAAGTATTTGCTCATGCTTGGGGTAGAGACTAGAATATTTTGTGTTTAAGACCGCAAGACATGAAATAATAGTTTGGGCTTGCAATATTAAACTTGGAATATTCCATGTTTCGAAACTTCATGTAGTCTAGGACCTAAGCATTATATAGTTAGTTCTTTCCAAGGCACTAAATGACCTTAGGCTAATGTGTCCCACACTTCAAGCCACCATGTCCAAGCCTCTTGGTAGCCTAAGGACAAATTGTCCAATACTGTTTTTTTTTTTCAATGCTACCAATGAATGTAAAAAAACCATTCCTTCTTTACCCTTAATTTTATTTATTTTTAAATTTTTATTCTTTTCGCCTTTGGGGTGAGGGGTGGGGGAAGTGAGTTAGAAGGTGGGAAGGTCAATAACCTAAGTAGGTAGAAAGTGGCTTAGGTAGGTGGATAGGTGACCTATGTAGGTATGTACACTATACAGTTTGGTGGGTAAAGAAAACCCCCCCACCCCTCCTGCCCCCCCAAACCCCAAAACCCATTTTGCCTTACCCCAAATCCCAAAGGAGACAAAAAATCAATGTTTGAGTAATGAACCTGAACAAATCTTATGCATAATTTGTGGGCAACATCGAAAGAAAAGTAATTTTGGGCAATATAACTTTACAGTACTTGAGGGCAAGCACAAATGTTTTTGCCTATGATGTGGTAGCCCAAGGCCTAAGCCACCATAACAATTTGACCATGGGCCATCTGGTTTTTTGACCAAATTTGGCCACATGTTACATAAGGCCTAGGTCAAAATGTACCCTAAATTGCTTGGGGTCTTATGACAAAGAATATTTTAATTCTTACCCTAGGCCCAAGCTAATAATCCATGTCTTGAGGTCCCAAGACATATAACATTATAATATTTTACCTCAAGCACATGTTGATATTTTATTTCCTAACATCCATGAAAGATAGAATATTTTATTTCTTAGCCTAACCCAACCCCATACCCCCATGTCTTGTGTCCAACACATAGAATAATTTAATTTTTTACCCCAACCCAAGCTAATACCCCATGTCTTGTGTCCAAGACATAGAATAAATTGATTTCTACCTCCAACCCAAGCCAAAAAAATTATTGCCTTTCCCTACCCACTTCCATGGCCTTTTGGGGGCTTGTAAGTGTTTTAGGCTCCACCCCAAGCCTAAGTCAAAATTTGGGTGCCATCCCACCCCCACCCTATGGTCTTTTTTGAATTCCCTAAACAAGCATTTTTTTTAACCCATTTGTAAAGGTTTTGGTAATTGAATTGAGGTTCAAATAAAAACTTCCATTCAACAATCTAGAATTTTTTTTTCCAATGGAAGTAATTCTATGATGTCCATGCATAACTATCACCTCCATTTGGTCCAAGATGGAGCAAAGATTTTATCCCCAAATCTTGCGTTGATACATATTCTCTTTTAATGGGTTGAGCTAAACAACCCAATGCAATCTATGAGTAGGTGCAACACACATTGAAGGGGCCCCAATTTTTTGGGGCATTTGGGGTCTAGGGTATGGATTTTCCATTTATGTCTTGTTCCTAATACGTCCCCACATTGTTCCCACCTAGATCATAGTGGGTCCCTTTCAGGGCTCCCTTATGTTCTTCATGCACCTGGGCTATAAGTTCTTTGACTTGATGTCGTTAAACCCAATTTTATACATTGGGGCAAGTACCACTCATGCTCAATTAGAGCAATGTAACATGTACACTACTTTGGTAATGCATTTCCAAATACACAGGATAGGGTCTAGGTGTAAAAGTAAGGATGGTTGGGTCCAGGATTATTTTCAAAAAAAATTCAATGTAGCCTAAGTGGTGATCATCAACAAGAAAATGTATAGAAAATGACGATCATCTATCTACAAATTACGTTAAATTTGGCTATAAACTAGGTTTGAAGAGTAATTCATGTATGAATTTTTTATATTCATGGCCAGGCACTGAAAAAACAACATACAAATATCAAAATATTCAATATATTTTTTCAATTTCAAGTGATGGAAACCATCCAAAATCATTCCATTTTCACATCTTTTGTTTTCTATTTCTTTTTAAGGAGACATTTTGCTAGTAGAATTAAGGCTAGTTGTTTGGTTCTGGCCCATCATGAACATTTTGAACCCCATATTGGACAAGGATTCCGTATACCTAGGTTCAAATGTAGTGAGTTGTGTGAATATCCCAAAACATTTTGAATGATGCTCAATATTTGATCTTGAAAAATGATGCTTCAATATGTGATCCTACAAAAATACTTTTCAAGTCAAAGGTTTATCTACCTTTTTGTAGCCCCATTGATAAAATTGTAATTGAGATTATAATTGGGTGGGGGACTATTAATAGCAAACCACCTAGATCAATCTTATGATTCACCAATTAAAAACATTAAGACCTATTAGAGCATATTTATTACACTATTTTCTTTGTGTACATTAGTAAATTGGTAATAATTAAAATGCATTATTAAAATAAGGTTCCACGTAATATGGAATAAATATGGATGGTCTCACATGTATTTTTCAACAAAGTATGAAAACATTAAAATTTTCGGGAAAACAAAGAAACATGTATAGGTTTAGTGAATTCTATTTAGAGGCTTGAAAAAATTCGACAAAACTACAAAAAATAAATTTCTTTTAACTTTTGTGGGTGCATTTTTGCACTAGTTTTCCAGGAAAAAAAGGTCGGTGTGATTCATGTCAATTAGTGCATGGCTTAACTCAAAGTCAATTGTTTTTTTAAAAAACGAACCTCATTCATAAACCCATCAAATTGCTCCTTTAAAAGCATTACAAATATTCATGGATGAAGGGCATCTATCGATCCACAATAACAATTATTTATTATTTATTTAGTGGAGGCATATTTCTTGGTAGGTTGTAACCAATCATAAAGGAAGGTTTTTAACAAATCTCTACTATCTACGGTGGTGTTGCCTTCTAATAGAGTTATCTAAACTTGACATTGTTCAACTACACTGGGATGTGTCATTCATGCTTCATCGATAAATACTAACTAGTGTCACTCATGCTCCATCCGTAAACTAACTCCAAATATATGTGGTGTGGAACCATGGATGGGTTAAGGGGAGTCAATTGACAAATAATAACAATTGTTTTTTTTATTGCCTACAAGCTGCTTCTTAGAATAGGCAAGGCGTAGACCATGTGCAAAGGAGAAGTGTTCAATTGTAGCATGTCAACAAGGACAAACATGTGCACCTTTAGAGGAGGGACATTTGATGCATAGAAAATGGAACCATTTGCGGTAGGGGTTCTTGTTGGGATTTTGTGAAGTAGCCAAAGTGATGACAATCTAGAAAATAATGTAGTCAGATTTGGTTATATTATAGATATGAAGATAAGAAAAAATATAATTTATATACTATTGAACTTAATATAAAAGTCTCACAATTTACATTTTTTTCATTTTTTAAATTTGACAAATTTGAGTCACTTTTCCATAAAAAATCCTTTGCATATCTCGAAATCAAATTAATATGTTCAAAAGTTGGCAAAAATGTCGGGTGAGTGTAGGAAGACTATGTAAACAAAAGAAGTCGTCTATTATGTAGACCTAGGTACATGCACAAACCATGGTAGGCAATGATTAGCTTGCCATGTATTCGTGCGCAATGAATACAAATAATAAAAATTGGTGTTAGTGGGTGACACCAAAAGGATCCAAACCTAATGACCTAGGTATAATTATGCCAACTAAACAAAACAATATCACACATGGGAAGTCAATAAATATTAGCATTGGGTGGTGTCACAACATGGGGAGCAGGCTCCTTTTTCCCATAAATTAGTTTTTATTTCTTCCAAATAAGCACCCCATTGTTTATAATTGGGGTAATAGCCAGTTGCAAATGGTTGGAAATAAATATTACTCTTAAACAACTTGGTTTTTGTGAATGAACATGCTGGTTTTTCAAAAAATAAAATAAAAAACCACTCCTACTTAATAAGAAGGTTTTGCATGTTGTCAAGGTGCCCCAATTTTTTATTTCTTTTAGAGTTGGGGTTAGGGAATATGATATTTTCATTTTCCCCTCATTCCCAATGTGTTCCCACCGCATTGCCTATAATTTAGCAATGGGTTCCCACTAGGCTTCCCAACATGCTCCCGAGTTTCCAACATGTTCCTAATGATACCTATCTATTATCCCAACCACATTGGCAAATGACATCCTCATCTTTTCTTGTTTCCATTATATTCCCAATGGGTTCCAAAAGAGATTTCAACATTTTCCCATGTTCCCAACACCCATCATATAACAATTCATCTTGATCCCATATGTGGTGGCAAATTTTATCCCCCCTTCATATACTAAAGTGGTCTGAAAGCGAAGTAACTTCATGTGCATCCAAATTTTGGGGGGCGTCCATAATGTAGTTTTCTTTTTTTTCAATGAGCCAATCAAGTTATTTCATTACAGAAATTGTTTGAAAGTTGCCACCATCAAACTTTTCCATGACTTTCAAAGACTCCATTTGAAAAAAAGACATTTTGAACACAAATGTTACAACAAACACTCTTCTCAAAATATTGAAAGTTTTGGAAGAAATCTTTGACCCTTCACGTAAACTTGAAAAGAAAAAACTTCTATCACTTGTAAATCTTTTATTACACAAGCTTGAAATTTCACTTGAAACTTGCAACAATGCAAAAAACTCTCTCTAACACAATTGAAACTTCACACTTTGAACAACTCAAAGACAAAACTCCACACACGTCAAACTTTCAATGAATCAAAGAACTCTCTTCGACACACTTTCACCTTGAAACTTGATACTTTCAAAAACTTGAAGGACAAGTTTTTCACACTTGAAAAACTTACAACACTTTGAAGAAATCTCTTCCACACCTCCCACCCACTTAGAAATGGACTCCTACTCTCTTTGCAACCTTGTAAACTAAAAGCCTTCCCTCAAAAGGATTCTCCCTTTGTATGTTATGCAAGCTAAACCTTTGACTACTTCTTGTTCTAACACAATGTCCTTTCTCTTGCTTGGTGTGGGCCCATAACCTATTGGAAACAACTTGAAAACAAGCAAGAAATGAAACATTCAAGGTTCATGAAATGGAACAATTGTATTAACTAACAAGAAATCACAAAGGTTGTATGTTTCAAATGCTAAGATCACAAAATTATGGCTTGCAACTACTAACAAGGTTTCAAAGTTTTACATGCATTCAAAACCATGAAAGGAAATAATGAAGGACTACTCAAACCACTTCAATATATACTATTTCCTAACCCTAAAGTAGCCGCCACTTAACCCTAACCCTAGCCACCACCAAACCTTAACCCTAGCCACCACCAAACCTTAACCCTAGCCACCACCAAACCTTAACCCTAGTTGCCACTAAAACCTAACCCTAGCCAAAAAACACAAAATGAAAAACAAATGCATCAAAAAATTGGAATTTCAAGAAACATTACTTGGACCAAATCTTTTTCCTTCTTTTGACTCTTAATAGACCTATCATATTTCATTTCCAACGTCTTTTTCACCAAAATCTTTGTTTCCCTTGAGGTTCGAGTATGATTTAGAGCCCTTTGTTCTTTTGCTCTTGTTTGAACTACTCTTGACCACAATTGTTACACGTGGCTTCCCAAGCTTACTCAGTCACGAGTTGCATTGAAGGTTGGAAGTTGTTGTGCTAGCACAAGATGCAACTTGTGAAGCCATGATGCCCTCTATATTGCATTATTTGTAATTTTTTTCTCTATATAATACTAAAAAACATTCAAAACTTACATTCTTTAAAGTTTGCACAAATCTTGAAATAAAGATTCAACAAAATATTCGAGTTGGAAATTGAAAGTGAACTTGAATGATAGAGCATGGGAATGAGAAAGCAGGACAAGAGCAAAAGAGAGGGAGAAGAAAATTTGAACTACATCGGATGCATGCCAAACTAACCCACTACAACTATTTGACATTTACACCTTTTTCCAACTCCTTCATTAATTAATGATGACAATTTAACCTAAATCACATGGCAAAATGCTAGTCTATAACCAAAACAAAACACTTGATGAAGAGGAAGTGCAACTTACTTGTAGTCTATATCAAAAATAACTTTTCATCTTCTATCCATTTTCTTTCATGGTGCGTTTACGAACATTTTCATAATCAATTATAGATGGAGTGCAATTTTGGTCTTTTGTTGTTGTTGGACATTCAATCACATCTTGTAACGTGCGTTCACCATCACCATGCTGCACACCCACCATCACCCTAACTGCAAATAGTTTGTGTTACAAGTATACAACGCCCCTTCTCCCACATCAAAATGTTATCCTACTTTCCATGCTCAATAATGAAACAACTTCTTTGCATTTATCATAGTGTACAATATGACATAACTTATTTGAAGTCTTCATGGATAATTTGCCCCTATAAATGGTTTATTGTAGACCTTTAGGGAGTAGGTGTTTGACTACGGGTGATTAAATTTAGTCACATAATGGCAACATATCTCCTAGGACAAATATACACAAAAGATATATTACCACTATGTGACTAAATTATTTGTCATCGAAAATGTAAAATGGCTCAAATTAATATTTGTTAGAAATACTATTCGTTTTTAATTCCCGATGTTGATGAATGTGTTAAACATTCATCAAAAGGATGAATAACATTCACATCCTTATAGTAGTTAGGTTAGGTTGAATAATGACGGCTAGGGTTTGGAAGTGGAGGCTACTTAGGGTTTGGCAGCGGCTAGGGTTAGGTTTTGGTGGTGGCTAGGGTTAAGGTTTGGCGGCGGCTAGGGTTAGGGTTTGGTGGCAACTAGGATTAGATTTTGGCAGTGGCTAGGGTTAGGGTTTGGTGGTAGCTAGGGTTAGGTTTTGGTGGTGGCTAGGGTTAGGGTTAAGTGGTGGCTAGGGTTAGGGTTAAGTGGTGGCTACTTTAAGGTTAGGAAATAATATATATTGGAGTGGTTTTGAGTTATCTTTCATTATTTCCTTTCATGGTTTTGAGTGCACGTAGAACCTTTAAGCCTTGTTAGTAGTTGGAAATCATAGTTTTGTGATTGTAGCATTTGAAGCATACAACCTTTGTGATTTTTTGTTAATTAAAACAATTGTTCCATTTCATGAACCTTGAATGTTTCATTTCTTGCTTGTTTTCAAGTTGTTTCCAATAATATTATAATTATATTTATGAATTCCTTAACCATGAACTACGCATTGTATAATTTTGATATAAATTTAAAAAATCATTATATACATTAGAATGAGTAATTAAGATATACAATCTTATCTTTGTTTATTGGATTGCATTAAATATTAAGGGCATGTTACAATTAATATCAAGGTTTTATTTCATGGTTATTGAATAATACTTTTATTGTTTGTAATGTTTAACGCACTCCCAAGCTCCTTAATAGACTCAAATGTGAATCCAAAACGAAAACAACGAAAGGATACAGAGTTGGGCAAGCTCTTTGGCTTGTAGCATTTCGAGGGTAAAAGGGTGTGTTGAAGCTCTAAGATGGGGACTAGGACGAGTGACAAGCATGTCAATTATTCACACGGACCTGCACAAATCAAACAACAAGTTGGTTAGTGCATAGTTGGAGCATTTTTGGTGCACAGATGAATCACGGGCAAACACAGACTCATAAAACTCACCACGGCCCGAACTTGGGGGAAGCCACCACCTTCCCCCTTATATTATTCTTTGTGTCTAGCCAAGGGGCCGGCACCCAAATGTCATTTTGTCTCGGGACTCCCAAGTTGGAAGTTTCGAAATTCCCAAAATTGGGACTCCCGTGACTTTGAAGGCCCCATAACTTCTTGTGAAAACCTCTGATTGAGGTGAGGATTGAAGCAAAGTTGTAGCCCTCATGAAGAGCTTTCCAATGTATGTGGCACGCCACCTGAACATAAGTAAATCAAGGCAATTCTTGACTTTTAGTGGTCAGGAGTCAAATTGGCAATTTGATTCCAAGGCGTTCTTTTGGCCATAACTTATGTTTAAAGTACCCAAATGGGTCATGTAAGCCCATTTTAAACATCCACATTATAAGAGTTTTTCGATAATATAAGGGAATTTTCAATCCAATGAGTTTTGGCCCCTAAAGTCACCCTTTGAAAATTCAAAAGTTCATCGAAACTTTAACTCCCAAAATGGGAGCTCACTTGGGAGTGTGGGGGTTCATTTCTTCACATTCTTCTACACTCCCGGGAGCATGAAATGTGACTCTTGGGCTTCACTCTTGGCTTACATTTTTGCAAGCCCTTGCCTTAATCATGAGCCCAAAGTTAGGGTTGCAACAATGCCCCTTTTTAGTCTTACATAAATAATATCATATAATTATAATGTTGGTTTATAAATTAACAACATATATTTTAGTAGAAAATAACTAATATGCAATTACTATTAATTTGTATCCATGTATGAGGTGGTCATAATTGCATGAATTGGTTTGTCAAAATTGGGATAATATGGAGTGATGATAATGGGTCCAAAATGAATTTAAATATTCAAAATATTCATGGCTTGTACTAAAAATTAGTAATTAATTGACAACCTTATGTTTGTATAATGCCTTGCCTTATATACTATGGGGATTAGAATTATAAAATTCAGTTTTAAGGGTTTTATTCATGGGTTAAACTAAATAATGCCCTTTCTAATCCTAAATGATTATATATGGGCAACCATATGAGGTGGTTAGATTTTGATGTCATTAATATGAAATTGGGAGTTGCCCCTTTCTATTTTAATTATTTGTTCATGTTTATAATGTTTTTTTACTCATACATATCTCCCACACCCACATTCTTTCAAACAATGTAGAGTATGAATTTGCAAGTAAAATATTTTATTTATATTACAAAATGTCACTGACATATGATCCCAAATTTTTTAGTAGGCTATAATGCGCAATGTAAAAGGAAAGGCAATTACTAGCTGCACATATGCAATGGCATATTGATGCCCAAAAGTTGTTTGATGCTAAAGAATTTGAAGTTGACCAACAAGGTTTAACACCTTATGAGTGCCCATGCACATGTTGCCATGGTGGAAGACAACAAATTGGTAGCACAATTAAAAAACATCTAAGACTACATGGACAAGACCCATTTTTTCAATGGCCAATGGTGGTATTATTTAAACTTTTGAATAAAATCTTAAAGATTCCTTAGTTCTATTTGTATTTGTTGTTTTATTGGCAAGAACATAACAAATTACTTGGATATTAAAGTGTTTTATTAATTTGGCATTGGTGCACTAGTTGGATTTTGGATAAATAGCAATTGATGAGTCTACACCAAGGATCACACCTTGTATTGGGGAGATGGCTATGAACCCAACAGTGGACATAAAAAACACCAAACCCACCACAAGATCCAAAAGTTTAGATTCATAGAATGGTTGTTGAAACCTTTTATAAATTTAACAATTTACATGAAGGATGTGAAGATCTAAACCAACTTGACAACCAATTGAACATGGAAATCCAACAAATGATGTAGATTTTTTAGTTGATCATGAAGGACACCAAGAAGCTTTAATGGAAGAAATGACCCTAAAAGCTTCAACCCTACTTTATGAAGGTGTTTCAACTAACATGTTGTCAGCCATGTTACTATGACTGAATTTGAAAGTAGTGCATGGTATTAGCAATGCATTCATGGACGAGTTATTTTCATTACTATGGAAACAATTATTGCCAAATGAAAACAAGATGCCAACCACCACTCATGAAGCCTCTAAGATGGTTAAGGCACTTGGTTTATCTTATGATTCCACTCATGCAAGCCCAAATGGGTGTGTACTTTTTGGGGGCACCTTGGCACATGAGTGAATGTGTTTAAAATGCAATAATAATTGATTTGTGGATAGATCACAAAACATTCCCAAGAAGGCATTTCAACATTTCTCATCAATTCCACGATTGGTGTGAATGTATAGGTGCAAAACATTGGTGGAGTTGTTGATTTGACACAAAAGTGGAACAAGTACAAATGGTTTAGTTCAGAATGTGCCAAATTCCATAAGTTAAAAACACATAATTGAAAAGTGGCCAGAATTTGCTATTGATGCCCACAAAATTAGATTAGGGTTGGTATTAGATTGGGTGAACCCATTCGGAGATTTGAGTTTATGCCATTCCACATGGCCAATCTATTTACTAAATTATAATCTACACCTTTGGTTCATCACAAAGCGTTACTTTTTTTTATGTTAGGCCTAATCATTCTTAGCAAGGAATCAGTGACATCTGCAATAATGAATGTGTACTTGGAACCTTTCATTGAAAAATTACATATGTGGAAAGGTGTGAAGGCATTTGGTTTGTTAAGGGGGCAACATTCAATTTAAAGGCTATGTGCATATGGAACATTCATGACTTCCTAGCATATGGACTTTTTGCAAGTTGTGTTACCAAAGGTCTTATGGGATGCCCCCCTTGTGGCCCAATTATAGAATCACGATCTTTTAGGAAATTGAAAAAAAAATCATTTTTTGTGGGAGTTGCCTTCATTTGCTAAGGATTCATCCCTATCGGTGAGCTTGAAGTGCTTTCAATGGGGAAATAAAAAACAAATTGTTGCATCAAATACTATAAAGTGGGGAGAGAAACACAAAGCATGGCTATAATGTTGCAAAAATGGGGCTGGTGCAAAAGAGGACCTTGTGCATAAACATGGCATCAAGCGACATAACATCATGTTCAAACTCCCATATTGGGAATTACGTTCCCTCAGCTAAAACATTGAATCTCAATTTTTGATCTCTTGGTTTTTAGAATTTAAAAAAAAAAATCAATTACACATCCATGCATGATACAACTTGAGCTTGTTATTTTATAGTTGGGATTGTTTAGAGTCTTGAATTCGAGTATGATTATACATGGTTTGCTCATTTGCAACACATTGGATGTGATACATTGCGATTTTTTGGTGTGAAAATGTGCTAAAAACCATATTTGGCACAAAATTTCAGAGAGCGATTTTCGGGGTCAAAACTCAATGGCTTGTGGCATTCTTTATATCATTGAAAAGCTCTTGGAACTTTAATGTCTAAAATGAGTTCGTTTGCTCATTTGGACATCTGAGACACAAGTTATGGCCAAAAGAAGGGTCGGGAGTCAAACTGTTAGTTTGATTCCCGACTAGAAAAAGTTGAGAATCGACCTGATCTACTTAGTTGCAGAGGGTGTGCGACATACCATTGGAAAGTTCTCAACGAGAGTTACAACTTTGCTTGAGATTGCATCTCGATCCGAGGTCTACTCACAAAGTTATGGGGCTCCAAAGTCGCGAGAATCCCAACCGGCATGATTTCGGGACTCTCATTCGAAAGTCCCGGGAGAGAAAAACCATTTGGATGTAGGCTCTGTGGCCAGCCACAAAGTATACTATAAGGGGGGAAGGTGGTGGCTTCCCCCAAGTTCGGGCTGTGGTGAATCTAGTGTGTCTGTGTTGCCTATGGCTTGTCCTAGCACCAAAGGTGTTACAATTATGCACTAACCACTTTGTGTGGGTGGTGTGCAGGCCCGTGTGAGTGAGTGAAGCTTGTCAACTCTTCCTAGTCCCATCCCGGAGCTCCAACATGCCCCTCTACCCCTCAAAGCGTTGTGAGCTAGGGAACATGCCATGACCCCTCCCTCTTCCGTTATCTTCTACTTGGACTCACATTTGAGTCCTTTGAGGAGTTGGGACTGCGTCAGATTGAGTGTTAAATCCTTAAAAGTTGGTTTGAATGGGTGACTATTTGATGCATTCCCAATTCCTTGAAGGACTCCAATCTGAGTCCAAATAGAAGACAGCGGAAGAGGGAGGAGTCGGGGCATGCTCCCTAGCTCACAACACTTTAAAGGGTAGAGGGGCGTGTTGGAGCTCCGGGATGGTATTAAGAAAAGTTGACAAGCTTCACTCACTCACAGGGGCCTACACACCACCCACACAAAGTGGTTAATGCATAATTGCAACACCTTTGGTTCTAGGACGAGCCATGGGCAACAAGGACACACTAAATTCACCACGACCCGGACTTGGGGGAAGCCACCACCTTCCCCCTTATAGTATACTCTAGGGCTAGCCATAGAGCCTACATCCAAATGGCTTTTCTTTGTCGAAACTCTCGAGTGGGAGTCCGAAATCGTGCCAAATGGGACTCCCGCAACTTTGGAACCCCATAACTTTGCGAGCAGACCTTGGATTGAAATGCAGCCTAAAGCAAAGTTGTAGCTCTTGTCGAGAACTTTTCAATGGTATGTCGCACGCCCCCTGCAGCCAAGTAAATCGGGTCGATTCCTAACTTTTTCTAGTCAGGAATCAAACCGCCAGTTTGACTCCCGGCCTTTCTTTTGGCCATAACTTGTGTTTCAAATGTTCAAATGAGCAAGTGAGCCCATTTTAGACATCTACGTTCCAAAAGATTTCCAATGACATAAAAAACGCCACAAGATATTGAGTTTTGACCCTTGAAATTGCTCTTTGAAGCTTTGGGAGTCCACTAGGACTACATCTCCCAAAGTGGGAATTGCCTTAGGAGTGTGAAGGTTCACTCCCTCATACTCCTTCACATTTTTTTACACTCCCAGGAGTATGTGATGTGACTCTCGAGCTTCTTCTTGCCTTGATTCCCGGGCTTCTTCTTGGCTCGCAACCTTGTAACCCCTTTGCCTTGGTCGTGAGCCCAAAGCTAAGGTTATGACATTATTTAACATAAAATTATAGGATTTAAAATGTTCGAATTTGGAAGATAAATCTATAGATTCTAAATTATAAATCATGCATAGGAAGTAAGTTATTTAGTTTCAATTACAAATGCAACTTAACTTCTAGAAATACATTTGAACTTTTTCCCTTCACTGGTAACGTATGTACTTTCAAAGATAGTCACCTCATAGAATTGGGAGTAGAGGGACAGAAACTCGCCTCACAATAACCTTTAGTCATAAAATGTTGCATACATAAAGGCAAGATTTCTCGCATCAAAATGTGGTAGTCATGTGATTTCATGCCCTTCAAATCCCCATTTTTTATTGTCTTCTTGAGTGAGGAGACATAATGTGACGCATTCCCAACTCCTCGAAAGACTCAAATGTGAATCCAAGTAGAAGATAACAAAAGAGGGAGGAGTCGGGGCACGTTCCTTAACTCACAACACTTTGAGGGGTAGAAAAGCGTGTTAGAGCTCTGAGATGGGACTAGGAAGAGTTGACAAGCTTCACTCACTCACATGGGCTTGCACATAACCCACACAAAGTGGTTAATGCATAATTAGAACACCTTTGGTGTTAGGACGAACCACGGGCAACACGGGTAACATGGACAAATTAGATTCACCATGGCCCGGACTTGGGGGAAGCCACCACCTTCCCGGGCTTAGCAAGCTTGAACTACACACCTTTGGATGATCCTCCCTTGAGGGCCACAACTAATTCATTGAAATCGGGCCTATTCATTTTGAGTAAGACCTCCAATTGTTTCGGGGGGAAAAGGACTGTATTCGGTTGCTCCTCTTCACTTTCATGGTCCTCATCTATCATGGTCTTCCTCACCTTCGGAATCCTTTTGTTCTTCCCCCCTTATGGCATGGGGTGGAACATCCGAATCTTGGGTGGGTTTTTCCACCACGGTCTCTTGGACTACCTTGCAAGTCTTCTTTGGTGCCATCAGAACTCCCCAATAAGTGGATCAAGCTCTCCCAAAGCTTTGATACCATGTGACGCACTCCCAACTCCTCAAAGGACTCAAATGTGAGTCCATGTAGAAGATAGCGGAAGAAGAGGGAGTCGGAGCATGCTCCTTAGCTCACAACACTTTGAGGGGTAGAGGAGCGTGTTAGAGCTCCGAGATGGGATTAGGAAGAGTTAACAAGCTTCATTCATTCACACAGGCCTGTACACAACCCACACAAAATGGTTAGTGCATAGTTATAGCACCTTTGGTGTTAGGACGAGCCACGGGCAACACAAACACACTAGATTCATCACGGCCGGGACTTGGGGGAAGCCACCACCTTCCCCCTTATAGTATATTCTGTGGTTGGCCACAGAACCTACATCCAAATGGCTTTTCTCTCCTAGGACTCCCGAATGAGAGTCTCAAAATTGCGCCGATTGGGACTCCCACGATTTTAGAGCCCCATAACTTTGCGAGCAGACTTTGGATCGAAATGCAGCCTAAAACAAAATTGTAGATCTTGTTGAGAGCTTTTTCAATGGTATGTTGCATGCCCTCTGCAGCCAAGTAAATCAGGTCGATTCTCGACTTTTTTTAGTCGGGAATCAAATTGGCAATTTGACTTTTGGCCCTTCTTTTGGCCATAATTTGTGTTTCAGATGTTCAAATGAGCAAGCGATCTTATTTTAGACATTTACGTTCCAAGAGCTTTCCAATGATACAAAGAACGCCACAAGCCATTGAATTTTGACCCCAAAAATTGCTTTCTAAAGTTTCGAGAGTCCACTAAGACTACATCTCTCAAAGTGGGAGTTGCCTTGGGAGTGTGAAGGTTCACTCCCTCATACTCCCTCACACTTTCTTACACTCCTAGGAGTATGTGATGTGATTCTCGGGCTTTTTCTTGGCCCACACCCTTGTAACCCCTTTGCCTTGGTCACGAGCCCAAAGCTAGGGTTACGACATAGTTCAACTTCGCTACAGACAACCAATCACTTAAAATATTTTTCCTATCGCATATGTTGTCAAAATCAAGTTTGCTTTAACTCATTAAAAAGCTAACTACAAGGCACATTTGCCTAGCAAATTGTAGGTTTTGCACCTAAATTAATAAGAAGTTATGCGACCAAAGCCCAAGAGGGTTTGTGAAATTCCTTTAAAATTTCACGCTCTCAACACTATCCTACTCATTTCTATTCTTTTGAAGTATCCCAAACATCCAACCCACTCTCCTTCTTTCCACCATTTATTAAGACTCATCATCCTTCTCCTCCTCCTTCCAAAAAAAACAACACAAGAAAAAAAACCCCAAAAACTCTTCTCCCCCAAGCTTTTCATGACCCCTCCTTGAGCTTGTTTTTTTTGTCCAATGGAAGTTGTGGAAATCTTTCCTTCTAATCCATGGCCTTCTCATCCTTCAAGAACCAATGACAATTGAGAATTATTTACCTTCTAATGAAATTTAAGATGAGAATTTTTGCGCCCAATGAAACTCTAAAAAGGTTACATCCTCCAATCAAGTAGGCTGATAATCCTCATGACCAATGAAATTAAAGGATTCGTCATTTTCCTTATCTTGGATATCTTGATGAAGTTCTTGAGATCAATCCTTATCTATTCCATCCATTTGACTTTCACATCCTACTTCTTCATCTTAATTATTTCAAGTAACTAACTATTAAGATAATTTATCGGTAGTAATAAATAAACATCCTTAAGTTCTTACTTGACTAAATCAACTCAATGGTAATAGTAACATTTTCACATACCATTTAATCTTTTGATATCCCCTAGTTATTTTTTACCATGTATTAATTAACTATGTAGTACATAGTAAATTGGAATTAAAATTTCCATCACAAGAACCCCCATGTACTTTTAGATCCATAGTTAAAATTATGGCTTAAAGATTCATTAGAACTAAGATGTCCATGTTTTCATGAGGTTTCGTTGTTGCTATTAACAAATAGGATATCTACTCAAGTGCAAACATAAACCTTTATTGAAAGGAGACTACAACATAATGCTCACAACACAAAACACAACATCAAAAACTCTCCAAGGTTCTTGTCACATGAAATACACAAACTTGTGTAATGAAGAAAAGAGAGCCAAACCATCAACATCAAGGTATTTAACTAAAAGATCAAACCACAAATAACCAAACTAAAATAAGTAACGAAAGTAATTCAAGCTTGTGAAAGTAACCTAGTTACTTTCCTACTATAATAACTAATGAAACCTAACTAGATGAGCTTGAATTCTCAACATTCCCCCTCAAGCTCAAATCCATTTCTAGTACACCAAGCATTTTTCTAAACCTCTTTAACTTGTTTATACCTAAAGCCTTTGTGAAAATGGTAGCAACTTGATCTTCGGTACTAACATGAATGAGGTCAATTTCTTTTGTTAAATTTTTTTTTCTAATAAAGTGGTAGTGCACCTCAATGTGCTTTGTCCTAGCATGATAGACGAGGTTGTTAGCAAGTAGTATGCTACTAATGTTATCACAATAGATGACAACAGGAACATCCATTGATTGTCCCAAATCTAAGAGTAGTTTTTGTAACCAAACTACTTCACATGCAACAATTGTTGCACCTCTGTATTCTGCTTCCGTGCTTGATAATGTAACCATTGGTTGTTTCTTGTTGCTCCAACTAATAGCACCACTTCCAAAAGAAAACATGAAACCACTGGTTGATCTTCTATCTGAAACATTGCCAACCCAATCAACATCCGTGTATCCATGTACTTGTAATTGGCTCTTGGTTTCATAACAAATTCCACACTACAAGGTATGTTTATGTACCTCAGTATGTGCCTCACTACATCCAAATGTGGCTTTCGTGGTGTTCGCATGAATTGACTCACCACTCCAACTGCATAACTCAAATCTGGCCTTGTGATGGTCATGTAAATCAAATTCCCCACTATGCGTCTGTACATAGTGGTATCCTCCACGAGGTCTCCTTCATCTACACTTAATTTCACATTTTGCTCCAATGGAATTGAAATGGGTTTACAACCCGTCATCCCATATTCGGACAATTTGTTCAAGGCGTATTACCTTTGTAGTAACCATATCCCTTTAAGGGACTGGATTACCTCAATGCCGAGGAAATAATGCAATTTTCCCAAATCCTTCATCTCAAACTTTTGTTTCAAAAGCTTCTTCAAATCAAAAATGTCGACATCACTATCTCCTATGATAATCAAGTCATCAACATAGATGACTATGACTACAATCCCATGATCTGTCTTTTTCACATATAGTGAAAAATCTGCATTGGATGTTTGAAATCCATTTGTGACAAGATACTCACCTATCTTCTCTGACCAAGTTCTAGGTGCTTACTTCAAGCCATACAAAGTTTTCTTCAACCTACAAACCAAATTAGGATGTGTTTGGTCCACATAACCTAGTGGTTGTTCCATGTACACTTCTTCTTGTAAATCTCCATGAAAAAAAACATTCTTTACATCCATTTGATGTAAAGACCATCCTTTTGCTGCTGCCATAGTAATGATTGCTCTTACAGTTGTCATTTTGGCAACTAAACTATAGGTCTCCTATGGTCTATGCCATAAGTTTGGGTATAACCTTTGGCAACCAATCTTGCTTTGTATCTGCTCATAGATCCATCTACATTATGTTTAATTTTGTACACCCATTTGCACCTAATTGCTTTCTTGTGCTCTGGTAAAGCTACCAATTCCCAAGTAGCATTTGCATCCAAAGCCACCATCTTTTCATCCATGGCATTGTCCCACTTAGGGTTTCTAATCGTTTGTTCAAAATAAGTGGGTTCAACCTCTCGTATAACTCTCACCATGTATGCATAATGATGAGCTACAAAGCCATCATATGTGAGTCTTTGTACAGGGTATTTGACTTGTGTGGATCTTCGTACTCCACTGTTATTGTCAGGTGTTTTCAAAGCTTTATTGGCCATCCGAGCTCTTAGAGTAGTAATTGAAGTGATTCTTGATTCTTCACCCTCACTTTTCTCTGAATCACTTGATTCACCATCTACATGAGAATTTTTAGATGATGTTTGAGAACTACCATGTACAATGTTTGAAGATCTTAATCTTCCTTTCCATGGAGTGTTACTGGACCCACTCATTGACTCTTGTGGTCCACTAATTAATTGTGATTCTTGTTCCACATTTGATGAAACATCACCATTTCTAGCTTCTCTATCTTCTACTACCTTCAGTGGTGAGTACCAACTAACCATTTCATCAAACACAACATCTCTACTCACTTGCAATTTACGAGTGGAAGGATTGAAACATCTATATCCTTTTTGTTCTAAGGAATATCCAATGAAGATACATTTATCAACTTTTGGGTTTAGTTTTGATCTCTTCTCCTCAGGAACATGCATGTATGCAATGCAACCAAACACTCTGAAGTGTGAAACATCGGGTTTCTTGCCTGTGAATTTGTTTTCAGGTGTCATGCCGTGAACTGCTGCTGTGGGTGTTCGATTCATGATGTAGACTGCAATTGCTACCGCTTCAGCCCAAAGATAATTTGGCAAATTCTTCTCATTCAACATGGCACATGTTATTTCTACAATGTGCATGTTTTTCCATTCAGCAACTCCATTATGTTGTGGGGGATAACTACATGAGTATTTCCTTTGAATCCCATGCTCCTTCAAGTACTCACTTAATTCATTTGAAAAATATTCTCCCCCTCCATCGGACCTTAGGCATTTGATGCTCACACCCTTCTCTTTCTCCACCATTGCTTTGAAATTCAAAAAATGTTGAAACACTTCACCTTTGTGTTTCATGAAGTAGACCCACACCTTCCTTGTGTGGTCATCAATGAAACTCATGTAGTACTGGCATCCTCCAATGGATTCTGTCTTCGTGGTCCACACATCTGAGTGGATCATTTCCAAAGGTTTGGAACTTACATGAGTTGTTTGAGCTGGAAATGGATGTTTAGCTTGCTTCCTCAATTGGCATGCTTCACAAACCTCTGACATCACCTCTTCTGCTCCAAATTTGGGAAGACCTCCAACAAGTTTTTGTTTCTCCATGAGCTTAAGACATTGGAGATTAACATGGCCAATTCGCTTGTGCCAAATTCCAATGTCTCCAACTCCTTTTCCATGTGTGAATAACATGGAATTCACTTCAGGCATGTTCACATCCAAGGTGAACATTTGTCCATTCCTTTTTCCTTCTGTAATCAATTTGCCTTGGTTCTTTATGTCTTCCACAAAACATCCATTTGGGTTAAATGTCACATGTAAACCTTGTTCCACCATCTAACCTTCGGAGACCAAATTTTTGTTATGGTTGGAACATGAAGTACATCTTTCAGGTACTTTGTTTGCCCATCTTGCATGGACAATGGCACCTTGCCAATTTGTGTGATGGGATGTGTAGTGTCATCACTAGTTTCCACTAACCCTGGTATCTTCAAATCCTTTGCGTCTCTAAACCATTCACCATGACTAGTCATGTGATTTGAAGCTCCAGAATCCACATACCAGACATTGTTGTCTGATACACCTCCTATCATTGAATTTGCCATGTGTTGCATCACAAACAGTTGTTCATTACCTTGATTGCTAGTTGATGCATAATTCCCTTATTGCAGCTTTTCATTTCGTGCATCATGCTCCCTTTGATAACAGTTCTTTGCCATGTGCCCAAGTTTCCCGCAGTAATAGTAATTTGAATCGCTATTTGGTTGTTGACTTTGATGACTTCCACCACGACTTCCTCGACTTCCTCGACTTCCTCTTCCTCTAAAGTTTCCTTGTTCACCTCCATGAGACTGACATTCATGTTGATGATGTCCACCATGCGAGTTTCCGTGTTGACCTCGAAACAAGGTTTTACCACTTCTACTTCTACCTCTATTGGTATTTGAGTAGAAAACATTTTTTTGTGATCTTCCATTGGAAGTACCAACAATTCTCATTTCTTCATTTATAAGTAGTGTTATTAAGTCTTGGAAGTTGGGAAATGTTTCTCGAACTGCAATTGAAGTACGGAACTGGCTATAGTCTTTTCCAAGTCCATTTAAGGTCATGACCACTAAATCTTCATCATCTACAGGGGCTCCTATAGATGCAAAAACATCTGCAAGGTTTTTCACCTTAGTAGAATAATCACTGATGTTCATCTTGTTTTTCTGTAAATTATGCAACTTTTGCTTGAGCTGCATTTTGCGGGCTTGTGTATTGGTGCTATACATTTTCACCAATCTATCCCAAGCTTGCTTGGGTGATTTTGCATCTTGAATATGCATAATCATGGAATCGAACACACTCATAGAAAGTTAATACAAGACTTTCCTTGTTTTTCCATGCCAAGTTTTATTGGCTTGAATTTGTTGTTGTGTGGGGTTTTTTGGGAGAGGAGGTTCTTTCTCATCACCAGTTATGAATTCCTAGTAGCCTTTCCCCATCAAGAAATTCATAATCCTAAATTTCCACACTTGGAAATTGTTCTTATTTAGTTTCTTAATTACAATTTGAGAAAAACCGTCCGTCATCTCTCAAGGCACCACTCAATGTCTTCTTGGGGTTTCACAATATTTTAATTCCTTCCTTGGGTTTCTAGGATTAGGGTTAAGGTTTTCCTTCCTTAGGTTTCTAGGATTAGGGTTAGGGTTGAACAAGATGGACCTTGCATATGTATGTATGTCTTGAGTATTATA
>Ga0116231_10000683_pt1 | contig 62507 bp, 39 predicted proteins | sample S1TSphgellanicum_2_FD_89695 | JGI IMG/M metagenome (GOLD analysis project Ga0116231, IMG submission 89695) | Host-associated microbial communities from peat moss isolated from Minnesota, USA - S1T2_Fd - Sphagnum magellanicum MG | ecosystem: Host-associated > Plants > Peat moss > Unclassified... | reverse complement strand
AGAATCAACAAGAGTATATAAAATATGTTTTGTTTAAAAAAAAATGGGGGGATATTTTTAAAAAAAAAAAAATATTTTTTTTTTTAAAAAATTTATTTAAAAAAAAAAAATAAAGACAAAAAAAAAAAAAGGAAAAAAAAAAAAAAACAACAACAACAACAACAAAACAGGACGTGAAGAAAGGGACCAAAAAACAGAGCTTCAAAATCGAGACTTAACAAGAAGAAGAGCTTTGCGGAGGAGAAATAGAAGAGATGGAGAGAGAAACCTGTAACGAGCTGATGCCACTGGAGAGAGAGAGAGAGAAGAGAGGGAGAGCGGCGGGGGACACGGCCTGGAAGAGACGGAAGGAGGTGAGCAGCAACAACGCGCGGGCGGGCGGGCGGGCGGGGGCGTTCGCTCTGAGACAAAGAACCGGAACGGCGAGTACCTACCCGGGACCGCGGGTCTCTTCTTCCTTTGGTCCCCGACGCACGACTTACTTTCAATGGGGCCGACACACGACTTACTAAGGCGCCACTAAGGGCCATTGTACTTTAGCTCTCATGGCGAGTACCTTCCCTACCTCGTCTTCCCGTCGTCCCTGACGCACGACTTGCTTGCTATAGGGCCGCCGTGACTAATGCCCGGGTACTTCGAGACTTTATGGGTTTAGGACCAATTGAAAGTCCTATTGTTTTGGATGGTGGGCTCCGCCAAGGGCAACCTAGAGACTGCAGGTGTTAAAAGTACCTAAATAAAGGTTGACAAAGAAGGGCCTATGCCCCTACTAGTGCGACCCTTCTCCTCCTATAAGGCCTTTTTCCCCCCCCCCCTCCTCCTTTAAAGTTTTCAGAGAAAAACACACCAAATCTTTTGTTTAGGTTCTAGACTTGCTGTTAAATTTAACATGGAGCATGTGGGGCTGGTCCCATGACAATCAAAGTGGTGGTGATGATGATGGGGACCTTTGCTAAAGGACCCGGCTAAGGTCCAATGGGCCTTTGACAACCACAAGGTAAAGTGCCATGGCAATCAAGGCAACTGTCAATTAGGATCCAATTTCAATTTGACTAAATTCAATTCAATAATTGAATTAAAAAGAAATGGAAAACCAAATTGGTGAGAAAGGTATTGAAAATTCACTTGTGAAGATGGTGTCGAATTTTTTTATTTAAAAAAAAAAAAAACACAAAGGTTGGAACTGTCATAGTCATGACTACAATTTTCGAGACCTAATGTTATTGAGCTACCTGCCTAAACCAGCTCCAATGAAATCATTGTCACTGAAATTCGTGGTTTCAAGCAATTTCAAAACCAACCTCTACATAGGGTTTGTGGGATAGAACCTTAGAAAGAGTGGATTGATGACGCGTTGCCACAATTCCATTAGGGATACACAAGACATGTGTGTATCATGAGTGATGATGATGTGTCATCACAATTCCATTATGGGTACAAAAGACAGTGTGTATCATGCATAGATCATAACACAAAAATGTTTTCTACATCATATTGTACTAACCTCAGAGTAATACTTTTTGAATGTGAAAAGCCGTCCCATGAGGCAAATTGGTTTTTCCAGCATGCATACCTTGTAGTAAAAAAGCTACTCAATTGGACACTCCCCCACCAAATTGGACACTCCTCCACCAAATTGGACACTCCTACACGCCAGGTACTTGATTTGCTTGCATGCCTCAACATGCTCAAGCAAAAGATTTATAACAAGATTTGATAAAAGGCACCATCCAAAACAATGGTAGCACCAAATGCGATCTGTTGCAACAATTGCTATATATATATATATACTACAACCATCTGCTAGTTGGTGTTCCTGCCATATCTGACTACACCTCTGTGCACCAACTGTTGTGTAGCAGTTGATTTGGACTGTATATCACTACTAATGCCCTTGCCCTCGTGCACATCTTCCAAGCTGATGGGCTCGTTGACACGGGGGATGATTCGCAAAGGGTGGGCCTCTGTGTTGAAAACCCACTCGTCCAGTGGTATCACAGATGATGGTGAAAACAGTAGGTACAAGTATTTAAGAGTTTCTGCAAGAAAGAAACTCTGCATCTTGTCGTCTTTCTCTCCTGTATTCACCTGAGACAGCTCCACCAGATATATTATCAGGATTTGTTCTGTCTCACCAAACTTAAGAGCATTTGATTATGAAGGGAAAATTCTGGGTCATGACACCCTGCCGCAGTGCATTAAGAGAACATGGAAAGACCATTTTTCCACAACACAAAAGTGTTTCCATCACTGAATATTGGCATGAGAAGTGAACTAGAGAAGCTTCTAACAGACAGGCACACTAGAGGCGTGACTTTGGATGGGACTCAGAGTGATGGGCAAAATAGAGGAATTCTTACATTTCTTAGGCCAACATAGCCAGATGGAATCCGTGATTGTTTCTCAAAAGCTTGGAAGATATCCCAGCCCCAATCCCTATACTTTGAATCTCCTGTCTTGCGCCAGAGGTACATCAGGGACTCAACTGTCTCTGGCCTCAAAATGTTGTAAGCAGTGCCTACCACCATATCCTGCAAAGGACACCTACAACAAGTTTTCAGCTCTGCACAGCTCCAGAACCTTTATGCCCAAATAACTGTATGATAAATGAAGCTGCAAGTTTACCTGTCCTGGCTGGAAATAGTAGTTCTCTCCAGCAAGCTTTGTAGGAGTTGACATGTAGAAATTGTAGCAAGTCCAGGCTAGCTGAGCAAATGATTAGTCCAGAAATTCAGTTCCAACAAGCACACAATATATCTCCATAAGTACTGAGAACTTCACTGTTCTTATAATTTAAATCAACCTGAATAGGATCAAGAGGAATAGGGTTATAGAGATTTCACACATAACAACATATCAGCAAACAGGAAAAAGAGGAAATCCAATAGAGAAAGAGAAAAGAGAAAAAAACCTGATGAGCAGGTTGAACAGTGACAGTTGCACATTTTCAGAGACCTCTAACAGCAACATGTATGGTAGTGACCAGCTACCATGACATCCTCCCAACTTCATCAGCTACTTATAGTGGGCGGAGGTCAGTGTCACAGTCACAAATGTAGAGAGTTCCTGTCACAATACTTGCAGTAATGGGAAGACTTGGCCATGATGCTGGCTCACTCAAGAAAACCAAGACCAAGGAAACTGGGAAGATAGAGGAACAAAAAAGGACAAAAAAAATGAGAAAGGAAGAAAAGCGAAAGAAACTTTTGAGGGCATGATCTTTCCAGCACAAACTGGAAAAGCTTCCCAATTAGGAATAAAATTTTCCTCAAATTATCATTTTGAATTCCACGTGAAGCATATGAACCATATTTAATGCCTTCATATTCTGGCCAAGAAGTCTTGCCAGAAATGTCAATGTTTAAGCCATTTGAATTTGCAATATTGCAAAATCCAAGAAATTGCAAGAGAAGCCATTAGGAGTACAATTTAAGCTCACAAACAATCTGTTGTGTATGCAACTATCCAAGAAACTGCAAGAGAAGCCATTAGAACAACTCTTGTGAGAATCAAGAGATCACCATGCTTTAGGTTAGGAAAACCAGAACAAGGTTCAATATTTTTTCCTTGAAGTCAAAGAAAGAATTCCAATAAAGACTGAAGAACCCAGAAGAAGAAAAACACCCAAGGGGAGAGCTTGAACAAAGAATAACACAGTAAAACTAGCAGTATGAGCAAAAGTGACAGTCTCTCACTTGTTCACTGACCATCAACAGTAACATGTATGATAGTGGAGTTATCTATCACAACTTACCAACTGACTTCATCAGCTCCCTGCAGGGAGTATAGGCCAGTGTAACCACTAACCTGCGTACTATGGTCTGTGGTACATGTGCCACCACCAATGGAGTCCTTGTCCAGATACATGCTCATAAAAATTAGGGGTCTCAGGGACAAACAGATCTAACAACCTTCCTACTGCTTGGATAAGTTAAAAAGAAAAACTGGAGAAGACTAGACTTAATAAGAGATGAAAAACAGGTCTGTTGGATTGGTATGTGAAGATTTAGAAGTTACCTAAAAAGACAGCACCCATTGGTACCATTGAGATACTAAGTGACTCCCTACAGAGACTGATGACTAAACATTGTCCATGATACTTCTAGCTAAGAAGATAAATCTGAAGCTTTTGTGGGTCATATACCTTACTCAGTCCTTATACTTCAACCAAACATATTTGAAGTTAAGGGCTGACCTCTGCACAAACAAAAACCTGGAATGATGGGCTCAATGAATCTATCAAAGACTCTATTCAATAGAACTTTCATTCGAGCTTTCACATGTGGAGATTTAGATGGTTTGGGATAGGACTGATTTTACAAACTCAGCTACACAACCTTCTTTCTAAGTCATAGGATCTGGAAAACACAGAATGAAGGATAGTCATCCATTTCTTCCTATTGTTGTGGCAGCAAGATTGAACCTTTGACATTCAATTTTCCCATTTGAATCCATAAATCTCCCACAATTTTTTCATTAGCAAAGATACTAAAGGAACAAAAACCTTCTTTGACTTAGGCACCTATGAAGAGTTTTAAATCAAAAGCAGAATTGGTGAGCTTTTCCAATATTTGGGCTTCTCTTACATGCTCTTAGGATCTTGCAAAGACTGAGCTACAGGTTTGACCAACATATAGCACTTTACTGGAACCAGTGTTATGGATTACATAGATCACACCTCTATATGAAACAGAACAAATTTTGGCAACAAGTTTGAGATGCTTTTGCCTTAACCTTCTAATCCTGTCGAGAGACTTTAATTACAAATTACAGAAGTGAGCATGATCAGCAAATTCCTGAAAGAAAACCACTTCATATTTGCATTACCAAAATCATGGAGATTTATAAGATTACTTCTGGACATGAAAGAAAACCTGATATGAAAAAAAATAGTCTGATGAACAAAAAGGGCACAAATCTAGATCTCAACTGAAAGCTTGAAGACACTCTGGATAAAGGCAATAATTTCCAAGAATATTGATAGACTTTGCAAGCTCTGAATTTAGAGAAACTATTTCCAGCTCAAGCAAAAATCTCCAATCTTGATAAAGGAAATCAAGAAATCTTCCATTTTGCAGGAGGACTGCTCACAAGCAATAAGGAATACTAAAAAGGTATTGCTTGACTCTGAGATTACAGACAAACTAGTACTCTGCCCTTCTCCCTAAAAGGCCCATTAAAGGTTGGAAAACTTAACACCAGAGAGGAACAATATAAATAACAAGATAGAAGAGAGAAAAACATGAACCCCATCAACAAGATCCAAGAATACTTTCAAAGACTACAGACAGGCACTCCAGCATGGTACAATGCACAAGAGAACCTCACATGTGATAGGAGTGCCATACAAGATACCAGAAAATTGAAACATGACAACAGACAAATCAAACAAAAAAACCAAGAACATTCCCAACACTTAAGATGTGCTTAGCTACAGAATGGTCTCTCAAAGGAGCTAAGGTACACAACCTATAACAGATATTATCAAGACATGAATCGTATACCTCTTTGGCAATTTCCAAGTATTCCACTGCTTTTTCAGGCAAGGCTCCCTCCATGCCGAGTGTCAGCATACCTGGGGCAAAACATGCCAGTTCATCCATCTGCAAGAAGACTTAATAGTTGGTCTCCTTTGAATGATAAGCAACTTCACCTCTAATGATAGAATCTGGGAGCACAGCTCGACGGGTCCAAGGACAACATTCCCATCATCCACCAAACATCTATAAACATCTTGTGTGCAACAAAACCATAATCAGACTGTGAGGACTCTGTAGGATTGTCTATCTGAGTCTTGCCAGACAATCTGAGTCTGCTGGCACTGTGGACTCATTGTTTGGTACCTTGTTGAACATGGAGGCCCCTGTGCGCTCTGCGATGAAGGTGTAACCTGAAGGACTTGATTTTGAGATCAAGCCTCTCATGCCCTCCATAGACTGTTCCCACATTTCTCTGCACATATCACAGCCTATTTCTCAACAACTGCCTTACCTGGTATAAATCAATCAAATACGTGTTGATTGAGATTTGACTACAGACAAAAGAAAATTTTCAGGGGCAACAAGGATAGTGTACCTGTAGTGCTTCACAACCTCTGTTTTGTTCCCTTGAATCCACACCTTCAGCAGGTATTCATAGAAGCTGGTAACAACAAAGAAACCATCAAGAGTCCCTCCAAGAGAGGATAGGCAAACAACTTGAGAGGAAAAGAGAGAGAAAGTAATATGCAGATTTGCAAATCAGAAGCTTGAAGCAGTTTCTGCTTCCTGAAAATGGAAAATATATACACCCAAGTTGTAATTGCATGGAATACTTCAACAGGGAGTCATATTATATGACCAGTGCCAAAACTCACCTGTCACCCATTGCACCAAATGTAACTTTGCCAATTGTGGGCTGTCCAGAATCAGGACTTATGTAAATGGGCAGCAGCCCATCTTTCGGAAAGGATAATCTTAGCTGCTTGATTGTATTTTCAACCTGCAGTGTAACTAGTGACAGTAAGGATGATATAGTGAAAGGCCAAGGCATACAGCTCTGCTTCTGTCCACCAGCATAAGCTTGACCTCTCAATTCATTGATTGACCATTCACTGCCTTGGCAAGCATCTAACTGAAAGCATTGACAATTGCCCCTGTACTTGACCTTACTTCAACACATGACAACTGAAGCCCATACAATCTGGCAGGAAGTTGCTGTGTAAACACAATATGGTTCAGTCATTGATCTGAATGATCCCTGATGTTTAAATCAAAGTCCATGTTCCCCACAGTCCCGTACATCTGACCTTCTGCTTGTATTTGGGGTCTCCAGTTCTTTGGGACAACCCAATAAACTCCAATTGGTCTGTTCCTAGATCAGCCAAGACACTTGAGCCCTGCAAAAAAGATGTAGAAGTGAGGTCCTCATAGGCTATGTTACACCTGAATCCCTAACCAACCTAATTTGCTTGAGTATCAAACAAGTTTCAACAACAGAATAGTTGGAAATAGGTGTTAACTAGAACAACAATCTATCTCACATTCAGCCTTTGTATCTATACTTGGAAGGGCTACATGAAAATGTCCAAAGAGAACCCCAATTTACTTTGCATACAATCTTGACACCATATCTCTCTCTAGAAGCATGAGTCCTTGCAGGACAAATCTGACATATATTCCTTTAGTGTAGGGTATCAAACTGCCTGTTCAGGGTTGACAGGCCTGCTGTGATGAAAAATTATAAACAAGCACAAAAAGACTTCCAAAGGAAAACACAAGTCTAGTCTAGAACTGCACATACCCCGGTCCAGCCAGGATTAAAAGCACGCCCAGATCCCAGGTTGATCGTAGTGTAGGGAATGCCTGTGGAACTATCCCAAGCAGGAAGAAGTCGATCTGCCAGTTCCTGAGCCTTAGTCAGGAACATCTTCTCAGCAGTGAGATCATAGGAACTCAACAGCCCTCCCAAGACTCTACAGATACCATAAACACATGAAGAGAGAACAACAATGTCAGCCATCTGCACTGGGGTTGGATTGACATCATGTACTTGACAACTGTAGATCTTAGGACAATATTTTAATGTCACATGTCAAAATTAGCTCAGAAATCCATCCTTTAGCACGATAAGGTGCATGGATCTAAATGGCCTACTGGTTAGGGCTCATAGCCACCTTGTGGGTGGTTATAAACTCAATACCTATTCTGAGAGGCATGGTAAGTGTTGTCCAGAAAAGTTACCTAGTTATGACTAGGCTCACCACCCAACAAACCCAGAACTTGAAATGACTAAGAGCTCCCAAGTACTTGAGTGAAAAATCTGGCAACCAGTTGCCCTAGTTGGCTCTGTTAGGATATTACCCTTCTAAAAAGGAGACCACCCAAGGAGATAAACAAATCACCCTCAGAACAAGAGTCAGCAAAAATCCATCTTTTCTTTAATTTCCTCTTCTTGCACAGGTACTACCACAAAACATTTCCTTTGGAGTTCACATCTAAAATAAGAAAAGAATCCTCGTTGAAACAACTGTGCAACAGATGTAGGGCAGAGAGCAAAATCACCTTGTCTTAGCAGCTCACAGCGCACAAATTAGCTATACAAATGCAACACAAAATGATTTGAGCAATAATGGCATGAGACTGTACCTAATGGTAGTCTCAAAAACACTTGCATCATAATTTCTGTTGAACTGCAGATTTTCAGCAACCCAGCTGTGGTGCAACCAGCCAAAAAAGGAGTCAGAAATCTGCTAAAATCTGTATGGTCTGGTGAAGGTTCATATATATACCATAAAAATTCCATTTGATTCTGCTGCAGGCCAGAGGAAGAAACTACAAACACCCCAAGACACACAACAAAGTGCCCAGATAACAAAATCTTCTGTCAAGGTGTGAAATCCACATCAACAGTAACAGATGGACAGGTTGGAAAATCACAAACACAGGCCAGAATAATAGCTCTTAGAACTGGCTCCTACAACATGCTGTGACAAGTAACACCTGTAAGAAAATGTCAACAAGGTGAGAGTTCATTACTCTCTGGCTTTTTCATATTGCTTCTGGAGGCCCATGATGTACAGGGTGTCCAGTGAATCAATGATGGTTGCTCCAAGTCCTCCAAATTCATTAGAACCCCGCCTTGATTGAGGCTGCATTGTGCCAATTCACTGAAATGATTAGATGATACATGATACATGAACTACTCCAGCAACCCAGAAGGAGGGGTAATCACTTTAAGAGAATCAAGATTGATTGCTTAATTTCCTTGGAATGCATTGCACATGCTGCTGCATGAATGTTCCTTAGATCTGCATAAACCAATCCAAACATGATGTAAATTGAACAGGTTGATCAATCAATGGACTCTCTTTCCTTTTGGTCACCCTTTCAGGCTCAGAGATACACCTGAAGCTCATCAAAACCCCATGCATATTTCTCATATGAACTCCAGGCATGCAGCATAGCAGCCTTCACTTGGTTTCTCCGGTCTTCCATAACTGGGTCCTCCATTTCTCTTTTAGGGGTTTCATGCTCAGATTTGAGCTGTTGTAATGTCTTGCTACTGCTATGATTGTTCCCATCCAACTGTATAGTCTCCCAATCCCCTTGGAGATGCTTAGCCAACTCATCCACCTGCACTGCAACTATTTGATTTAATGGTTGATTAAATTCTTCAGTCTATGACAACAAATCTAGTGATTGTAACAGAAATTGATTCCACTTCTAGAGAACTGTCAGGGCAGATATTCTCAGATTGAAAACTGGAACCTTATCAGTAGGAATAATACAAGTGCAGCAGGGTGAATTTTTTTCTGGGTGTGGAGATCATCCATCCAACAATCCTGAGCATTTCCCAGTAACAGAAAAACATGGTGTAATCATTTTCCATTAAAATCTCTACTGATTCAGAAAACCCCCACCCCCCAAAAAGAAGGAAAAAAAATTGCACAAATGTCACCAGTGGGAGGGATGAATCTGTCTTGCCTTTCGAGAAAGCTTCTCCTTCTCCAGATCAAGCTTCGCAATTGTGCTCTGCATTGCTGACAACACAACATGAGAGGGCTATAGGGCGTAAGATCCAACAAAGGTCCGGCCAACTCGAGTTGCCCCACCCCACCCCCAATCAACTTCAAGCTTCAACTTCAAGCTTCAAACCACACAGGATTAATCACCTTGCCAATTCTAAGCAACTGAATATTAATTTCAATAGTGTATTTAGAGGGGGGTTTTTTTTAGCTGATATTTGTGATGTAGCTGAACTGGTGATCATAAATAATACAGTTTAGCCAAATTTGGCTATAAACAGGATATGAACGTAAAAAAATTTAAGATTCTACATTCTCAGGTACTTGCTAGAACCCAATAGAGAAACCTGGCGATTATATTTATTTTTTAACTGTAGAAATTTGGCGACAAGAAAAAAAGATTAGCAACAAAAAAAAGGCCAATGTGTAGAACAGATTGCAAGAAATAACTACTGAAGTTCATAGTCATTCTTCTGCTCAATTTCACAATTCCTTCACTCAGTTGAATCCATCTGCTCATGATGTATGGGTGCGCGGATGAATCGGCAAGAAAAATCGAAAGACAATTACAACCTCAACCAACAATTAGGTCTGGAATGAGTTTTTATTTGGCAATGGAGTCCAGGAGCAACATGGACAAACACAAGTATACAGCAAAAAGAAAGCATAATGATCATCATGTCAGCAAGGAGGAAAAAGGGGGAAAAAAAACAAAACAAAAACTCACCTGATGATGCTGAACAAGGCTGTGTCGATCCCACAGCACAAACGTAGTACCTACAAACAACACAAGAAGCAGTAGCAAGCGGCGTGGTCTTCGCAAGTAATACGAGGGATCCAACAAGCGTGGCCAAGAAGAAGAAGAAGAACCCAGTGGTAGTGTCTTTGACCGCGCCATCTTTTCTACTACCTTTGTCAACAACAACAGCCTCCTCCCTCCTTCACTTCCTTCACATACAACAACATCCTTCCCTTCTCTGACACCTCATGATCAACCAGCGAACAGAATGCTCCAAACACACACCCACACAGGGGAAAAAATGTTCCAAAAAAAAACTTCTAATCACAACATGGTATCTGATGCACACATATGAGAGAGTGCAGAATCGGCAAAAGAGCAGAGAGATGTTGGATAGAGAGGGGAGGAGGCTCTTCTCTCTGGAAAGCAGCAGAAGAGGAGAAAAAGATGAAGAAGAAGAAGAAGAAGAAGAAGAGATGGTGATGGTCAAGAGTCAACACGCGCAAGTGCACAGTGGCGAAAATTTGGAACTGTGCTCTGACGATTAAATTCTAGAGGCCGATTCTGCCATTTCAATCCAAAATCTTTCATGTAAATCTCTTTTCACGAAACCAAACGTGGTAAGTAGCAGGTTCTTTTTCATAATCAGCCTTGAATTCGCAGCATGTTCGTGTAACTAGAGATTCTGCTCAGGGCCCCTGCCCTGCCCTGTCTGCTGGTGCCTCAAGAGTCAACATCTGAAGCGCTGTGGGGAACTCTGCTTTGACAATCAAGTACTGAACCTGATTCTGCCATTTCAATCCTTAGAGCGTCTCTCTGAGCCTCTCCACCGGTGCTCAGTATGTCACTCTGGATAATAAAATTAAATGTCTTGAGTTTAGCTGTATTTTTTTTCAACCCCAGCACTAAAACTGTAACCGGAACTGCATATACGTGGGGACTACTAAAAGCAAACCACTTGGACCAATCATTATGATCGACCAATCAGAAGTACTGAACCGCGGTTAGGTCCAATTTATTACACTCTTTTTTGGAGGTGCACAACTGCTTGCGCCTTTAACCAGCCACAGCAAGCTGCACGAATTTGATGCAGAAAAACCAATTTTCTGACCTAAACCGGCACATTTTGACTGTTTCACAATCAACTTTACTGTCTAGAGTCACATACTAAGCACCAGTGGAGATGCTCTTATATATCTATATATATATCTTTCCACACATCACAGCCAGTGTTGGGTGCACCTCAGTTGCTAGCCCATTTGTGGCAGATGACGTTATTTTTATTTTTTTTCAAGGCTCTTCTATTTTATTAGTGGTGTCCTCGTTATTCTGTTCTTTCATGACATGTGTCCTCGCGCATTTATTTGCCTTGTACTTCTTGGGGATGGGTTCCATACCTGCCCTTTTATATATGTTGTAGAGGGTTTTGCTTTAAAGTGCATTCACACTAGCTGTAACATACGTATGGTTTCATCAGTGGGCATGCATGGAAAAATGACATATTTGGGTAAGAAAAAAAATTCATGTCCTTGATGTTGATAATTGTAAAAAAATAAAAAAATGATATGCGAATCTTTCAATGTTTTAATTAACTTCGTTTTATAATTCATAATTGTGACGTGTGGACTCTAATGACATAATGCATTGCGATCTTTCAACCTTGAACTTTATTCAAATTGTTTAAAGCATAGTTTTTGCATGGCTTCATAATTCATAATTGTGAAGTGTGGGATGTAATGACATGTTGCATTGTGATCTTTCAATTTAGAATTGTTTAAAGCATGATTTTTGAAGTTTGAATTGTTTACACTCTTTTTCTTTTTTTTAGTTTTGAATTGTACTCTTATATTTGAAAATATTTGTGATCATCGTCCTATTTTTTTATTATATTAAATGTTGAATCTAGAGCACAAAAGGTTTCAGCATGGAGGGTTTTCCATATATGTTATGAAATAGGTTTTTTTTCTTTTTTAGTGATGGATAAGATGGTTGGAATTGTTACATTCAATAAAGTTTTAAAATGTTGTGTCTATATTGTTGTAGAGCAATGTCTATTTTCAATGAATGTAAAATTCAATCTATCATTTTCTATTGAGATATCATATAAATCTTTTAGTTTTTATATAATTTTTCTTTTGAAATCTAGTTTTTTTTTCAACTTCAAATTAGTGAAAGGCAAAAGTAGTAGACAAAAATTGTAAACAATAATTTTAAACATCTAAGCATATGTCTAAATACCTTTTTTTAATTAATTTAGATGACAATATTGATACTATTGCACAATTATTTAGATATAAATGTAGTAATGTGTATTTATCAAAAATGGATTTAAAGGAGGATATTTATTGCATGTTCTTTTTGTGCATGTTTTGTTTCATTGTAGAATCAATATTTGAAATAATTGATTTTTATGTGAATTTTATGAGAAGGGTTTACTCAAATACCAATAAGATAATAAAGATATTTGTATTATTTTCTTCTAATGCAAACCAAAAAATTTGAGTCACAAGTTGTAAGTCGAAATAAAATAATTTGTATTTATCAACATTTGTTGGAACATTAATAATGTTACCTTGAATGTCATATTGACCCCAACCATTTAATTAGTAATTGTGCAAATATCATTTGAAGAGCTATGAGACATTCTTTTAGTTTATTCAATATCATAATAGAAGGAATTGTGTTTTCATTATAAATGTGTTGACACATCAAAGTAACATTCTCATTTTTATTTTTATCGATTAGGTTTTCATTCTACAAATTAACATGTTATCAAGTTGTAAATTTTTATTGATAAAAATTATAAATGATTATATAATTTTTTTAAATGTTGGATTTAGTTGTATCAATTGGTATTTGAACCATAATCTTTGACAACATACACATGGATATTTTGAGGTGTCTCTTATATCATTAAGAAATTTAGTGATTTGTGAAAATAATTTTTTGACTTTCTTCTTCATAATTTGGGTTTTTTTTTAATGTTTAAATGTGTTACAATATTTGATTGTCATTAAGATTTAAGTTTGAATGTAAATGTTGAAATTTTTTAATTATGTTTTGGAAATATTCATTTTCACCGTGGATTAACATAAAATATAATGTTGTATCCATAGCATTTGCCCACTTGAATCTTTTCCTTTTTTTTTCTAATAATTTTGATGTTTGAAACTTATTACTTTTTGAAAGATTTTTAAAATGATTGTATCCATAATTCTTGTAATATTTGTATGAATGGAATTGGGCCCAAGTTCAGCTCTTCTTTTACTTTCCATCTCGAACTCCAATGGAAGCCTAGGGTTTCAATTTCAAGCAACCAATCTATTCTTGGCATTGAAAATAGCTTGGCACCCCTCTAAAATTTGAACTTGAGCTTGGACTTGAGATCAAATCTTGTTGAGCTCAAATCCTTATTCAAGTTCGAATTTTTTAAAATTTTCACATGACAAAATAAATTTAGGTTTTAAAAAATTTACCTCAAAATTGTGTATTTGCTTTTATGACGTGTTGAGAACTCCAAAGATCTCCTAGCATTTTCCTTCTTTCAGCATAATCAATTCCACAAGAAAAAAGTTGTGACAATGAACATTATATGTACTTCCTTGGACTTAAGCCCTAACATTATGTTTCTTCAAACCCTAAAAAATAGTAAAATAAGGATTTAAAAAAAAAACATGTGGATCCTTTGGGCTAGTTTTCAAGAATTGGAATAGATGAGCTTTGAACTAGGACCTCATTATTTAATGGCCATCTCCACTATTGAGAAAAGGTTCCAACCTAGAGAAGTAACCGAGTGAACTAAGAATTGAACCTAGATGTGAACTATGAACTAAGCTATGAATTATGAACAATAAAGTAAGGTTTGAATTAATTATTGAATTGACACTTGATGGATATTTTAGTTGAATATTAAATTGACCCAATTGAACATTATCAAAATTGAGCTGCATGAAATTATCCATCTTTAGGCAATTTCAAGCTTAGGCATGTCGTGAATTAAGTTATAAACCTTGATATGACATAGATAGATGCAAAACATGCTCTGAAGTATCATGTTTATATTAAGCTCTACATTATCATGTATGCATCTTAAAATGTGACATCCATTATATAGCTCAAACTTTGAACTTGAGCTTTTAGTTATGAACCTTAATTGCAAATTTAATTGTGTTGGGATGTACCAAAGGATGATGGCTTATGCCTTGTGTGTTACTAATGTCATCCCTTGAGACTGCACCATATACTAGTCTTGCCTCCTCCTTTGATGAAAAATATCCATTGGTTAAAATTCGTGCAATCTACTCATTTAATATATCTCCATTCATAGCGCAATGCATTTCATCCTATAGTGCTAAAATTCTTACCTTGACCATTTCCTTTCTCCCTTCAAAAAAATCAAGTTATTTTCCTTTTCCCAATACTTCTATTTCCTTCATAAATACACAAAGAAATGTTTAACATTGAAGAGTTATCCACTTCACATTTTAGTTCCTAGTCTAACATCAAAATATTAACTTTTACAAATGACTATCACCTCTTGTCTAACTACTCGCAAAGGGTGTCTCCTTGTTTTTTTTTGTGCCATCATTAAGCTTTGTTGTTGCATTTTGTTACAAGTTTAGTTGTTGTTATGCATTTTTCTTGTTCTCTTTTGAGTTTTAATTGGAAGTTTGTTAGCCTTTTGCATTTGGACATGTTTCTTTCAAATCCTTTCGTAGGCTTTTATACTTTTTTGTTTATAATTTATTTTCATTTGTTGTGTGTACCTATGTCTTTTGTCTACCTTTAATCGTTCAAGGAATCTATACGAAACAATAACCAATTCAAAAAGGCCTTCCCATTTTTTGGTCAAAAGTTCCCATTTTTTAATGTGTTTGTTAGGGCTCCTACAAATCCATAAATGTATTAAATAAAAGTTATAGACAATTTGATAACATTTAGTGTTGAAAGATTGTATGGAGATTAAAGGTTTTGCCAATTCTCTAAATTCACGGGTCACATGAAATGTGTCTCTTCAAGAAAATCAAACCTTTTTTTGCTCATTATGAAATGTGTCTCCTTGTGATAATTAGACATATCAAAAAGATTTCGTCATCATTGAAATAAATCGATCAGGTGGTGGTAATTGAATCATTGGATTAAAGACACATGAGCTAAAATGAAACCACTACACCACCATCTAACTCCAAAAAGCAAATATATAGTGAGTTAGGCTTAAGAATACAACTAACCACGAGTTATTAACTATTTAATTAACAAACCATTTTTGTACACCTATATTTCACCTATTTCATTTCATTTGTTATGCATTGGGCAAATGTTTATGAATATTATTTTCAAGAATTTGTGAAATCCAAATTTGTTTATTGTACCATGGTCAATTATATTCTAAAGTTTGATTCATTGTTCATATTTGTTGTTTGTAGTTGTTGGAGTTAAATGGTAGTGTAGTGATTTCATGACAGGGATTAAATGGTGATTTTATTCTACTTAACCACCATGCAAACCCCATGTCACCATACACCAATTAATGACATATGTGGACTGATGTTGTTGGTTGGATTTGATATGACAATCTAAAAGGACCATTAATTAATTAAATTACTTTGATATTGGTGAATGACCTAGTGGTTCCACCCTATCTTATTTTCCACATTTGTCATTTCCTACCAAACCTTTTCATGATTACTAATTTATTTAATCTCCATATCTATGATAATGTTTTTTTCTCTTGTTATTTTCACATCTTTTTAATGTACTACAACAAAAGGTGTCCCTGTACACCAAGTGATTTCACTAGATTATGAATGAATTCACTAGTTATAGAATAGGACCTAGTGGGGAAACAATGAATTCACTAATCTATGAATGGGGACTAATGAACTACACCCACATTTTGTAGTAGTGACATTTTTTATTATTTTCTTATTGTTCGAAAAACTTTAAATTGTGGTATTTCAATTTATTCATTCCTACCTATAATTGGCCTTTCCCATCCTTGTTCTATTGAATTCTTAAAACTATATGTTAACAAGCGTCATTAACATTTTTTTGCTTTTGTTTCCTCCAACAAATTTTTATTTATGGTATATTAGGGCTGTTTTTTGGATGCACTTTATATTAGGGTCCATGGATAAAAAACATCAAGGACCAATTTGAAGCAATTTCAAACTTGAATTGGACATTTTTAAACATTTAAAAACAAAATTTCCCATGGCATACAAGGCTTTTGATCCATTTTGAAATTCCAATGAAAAAATAATTCATGTGTTAACATTTAGTGTAACCTTTCAACTTTCTTCCCCACCATCCGATTCACCTTTATTCATTTGGAAGGGATGATAGTGCAACCACCATTTGAGGATTCACAAAAACCAACCATGCTAAATTTAATATTGGTCAGGAGAAAGGATAAAACATATTTTTTAAAAACATCCTTGGACCTTGACTTACACCTACGTTTTCCAAACCACCAACTCCCCTTAGAATTCATTTTTTGGTTTGGCTTGTTTGGTTTCCTTTTAAAGTCATGCCAATTAATCATAATCACAATTTGATTCCTCTTGGTCATGCACTAAATTTGAAGGCCTTGGGACCAATTTAATTTTTTTCACCAATAAGATTGTTCAATTCCATTTGACAATATGATTGTTCCTTGGAAAATAGCCAAAATTTGCCTTTCTATGGTATTTATTAAAAGGTTTAAAGATTTGGAATGGGTTTAAAAACCTACAATCAACAATAATTAACCCAAACTTCCATCCTTTAGGCTTTTTAATGGAGCTAAGTGTATTAAGTTCTTTTTAAAAGGAACGTCATAATTATCAATTCTTTAGCTCACATTCATTACTAAGTCCATAATATTTTTTGGCACATATCCATGATTGTGGTTCAAGCATTTGGATGATCCGAAAACGAATAGAATGGGGATGGTGCATTGCTAGTGCACAATCATAACAAATTAAATTTCAATATGCCAACGCAACTATTACAATGAATAACAAATACATGTTCCATAGATTTTCATTTATGATTTATTTTGCTGAATCATACATGTTACAATGATTCATAGTTTGGAGATTCATATATTGTCACTTTCACCTTGTTTTGCATTTTCTCTCCTTTGTTTTGCATTTTTTTTTTTGAGAATGGCAACTTTCCATGCCGAAGGAAAATCTAATCTAACTATATTGGTTGGTGATTATGGTGTAGTTCAAGTTACAGAACAATGCCTTTGTGCAATGTTTGGCTTTCAACCCAACTTTATGCATGTATCTAAAGATGCTGCTTATGTGCAAAACAATGTTGTCATTCATTCAATTTACCAAACTTTTTTCGTTGGTGCCCAAGGACTACATTGGATGGTTAATGTTAGAAGGTACCAAATTGTTGGTGAAAGCTTGCAAAAGAATTTGCAAGATACTATTTTAACACCTAACACAATTGTGTCTATTGTAAATGTTGTTGTGACAAATATCGAAGTGAAAAATGAACCCAAATTTCGATTGGTGCATTTTTTATTGATCTAAACAATCCTTCTAAGGGTGTAAGGAAAATAAAGTGAACAACTTGATTACCTTGTCAAAATTGGAACAAGTTGATTTTAAATAATTACAAAACCCATTATAAAATCGTGGAACATTGAATGTTTTTGTTTCAACAACCAAATATGACATTTTTTTACCCTAATGTGCATTGATTTTCATGTTTCAAATTGTAAATGTAGGTTTTAAATAGGTTTCTCAAAATACAAGTAGCTTTTTACATTTACTTTTCATTGTGGAGTTTTGGTTTCAAGTAGGTGTCAAATAGGTTTTTACAAAAAGGATTTTTTTTTTTTTTGGATGATTTGCTAAAAAATATGTTGATCTTCGTTTCCTAACTTATTACACGTCAATTTCATTAATTTTTCTAACCAAAAAGTAGGTTTGAACACATTTTAAAAATTGGTTTCAACGTATTTTTTATTTTATTTCAAATTCATTTATTTTTAATTTTATTATAATTAGATTTTTATAAACTTAATAGATCCAACTAGTGTTACTTGACACATATTTTCACCTAATTTCATGCTACTTTATGGTAGTTATATGAAAGGTGCAAAGTTAAAGTGGAAATGTCTACTTTGTTGGTATACTTTATCTTGTTTTGACCCCTAACGAAGATGGGAAATGTTTTGCCGAAATTAGTTGTGAGTAATACATTTTTGTCTTGTCACCTTTTCAATGAAGGTGTGCAATGTACTGTCAAGCTTCTAAAGGATGGTAAATTCAATGAAACCTTGTTAAAGTTTACTCCCATGTGTTCCCCTAACATCGCAACCTCATTTCATTGGTCAAACATCACCAGGGAAACTGGGCTCTATTGATTCCATTTTGACACTCAATGCCCTTACAACTACATTTAGGATAATTATTATCATGGACAATAAATTGGGCAAAATGTTTACTTTTTCAAAATGTTAAAGGATGATTGTGGAGTTCATTTATAGAGATAAATGTAGCTTAGGGGTGACTTGGAGATTTTAAATGATGTTTGATCATGTCAAACATGTTCAAAATTAGATGATTATGGCTTGCCACCTATGACCTGATCTTTTACAAAATAATGTCCATTACTATCTGTGATATGCAATCTGAGGACATGGAGCTTGATGTATACTTTGGTAGAAGTTGAATGTAATTGTCTTGAAGAAAGGTGTAACAAATCCCAATTCCAAGGGGTTCATGACAAATAGTGCCTAAGCAAATTGGAATGTTGTTCATATCATTTATGGGAGTGTAGATCCCAATGTGAAAATAATTAACAAGGAATAAATTTGTCTCTTCCATTGGATTCAATAATATAAAAACACAAGATCGTTGGAAAAAATTAACCTTCATTACATTGCAATCCACTCTTGGTGGTATTCCTCCTTGGCTATTGTGATGGTGCAATTCAAAAGCTCAACAACTAGCTAAGCTTTTGGCGTTGTTATGTGAGGCAATGGGGAGGATTCATGTTAGATGTAATTTTTTTCTGCACCACATTTTCCATTGATGAATATGCAAGTTGTGTTGTTATCTTATTCCCTTTCTTTAATTTAATTATAGAAATCACGTTATGTTTTTATCCATTTCATCATTTGAATGCAAAAAAATTCCTTGGAAGAGGAAACCAACATGTCAACTTGTAATCTACCAAAGATAGTCCACAACATTTGATTCTAGTAATCTGAGAAAAGAGGTGTTTGTTTATATGTCACCACCTTAGATGATTGCATGTGAACTTTAAGACATTATGCATTGTACTACGTTTTTTTACATGGTGGTCCTTCCACAACTGGACTAAAAAAGGATGAATTGTGATTGCGTATGGCTAACTAGTATAGTGATCCTTCACAAATGGTGACAATAGTTGCCAAATTTGCATCAAACTTTTTATATACACGGAGGATACCCCATTTAAAAACTGAATAGGTATTTGGATCCACCAAACGAAGGCAAGATTTACCCCTTTGGACAAAAAGGTAATTCTTACAAGCACAATCATGTAAATTTTTCTCATCCCCACACAACAACACATTTTGGGTTTACGACTAACCTTTACAGCTACCTACTAGTCATAAATGACATATGCACATAATGATTAATGAATTGTTAAACCCATGTTGTTTCGCCCATTTAGTTACAAGGGACATTGATAAGTTGCAAAGCCCAATTGTTTTAATGGTTAGAATTTTAAAATATTTTTATAATAATGAAATTTCATGTCATCATTAACCTTGGTATGATGTGTAAAGTGCATGGCATCTCAACTTAGTCGTTTTATTCAACTAAATGTTACAAAAGATGCTTTGATAGATGGATGATATGTGTCAAAAATCTATAAACACATTATGACTTATTGCACATGACCAAAAGTAAACCTAATTTAGCCCGTGTAACTAGCGTAACCAAAAGTTAACCTAGCTATGCTAATCATCTATGTAAATCAACTTAAGCTACCTAATATAGGCTAGGTGGCCTAAATTAAAAACAAATGTCAAACTCCTAGCTCAAGAAACCTATAATAGGTGACCTAACTTAAGCTAAGTGACCTAGATATTATAGGTTGCAAGAATGAGGATTTGAACCCTTCATGTTCACTTTGGGGTTCAAGTCATCATCGATTGCACTACCACATTTTTCTATGTTAATTATATTTAACGCAAAGTTATAAAATTCAAAAAATTTAGCCTTGAATTAACCTTGGCCACCCTAGGTTGACCTAAATCAACCTACCTACTACCTACCAACCTAGCCTAAACTTAGATTTCCCTAGGTTGATTTAAGATGAACTCGTTTGTCAACCTATATTACGTATTAACCTAGCCTAGGTTAACTTAAACATTTTTAGGCTAAATAAAAAACCTAGGATAATTATGTCACATCTAGTCGCATCATAGTCACATTTAGTTGCATAAACTTGAGGTGGTTACAAATTTGATAAAATATCTTGTAATGAGGTTACTTAAGTTGACTTGGCAAAAAAACTAAAGCTAGGAACCTAAACAAGCCTACCTAGGTTAACCTATTAGTAAGGTAACCTACTCTAAATATATTTAAACATACTAGATGTAATAATTTTTTTATGTTTAGTTAATTTACAAGGTAGCTTATATTATGAAATACGTTTTTACTAAGTAGCCTACATACATAGGTTAATTTAATAAGTATGTTAACCTAAGCTACTATGTTAAATAGTTAAAAAGTTAAGGAATTATGTGTCACCTTTTTCAAAATGACTATTAATATTGTAGTCATAATTACAAGTTAACAATATATTGTTTAGTACACATACACATGCATGTGAATTTATGATTTCAAAAATCTCATGGCACACAAAAAATTATGGCATGCCATGATAAATATTGGTGCCATAAATTCAAAACACATAAAAACTTATGGTGTCACAAAAATTCATGGATTGCCATGAAAATTGTGACACCTTATTGCCAAGTGGCATGACATGTCATCATCACATGGAAGACCCACCAGTTGTTATTAATCGCAAAGGACAATAATATTTTCAACTAGTTAATAAATGAGATTAATTCATCAAATTAATGACATGAATCATAATGTAAAGTTAGTGTCACAAGTCATGAGGTGTTGTGACTATTAGTCAACCTCATTGCCATGTGGCATGCCATGTTAGCATCACATGACTGTAAGTTGTTATTATTCACCAAAAGTTGCAAGAATCAATGAAATTTTGTTATTATTTATTTTTGGATCATTCAAAATTACATTAAAAATACAATTTTGAAATTTTGATATTTGTGTAAAAACCATCAAGTCACGATATTGACTATAGTCACAAAACCATAATGCCATGCGGCAGCATAATGTCCTTTACAACTATGTAGTCATTAACATTAACTTGTAGTTACAATTGTACTTAAAAAAAACAATAGTCATTTTATTAACCAATTGTAAAACCCAAGATGTTTTGTTGTGCCAAGTGGAATTCACTTCATAAAGCCCTACACCTAAGGTAATTTCAAGCCAATGGAGCCATTCGCAAAAGGTTTTCCCAGTTTTCATTCACAATGGTGAGGAAGTGTTGGAACACCTTTGTGGTGATGATGTTTGGCACATTAAACAATGTCCTTAGAAGTCAAATGCGTAATGTTTAACATTGCAAAAGGACACCAAACATTATTGCAAAGTGAAAATCATTTAAAAAAACAGACTATGGCATTCATGTTCTTTGTTATGTTGGTAATTGGAATGTTGCCAAAGGTGCGGTAATTGAGCTATACAAGTTTTAATTTTGCCATGATGATCACAATTGTTATGTTGGTGGCACAAGGAGGAAATACACAATTGATAGGCTAGTTGTGCCTTCCATATGACATGTGTAAGAAAGGATAGATCCCATTCTAGATAAGGTGACAACATTGGAAGAAGTTGGTTTCCTTTTTTCCAAAAAGTTGAAATGTCACTCAAGAAATCTCTTTGATGAATATGCATTTGTTTTTGTCAATAGACCAATGGATGTAGATTCCTAGTTGAAGACCCGAAATAAGAAGAATATTGTCATCCTTTAATTTTCAAAATATCAACTCAACAATAGAATAAGTGGGAGGTTGGATGTGTTCTTATCACACGTATCTTGCCACCCACCAATGTTCCTATTCCGAATTATGGACAAATATATCATATCATTTCATGTCTAATTGAAATTTGTAAGCAATATGAAGTTATAATTAGTAATTTCCCTACATGCACTTGCATAGATTTTGTGTTAATGTTGACATGTTCATTGGGCAATTGTGGAAAGTGGGTGCAATATAAACATTTATATTACATCTAGCAAATTGTGATGCTCTATGGGTTAATGGAAACATTTATTCATCATCCGACTTGGAGTTGGGATGAAGTTTATAAATTAACAAGTCAAAACCAAAGCTATAGAGGTCCAGTAGTGAAATGTTTTCTTAAATAATTTAGCCAATTTTGGTTTTTTGTTTCTTGAGAGGTTGAAGTCATTTTGTCTTTGACTAAATTAAAATAGTTTGAATTTCTACCAATAGTGTTCGGGATGATGTACATACTAATCTATATATTCAATGTTCTCAAATATTTGCTAAGGCCTTTTGTTGATTATCGTTTTCAATTACTTATGATGAATGTGGTCTAAGAGAAAGTTCATCAATAGTTGCATGGTAGTCATCCTAATGGTGAACCTCAATTACAAATTGCAACAAAAACCTTGTTCATCTATCCAAAATTGTCCAACAAATAACATCTTTTAGGATGTTTTAATCCAAAAAGTTTATCCATTTATCATTCTTCCATTTGTATGTGGTAGAATATTCTACCACATCATGAAAGTTTTGTTTAATGTGGTAGAATACATTCTTAGCATAGTTTATCCATGTAATCAAAAGATGTTTTAAAATAATCCAAGCTCATGCTCACAAGCTCACAACCTCATGCTCAAGTTCACCACACTCACGTTCACGAGCTCACAATATGATGTTGTTGCCTAAGTTTACCTACTTACTTAGGTTAGGTTAGTTTAAATAGAAGCCACATGTCATGTCTATAGTCATGTGTCCAATCATGTTTTTAATCATGTGTTTATTCATATGTCAAATTTGACCACAATCATTGAAGTCACATGGACTAGTAGTTATGACAATGATTATATCCTTGCCTACATGGCATAAAACAACAAGTTTGGATTGACTACTAGTCATGTACTTGTGAATGCCACATATGATTGCAAATGCATTCATGGATGTAATCATAAAATTAAGGTTTTGATGTAATGCATTAAGTTGATGCAATACGTCACATCTTGTTAAATGTTTGGTGCCTTGATGGCACCAAGGTAGGAAAGTAGCCTAAGTGTTGGTGGCATTGTAATGTAAAAGATTTGGTGTTCAATGACACTAAAGTCTATTCGCATGAAAAGTAGGAGATTTAACTTCCATTTGGAAGTTCAATGTTGTGATATCATATGACAAAGTTATAGGGGCTTTGAACAACTAAAGCCTTAACTTGAGAAGAAATCTATATCAATATAATATTAGATTTATCTAATGTTAGATAAATGTCTCATCCTTTTTATTGGGTTGAAAGTGAATTAAATTATTGATAATTGTGTTTTATAATGTGCAGTCAAGGTAGTTTAAAGAGTAGATTGCCCTAGGTCTTCCAAGGATAAGCATAGAAGTAACTTGGAGAAAAAGGTGTAGCAATTATGACAAAGTAAAATAGAAGCAAATCCAATCCATGTTTTTCAAGTTTTCATTGTTCAACAGATGGATATTATTTTGAATATTTCTTTTTAAGGAATTCAAATGCTTGGATTTCAAGGACATTTTCATTTTGTAGATTTAAAATTCTTGTTTTTATTTCACTCAAAATTTTGGATCATGTGTTTTATTTGTTCCAAGCTAATTTTCAACACAACGACAGATTTTACAAAAAAATGTGACATTGTTTTGGAAATTAGTTATTATTCTAAGATATTATGAAAAAAATTATTCAAAAGTTCATTCAAATTTTGTGAACATTTGAAAAGAAATTATCCTTTGGTTTGTTCAAATATTTTACATTTTATCTTCTTAAAACATGTTATTTCACTTGTTCACATGTTTAACATGCATACTAAATTTTCTTTATATGCAAAACTTTCTTTTTTTTCCCTTTCTATGAAGCACATGTAAATATGGTAGGAAATTTCACATATTTCAAAGTTTTTTGGGAAGCATTTAAATAAAATAAAAATTTCAATCGGTAAAAAAATTGAAAATTATTTCTTATGTCTTATATGCAATGTTGGTTGAACTATTTCCTATTAGTATTTTGGAAGAAGATTCAATTCAATTTTCAAGCAATTAATGTTGTAAACTTCAGATTGTGGGTTGTTTAATCATATTGCCAATTAAGGGATTGAATTTTATGAACAAAACTTAATTGGATGGGTCAAAAGTTGTGTTCAGATTTGCAATATGGGGAGGTCATTATTTATATTTATTGGGTGTCCTTTACATTTTGAGGGTGATATTATGTTAATTAATTATGAATGAAATAAAACGTCAAACATATAAGGTCTATAAATACAAAAAACTTCGACAACTAGGTAAATACATATATTTATTTATGAACAATAATATTTAATTATATCTTCAAATGCAATATAAATGTTTTCACATTTATTTGTTGGCTTAACTCATTTTGTAAATTTATCTTCAAAGTAACCAATGTTATTTTTACAAAATTGTAGATGAACTCACAATGATTTTCAATGAATTGCACAATTGTAGACTACAAGACTATTGAAAAATTACCACAACATAGCTAGTTTCTTCTATAGAAAATTCAAAACCCAACGTTTTTAGAAGTTTCACAATTGCAGAGAAATGAAATTTGGATATGAGTAAATCACATTGAAATGAGGTAATGACAAAAAAAATCTTTGATACAAATGAGCGAAGGAACTAAAAAAGACATGTCATGATGTTTGCTTATGGTGATTCTTTTGGGATGAGAAATTTCCACCATTTTTCAACTTGAAAAATATGAAAGGATTTTTTTGAAAAATATGTTCTTAATTCATTGGAAATTTCAAATTTCAAATTGAAAGATCAACATATTTTTACAACATGCTCCAACATGTAGCCAAAAAAGGAAATGATTTGAATTTTTTTACATTCATATTTGGTTTAGAGCCAAATTTGGCCAAACTGTTTTATTGGTGATTGTTGGTTATTTACATCACACAATTGATAAACCCAAGTTAAAACTCATTTTACCACCAACCTAGGGAGGGGGGGAAAGGTTTTAGTGTTGCTTATTATCAATGTTTTTGGTTTTTGGGTTGTGAGGTGTTGATCTCATCTTGAACTCGCTCCCTTAGTGGGAAAACTATTGTTTTTCATCCTAAAAGTCTTCCGTTTGCAAACATTTTTAGAATGTGATTCCTAATAGAACAATTCCACCCATGTTTAATATGTGACCCTCCAATAATATTTCTCACATACAAAATTAAAGTTGTTTATCTTTTCTTAATATCACCCATAAAAATTGAGATTGCAAAAGGTAGGAGACTACGAATTGCAACCCACCTAGACCAATCAAACCATCAAGCTAATCAACATGTATGCAAAACGTTTTGTTGTGTGTTTTGCCAACCTCAAAATAAGCCAAAATCATTTTTGAGCCAAACTAACATGTAAATTGGCTTTTTTTCCATATAAATTTTCTTGTACAACTATGCATTGTGTAGTTGTTCTTAATTAATTATGGGGATATCTAAAGTTCAATTTTTTGGGTTTGTTGGGTATATGCCTCCTTGATTGGACCATCACCTTAAAAAATTCACAGTTTGAAAACTTTGAAAATAGGGTAATCTATAATTTATTTACTTTTATCTTTGGTCTAGACCTATATATAGTTACAAGAGTGTAACTTTGAAGAAAGTTCAACATGGGACAAAATGTGGTGATATTGGGATCAACTTAAGGAACATTAGAAACTTGATGGAAACGTGTAAAAAATTACATAGAATGCATTGGGAGCACACCAAAACTTAAGGTTGGTGAATATTTTAGCCATGTGCTTTCCATTAGTTCAATGTCTTTCTTTTTAAGTTTTTCCAACATTTTTTTGTCCAATTTAAGAATTATGATTTGTTCCCTTTTCTTTTAAGGCAATTCTTGTAACTTGGATGTACCATATTAAAATCAACCTTATTCATTTAAAGGATATGATATGGTTTTTTGTAAAAGATTCCCAAGTTCATAACAAATTGTAAAGAACATTCCATGATGTAGCAACACACCATTGAATGATGGCTCCCTAGTTACATCATGGATCAACTTATAGTCTTTTGACATTTTTGCACTCCACTTATTTATTTTTCCCTATTCTTGGCCATGGATTGGTTAAAGGTTGTAGTTTTGCAAGCATGTACCAAAATAGTTAAAGCCATTGTTTAAATTTGTGTATCATAACAAAAAGAAAACTACAAATGGAGTTGTTTTAATATGACGATATTTTCAATACATTGATATATATAACTTGAATCTAATGAATAAAAAAAATGTTCAAACATTTTTATAATAGTTGTAACCATTGTTTGTGCAATTAAAAATATTTATACCTAGTTATTTTTTACCAAAAAAAATGTAAACCTTAACATATAACATAAAAATCATCTTAATGTTTTTTCATGATTTAAGAAAATAAAAATATTTCAAGAATATTTTTATAAAAAAATAGTTACATGAAGGGGTGGGTGTGGTTCACAATTAAGTGTTGGCACCTTATATCTCATACATAATTAATGTTATTTTTTGTCTTGACATAACAAGGAAAAAACTACAATTGATTTTTTTAGGGACACATTAAGATAGAATATGTAGGTGAAAATTTTATATTTATATATACACAAATTTGAAAGAACATGGTTAACAATATGTAGGCTACCTAATAGGATTATAATGCAAAACACCTCATGATGATCTAAACTACTAGACCAAACACATTTCAAGAATCATTCTAATAATGTTTAACAACAATTCCAATAATGATTATTTGAAGGGATTAAACATTATTGGATATAACTTCAACACATACTTGCATCTAGGTAAACACATGCTCCAATTGTAAGGTTTGGGTGAAAACGTGTAACAAAGAGCCAAACAAATTACTTTGAAAGAGGATTGCAAGTTTTTTTCCCCAAAAATAACTTGTACATGCAAATGGATTCTTGAATGAATTTTTTTATAACTTGTTTTTAAGAATATTAAAATTTCCCCAATGCATCACATGTTTTTTTGTTAGTCATTATTGGATAAATATGAATTTTTAAAAGTGTACAATGTTTTTGCAAATTCAATGTTTCATCTTGAAAAATGATCAAAATTTTAAATTAACACCAAAAATTCAAATTTTATATTTTATAAATTTATTGTACTTTAAGCTATATCTTTTCTTAATACATCATGTACATTGTAATCTATTTATATGTGGTAAAAGAATCTTAAAGTTTTGAAATTTTGAAGCAATTTTGAAACATTCTTGGAATTTAATTTTAAAAAAAATTCCACATTAAAAAAATTATGAATGATTTTTGAATGTGGCTGATATGTTTTTATTTTCTATAAAAATTTTCAATTAAATTTTTATTATTATATGTGTCCTTTTGATAGTTCTTTGTAAATTGACTCCTTTTGATGCAATAGGTGTACATTTTCAACTGTTCTAAATTAAAACCAAAACTTAAAATTGGATCAAATGAATTTTTATTTTTTAATTCCTTGACATTCGTATGAAGGAAAAAAAGAATAACTTGCCATAATTATTATGATTTCAATTGATAGTAAAATAAATAAATGTTTGATTTTGACTGATTATGTTTAATATTTGACACACTTTTTGACTCCATGTCACATGTTTTGACCCGTTTGTCATTGTAGTACCAAGTGTTTAGACCCTCATACAAACCACACATTAAAAATTTGAGGTGATATGTAAAACCAAAGCAAAAAAAGATACATATTCTAGTAACAAACGCTCAATTTTCACATAAAATTAGTTTGTATTTATTCCATTAACATACATATTGTCCAAACTACTACAATTACATTACCTTGGTAGTTTCCACATTCATTTGTTTATTATACTCTAAGACATTCTAAAACATGCATTCACACACATTCATTTTCCTTCCAAACTCTCACACACTTTCTCCCTTAAATTCCCCCCATTTATCTTCCCCATTAAAAGATGATCCTTTAAATAGTGTGATGTAACCCGAGAACATCTCCAATGGTGTTTAATATCTGACCTTGCAAAAATATTTCTGTCATCAAAGTTTATTTATTTATTTATTCCCAACCCCACCTATAAAACTAAAACTAGGATTACAAATAGGTGCAATGCTATTAATAGCAACCCACATGGACCAATCCAACTATTTAGCCAATTAACAAATGTTAGGCTTTGTTGTGCCTTTTATTAGCCTTTACGTCTTTTGCCAAAATGTTGGGCCAAAATGATTTTGTTGAGCCAAATAGATATGATTTGACTTTTCTTCATTTGATTTTCTTTTGCAAGGCCAAATATTAAGCACTAGTGAAATTGTTTTTACTTACCTTTTACACTCATCACAATTTTTTTTCAATTTCAAAAAAAATTCTCTCCTTGCCCATAATTTGTATGTTGGATGATCCTATACAATTAATTATACCCACTAATTGGCTAGAGCATCTTGGTTATTGTGAATATTGAGCATTGAGACAATTCATGTTAACCTATGTGCTTGCATTGGTAACCTAGTCCAATGTTGGTTGGTCCTATACAGTGCTCCTTATTACTAGTCATGGCCTCATGTTTGTCAAGTTGGAAGGTTGGAATATTTGTCACATTCCACATGACCTTTTACCCTAACTTTGAGACAAAATTTCTTTCCCCACTCCAATTCTACTCTACATCCCCTTGTTGAATTACTAGCCTTTCTTCATCATCATCATTAAACCATATCAATGGAATAATACAAACAAGCAGCTCATCATCATGGTATGGCTCTATTATTTATGACAAGTTCACACAAAATCATGAGAAATGATGGAACTCTCTAACCATGGTTAGAGCAGGTTTGTGAGCTGTTGTTACATGATGCAGGACATAAACAACTGCTTACAAACCATAATTCAAATGCAGTTCAAGCTTTAAAGTAAAACTGAGTTTGGACTTGTTATGAAAAAATTAAGTTTATCGAGTACATCACTTATATCATCTATACATTCATATCTGAGTTCAGGCCAAAGATTTACCTCAAAATCTTGCACTCATGTAAAATCCGTTCCCTTCTAGCAAGAGTCACTAAGTGCTAAACTACTAAACCTAAAGGGGTCCTATTTACCTCTTACATAATGAATGAAGTGAATTCAAGGCCTAATAAGGGTGACTTTAGAAGAGGGTCCAAGGTCCAAGGACCAATGAATTGAAGCAATCTTATTGATCAAAAGCTTTAAATTGGTCCCAAGGCCTTTAGACGAGGGTCCAAGGCCAAAATGTGACAAATTGAGGCTAAACTTGCATGGCACCTGTTTTGGAGGGAAAATCAATTGGTTCAGACCAAAAAACAGTGCTAAAAAGCGATCCTGATTTGGAGAATCAAGAATCAGGCTAGGGACCAAGGTATAGTCCAACTCAAGGATTCAATTTGCTTCAAATCAGTCCAAATCGGTTCCCAGGAAATTGGACCCTGGACCCTTGTCTAAAGTGGGCCTAAGACTCTACAGAGTCTAAATATTTAAAAGTTAACACATAGAAAAAATATGGGTTTCGGTCTCTTTCCTATGCCTTCAAATAATGTAACCAACCCCTTACCCTTGTTCTTCATGAGGTTGACAATTCACAAATTCAAATGTTGCAATCTGGAGGTACTTCACAGATTTGTAAGGAGTGCTTGAAACACCAGGAGGAAAGTTATGCTTTGTAATGTACCTCCAAATGCAAAGGAGGAAATTAGGTCAGTTTCAAAATGAGAAAGATTGCTCAAATTTTCTAGGAGTGCTCCTAGGACCTTATTAATTGCACAAATACCTAGCTTTCTTTTTTTACATGTATTCAAATATCACATTACAAGATGAAATTTTCTATCCATTTCTTGTGAGGTTGTTATGAATTTTGTAAAGCCCCATGTCCATGGTCCACACTGGAGGCTTTACAAAAATTGTAAGGCCCACTTCTTGGTCTTCTAGTGACCATGCCACCATGTGGCTGTGATCTTTACTGTGTAAAGCCCTTGGCCATGGGCTTTACCAAAATCAAGCCTGCGCTTAGGTCCACATTGCATGGGTCCTTATTCCAAGAAGTCCCACAACCTCAGCCTTTACCTACCTCATAAAACCCTGACCCAATTTTTCTTTTTTACTAGTGTGGCCTGTGCTGTTGGCCCAAGTGTGAACCCGTTACAAAATAGGGAAACTCAACATGTGAACATTGTTTTGCAATGTATGTATCGACTTTTTGAACAGCCAAATATGAAAGGAAATCAAGCTTGGTAAGCCTTCAAGTGTTACCACATTCTCAACTGATTTTTCCTCTCAAAACCTGGTTTTTCAGAATTTATTTGAATTTTCAGCGGCAGAAATCACTTAAAAATCAATATCTCTCACATTCTGAATCCAAATCTTACCAAATAAATATCATTAAATCCTGCTCATCAAGATCTTTCCAACAGCACCAAAGGCCTATTCAAATTCCTCCAAAAATTTCAGCTACAATTTAATTAAATTTGCAGTGAAAAGATCATTCAATATTCAAGAACTTTTGCATTGCAAGTCCAAACGCCATGAAACCAAGCCAGTGCACCCCTCCTCCACGAGAACTTTCCAAAGAGACCAAGAACATGATCTGAAACATCCTAGTTTGATGGATCTCATAAGTACAAAACAAAACAAACAAGCCACCTTGCTTCATAGATAGATTTCAACTGAAATTTCTTTCCTTTGGGAAAAAATTTACTTCAAAAAAAACCCAAAACTGGGGGGAAAGGAAATCTGCAAATCAATTAAAGAATTTTCATAGTGTATATTTATTTGTGAATACCCCTCGTAGACAAAAGAAGGGATCTTACACCTATCAATTAGGCGGAAGATTTCTCACACAATAGGAGTTATCCATAAAGTGATTCCCAATTGGGCTATTGAAAATTGGTTATTAATCATTGGCTATTGGTTATTGACCATTGGCTATTGGCTATTGGTCAAACTAGGGTTTAGAATTGGCAACATGTATGCAACCAAATGATCAATCCGTGCTTAAAAATGTAGTTTTTAGGTTTTGTCCTATGTGTATGTAGGATGACGAAGGAAAAATCAGCCACAATGGAGTGGGCTTAAGTTTAGACTAAGTAGGATGTAAGATTCATCCATGTAGCTTAGGATTCTCATGAGGGCTATGTAAGGAAGTACTTACTTTTCTTGAACTTTTTTCTCTTCATTTTCATTTGAGACCAAAAATGTCTTCCTGAAGTGAAAGTTATGTTTTCTGTTCTAATAATGATCGTGTGATGTGAAAATATTGAAGAATATGGATGAAGAGGACATAACTATTTTCCATTGCATGGTGGTTCCTTGCAACTCCCACAATTTTTTCACATTTCATAGATTGAAGAGGGCGTAAGGCAATCCATGGACCCAAAAGTTGGTATTTGAAATGTTTTGGCTACAATGTGAACCACACTATATTTCTTCAAAACTTTGATCAACTTCACCTTAGTAGAGTTTGATGAATTGGCAACTCTAATTGTCCCAACACTTTCAGGCCATGCATGATCTATAAGTGAAGTTCGGGTTTGATTTTATTTTTTGTTTGTGTGCAATCTCTTCATTTAGTCTTTAGGGTTAAAGGCTTTTAAGGTCTATTTTTAAGGCTAAATTTTAGAATTAATGTCTGATTTTTTTTTCATTTTTTTCATTAAGGTTTAGGGTTTAAAGATACTTCAAATTTTTTTAGGGTGAGGGTTTAGGATTAAAGTTTGAATTTATTTTTTGTTGTCATTTTTTTCATTAAGGTTTAGGGGTTAGGGGGTATCTAAGGTTTGTTTGTCGAATTAGGGTTTAAGGTTAAGGTAAGATTTGTAAATTTTTTGTCAAATTATACATTAAGGTTTTGGGTTTAGGGGTATTTAGGGTCTATTTTTAGGGTTAGGGTCTGAATTTTTTTTTGGGGTCAATTATTCATTAGGGTTTTGGGTCTAAGTGTATTTAAGGTCTATTTTTAGGGTTAGGGTTTAGGGTTAAATTCTGATTATTCAGGGTTCTGGTCAAATTATTCATTAGGGTTTTAGGTCCAAGGGTATTTAGGGTATGTTATTAGGGTTAGGGTTTAGGGGTTAAGGTATGATTTGTAATTTTTTTGTCAATTATACAATTGGGTTTTGGGTTTTGGATTTGTTACTTTTTGTCAAATTATTCATTATTCATTTAAGGTTTGTTTTTAGGGTTTAAGAATAAAGTTTGATTTTTTATTTTCTTTTCAATTTTTCCACTTAAGTATAATTAATTGGGGGTTAGGATTTAAGTTTTTGGGGTTAGGGTTTTCAGGTTTGATTTTTTATTTTCTTTTCAATTTTTCCATTTAAGTATAATTAATTGGGGGTTAGGATTTAGGTTTTTGGGGTTAGGGTTTTTAGGTTTGTTTTTTTCTATCTTGCATGATACCATCTAAAAAATATTAGTTGTATTAGGTAGGCCATCCAAGTTCACACCTAAATAACATTTTTTCCAACTTTATTTTTTACATGAAACATGGTAATGTTGTTAAGCATGACACCTTCATGTGGAATTGGTCAAAATGTGCATTGTGTGATGATGCATTATTCATTGTATCATGCATCAATGATAAACTTGGTTATGAGATTTAATGGCCCACACTTGAATAAAGGGTTACCTTGGGTACACATTCGTGAAAATTTCCCAGGTGTATAGGGTTTGTTGATGACACCTTGATCAAAATTCATAAGTAATGGTAGAATGAGGCACATTGCAAATGGTTTAATGAGTTCATATATATGCAATGAACAACACGGTCATTTTGGTCCATCATGGGTTGTTCATTTACATAGACACATGCTACATGTGTTCCTATCATGATGTGAACATCTTATGGCATTGAAGTGTGTATAGAAATTTGTGTCAATACTTCACCCATGGGGATGAATATTTTGAATACCTATTAAAAATCTAGGTTATATGGGTGAAAAAATGTTTATTATGTGTAAGATAGGGTGATGGGAATCGGCGTCAAATGTTGACCATGATGAAGTGCAAATTTTTAAATGCAAGTGGAATGGGGGATTAGTGGGCTAAATAAAAAATGGAGATGTTTCATGAAGAGTTTTGATTCCACACAACCTAAGTTTACACATTTATCCCAAACTATAGCTATTTTCACTAATTTCCTACATAGGAGGCATATGGACCTCACATAAAAGGTGGTTGGGGACCAAAACTTCGATCCATCTACACATGGCATGTAAGAAACTTCTAGCTACATATCCAAAATGTATTTAACGTGTGTTTTAAATTCCTCTTTTACAACCTTTGTATAGTTAATTGCCTTCAAGTTGTTGATCTTGATTTTTTTCTTATATTCATTATTGATTTCCACCTTACCCACTAGGAAAACACCATAGATTTCATAGGTGGAGGCATAATAGGATGCCACTATTGCCATGCCCTTGGATTGGCTTTACAACATTTCCACCTTAGTCATCGTCCACTTGCCACCATCACCTACAAATGTTTTAGAATGTAAAGATGCATTAAGGTTAGATGTAAAACCTTCAAGCTTGGGGGAGTTAGAAATTTAGGGGTTATTGGCCTAGCGATGGCACACCATCCATCATATTTTGATGTCTTTTCAAGGTGTTCCTTAAAACATGACCATTTGTAGTTTTGAAATGTTCCAACATATCATCACATTGAAGTGTTATTTCTAACCCCTCTTCATCAGAATTTATAGTTTTCAATTCCTTCAAGGTGTTGTGTAACCAATCTTTCAATGTTTGCTTTGTAATTGATGAATATGGATATTCTTTTTGGTAATCAACATACACATTTTTCCAAAATGCATGGAGGATCACCTAAGTAACTTGTATCCTACATGTGTTCCATGAAACAACATAATCATGAACACCATAATCACCACATTATTTCACAATAATGTAACACTTGATGACCAAGACCATGTCATCTCAAATAAGGAAATAAAAAGTTGTAACATCATGGCTAACCACATGATGTTTTTAAGGAATGATTATTTCACCATAACTTGATTGATTTGGACCAAGACCATGATTTTAAAAAACATAAACACCATGATCACTACTTTTTGGTTATTATGATTAGGGACTATTTGACCAGAATGAAGATGAAGTTGACTAAAACTAAGATATGAAACAACAAAATCAAAAATAAGAACACCATGATTGCCACTTTTGGGTTATTAATTAAACATTGTTTGGTTAAAATGAAGATGAAGATGATCAAAAATAAAATAGAAACAACATAATGAATAGGATCGATACCATGAATACCATTTTTGGGTTATTGATTAAACATTGTTTGATTAAAATGAAAATGAATATGATGAAAACCATGGTTTAAAACAACATAGTCAAGATCACCATATTCACCACGTTGTTTCACCATAATTTAACAATTGATGACTAAGACCATGATTTAAAAAATGGAATCAAAGCTGCAACACCATGGTTAGCCATTGGATGTTTTTAAAGAAAGATTGTTTCACCATAATATAATTGGTTTAAACCAAGACCATGATCTGAAACAACAGAATCAATGCCATAAACACCATGGTTAAGAGCTAGCTGATGTTTTTAAGGAAGATTGTTTGGTATTTCATCTAATTGGTCATGACCAAGACCATGATTTAAAAGATGGAAATCAATAACTACAACACCATGGTTAACCATTGGATGTTTTTAAGGAAGGATGGTTTCACCATAATCTAATTGGTACAGGCTAAAACCATGATTTCAAACAACATAATCAAAAGCATAAACTCCATGGTTAAAAACTAGATGTTTTTAAGGAGGGGCCATTTTAGATTTCATCTGATTAGTCATGACCAAGACCATGATCACCACATGGGCTAATATTTAATGATTGTTTAACCAAAATGAAAAGGAAGATGACCAAGATCATGAATGGGAAACCCTACACGTTAAAATGGACCATAAGTTTAAAGTTTTCAACCTTACCCATACAAATTGATGCCAAAATTCATGGGTTTTATAAGTTACTTTCAACCTTAAACCTTTCAACCTAAATAAACCTGAAAAATGATCTACCTACTCATGATCCATACAAATACATATGTATGAATGGACTACAATTTTGGGGTTATGTTTCAAGTATTCCTACCACCCACAAAAGCCATGGTCCATACAAATTGATTCGTAGCAAGTGCTATAAGGTTTCAAATTTTTTATCAATTCACAAATTCAAAATACATCATTTCAAAATTAAAAAGTCTCAAAGAAACTAGCTATCAAACTTCCCAAAAAGTAAGCAAACAAATTGCCATCAAGCATTATCTACATGGTTGGATTTATAACCAAAATGTCAATTGTTTATTGAAACATTTAATAAGCAAAATTTGAACTAATTTATTTCAAATTGCAAGTGTTGTTTAAAAGACCATTTTAGAAGTCCTTAGGTGGTTATTGTGCATTGGTAAAAGATGTTGTAATATTTCACAACATTTAAGACATGCCATTCCACAAAGTCACTAACAACCTTATGCTAAGTTCAATTTACTCAATAGAGGTGCCACATCATTAACTAGTCCAATGATAATTTTTTGAGAATATGTTCAATGACAAATGCATCTATTAAAGGAGGGAGTAGATGATTGGGGTATTCATAAATTTTTTCATGGCTATGGGGACATTTAGGGGTGCAAAGGTTTGGGGTACAAGGCAATAAAAATTATAGAATTTGTGGAGGGGGCAAAAGGAGGTCTTTTGTTTTTGGGGTTTGAAACACATGTTCACATTCTTGCTTCAAGGATGTTTTAAACCATCCACCAATTAAGGTTTGTAAAAACTCAAAAACCTTGTGACAACAAATGAAAAATGACCACAATAAGAAAAAAAATGTTTGCCAAAAGGTAAGTTTTTTAGCAAGACAATCAAAAAGTTATTCATCTTCTTGCACACCCTAACTTAGTACAAAAATCATAATTTCCTACATTGGGCTAAACTTCACCTACCAAAAAGATGTTGTGAAACTCAAAACAAATAACTTAAAAAAATCCTCTTCAAAGCACTTATAAACAATTTTTTTTCAAAGCACTTCTAAACTCTTCTTTAGGTTGTGTCATTATCCCAAAACTTGTTCATTCTAATGCCAAAGTCAAAGGTAGCAAGCTATATTTCTCTCCTTTCCCTCTGTTGCGGTTGTAGTAATTTTGATGGTTTTTCCAAGCTTGTGGTTTTTCTCATATGAGATGCATTTGGCATCAAACTTTCTTTAACTTGTCATGAGGTTTTAGATGGATAAAGAAGTCAACACAAACTTAATTCATGCCAAGTTGAATACTTATTTTGAGTTTCGAACCTTGTTGGGCCTTTTCATATTTTTTTTTCAAGGCGTTTTCAATCCCATCCCCTAAATCAAGCAAACATGAACTTTTGATGTGGTGTCTGACTTTATAAAAATAATTATAATAGGCACATATCCTTCTAATTCCCCACCTTATGATCTATCTTGAAAATATAATTATCATATTTTTAAAAAATATAACATATTTGGAAAATATAATATATTTAGGCAAACCCCATGCTTCATGGCAAGTAAAGCCCATGGTGGGTGTACCCCCACCTTGGGGATTTACCCTACACATTGATGTTTTAAAAAAAAAAAAGTTTGTGTCAATTGCAAGCATCCTAGTGGGATTCAACATTAAATGGTGACCTATTTCCAAAATGAAAAAGTGGTTTCAAAAACCCTCCAAACTAAAATCCAAATCTAGATGTGGTGAAAAAAAATTATTAACAAAAAATTGTAAAAATCTCCCAAAAACAAGGAACATGCAATAATTTTTGGTAGAGTCTTACATTTGTGCAAAAATTCACAAAAAGAAAAAAAATAAAACAAATGTTGTTACAAATAATTTAACCCCCTTTGTTTCGGCTTGAATGACCCATCCCCTATGGTTGCATTCGTTCCGTTTGGGATGAAATGGTTCTCATTCCAATTACCAACTTGGTAGTCAGAAATGTTGAGTCAAAGTTTTCTTTTGCCTACCTTTTAACCTTAAAATTTTTTTTATACCCCCATACCTACCTCATTTGTTCATCAATGTTTTTTTTTTTTTTTTTCAAATGTTTTTAAACATTAAACCCCAAACCTACCATAGGTCGCCATCACTATTGTCACAATTTGCTATTATGGTTGGTGTGTGGGAGCACTCCATAGTGAAAGAAGTGTTGCAAGGTGAAGTTGTGCATGAAAAAAATGGGGGAACAATGTTGCTGCAAAGAAAGTGGAGAACATTGTTGTTGTTATTGCGGGGGGAGTGGGAGAACATTGTTACGTAATGGAAGGTTGTTGCGGGAGGAGCTAGGCTACAAGAGGAGTGAAACGAAGATGCGGGAAGAGTGTTGATGAAGTAAGGGTTCTACATCTTCTACATTTTTTTTTTCCTTTTCTTACATAATTGTAGAAGTTTTTTTTTTCTTACAAAGTTGTTGAAGGAAAAGAAAATGATGAGTAACTTCTCATTGTTGTCTTCTTCTTCTTCTTCTTCTTCTTCTTCTTCTTATTTTGCTCCAAAAAAAGATGATAGTGATCTTTGTCATCATCATCTTCTTCTTCTTCTTAGTTTGTTCCAAAAAGAAGACGATGACAACAACAATGTTCATTGTCATCATTTTTTTTTTCTTTTTAGTTTGCTCTAGATGAAGATGATAGCAAGTGTTGATGTCGTTGTCTTCTTCTTTTTCTTCCTAATATGTTCCAGAAAGAAGAAGACGACGATGATCGATGATGTTCATTATCGTCTTTTCCTTCTTTTGACTCTATTCCATTCATCCCCAGGAAAGACAACATTGGCTAGGTTTTTAAATCCTGAATATATTGTTTTTGTGAATGCTCATCACTTTGATTACATCATAAAATTTGAAAAAAAACAAAAAAAGTTAAAAAATTAAAGGATTACAGTTAGTAACAGGTAAACAAGGAGGTGTGAACTCCATAAATTAAAAGCTTCTTGCCATCTCTACACTCAAATCCTCCATCACGTTTATGGAATCCCAAGTGTTCATTTTCCCATGCAATAAGTGAAACTGTTCATTTCAAAATTCTCTTTGAATTGACAATGCTAGGACTTAATAGTCTTAGATTTTTTTAGTGATATTGCAAAATTAGTTCTTCTCTTGCATTGTTCATGTAGGCAGTCATTTTACAAGTCTAGTGAGAGCAGATCTTGAAGTTGTAAGGTCAAAGCTAGTTGTTGTAACTCAAGTTTCTTTTTTGCATACTTGTTCACATTGTTAACATTTTGAGGTTTCTAGCTTTTAACCCTTGTTGGCAGTCTTTATTTGTTTTCGTGATGCTATAGGTGATGTTGAATTACTATTGAAATATCGAGCTAGTTTACTTTTGTTGCAAATGTGAGTAATTTCCAAGGAGAATTTCTATTGTAATTGCTTACATTAATTGAATTTTTAGTGGTAGAAATCACTTAAAAATCAATATCTCCCACATTTTGAATCCAAGTCCAATTTTTGTCGCTAAACAATACTTTCATTTAATAAGGTTAGCACATTATGTGAATATGATAAATCATTTAAATAATACCTTCATGAATGCATGTTAAAGTTCATTATCCTTATCATGAAATAGTCGCATAATAACCTCAAAGAGATATTATATTTGAATATTTATATATAATCAAATTGCTCACTTTCATGAAATGACCCCTTGGTGCATAAACCAATTTTTCTATGCAAGTATTGCAAATTCTTGACCTTTTATTATCAATGGTTTTGTTTTTTATAAAGCCCTTGAAATTGTAACACCCACATCATTAACCAACACATGTTTAAGGTGCAATCTGGCCACCTTTCTAAAGACTTGGGTTATTTATAACTCATATCCAATAGGTGCCCCATCTCAACATGAAGGTATTGTAGAAACTTGGTCCATTGTCATTCAAGTTTCATCATATCATGATTGGTCTTGAATATGCAATACTTTCATCCATCCTTTCACTGTTATGATGAAAAATATTTAAAAGAAGCAAAAAATAGAATAAAATTATGCAATACTTGCATCTAAAGCATAAAATGCTAGTTGTATTTCTTATGTTTCAGGTAGTAATTAGTTCAATATGAGGGTATCGTGGAAACTTGGTCCATTGCCATTCAAGTCTAACACATCATGATTGGTCCTAGGTATGCAATACTTTCATCCATCGTTTCGCCATTGTGATGAAAAATAAAACTATGCAATACTTGCATCTAAAGCCAACTAAATTCCTCTTGTTTTAGGTAATACCCATCTCAACATGAAGGTATTGCGAAAATTTGGTCCATTGGCATTCAAGTCTACCACATCATGATTGGCCCTATGTATGCAATACCCTCATCCATAGTTTGGTGGAATTTAGTCTCTTAGAAGTATGACATAAAAAGGGAAGGTAGAATATATGAATATTATATAAAGTTTTGTCATATTTATGTATTGGTTTTTCTTTTCTTCTACAAAATCTAAGAGTTATCTATTCCTTTAGTTAAGTTTAAAATAAGAATTATGTAGAAGTTTAACCAGTAAAATATATAGGTTTTGCCCAAAAAAATTTTAGCCACAAAAAAAGGTTTAGCCAAGAAATATAAATTTAGCCAATAAGAAATATAGGTTTAGCCAAGAGATATAAGTTTAGTTAAGAAGAAATATAGGTTTAGCCAAAAGATATAAGTTTAGTTAAGAAGAAATATAGGTTTAGCCAAGAGATTGTAGTTTAGTTAGTAAGATATATAAGTTTTGCCAAAAGATAAAAGTTTAGCGAAAAAGAAAAATAAATTTAGCCAAAAATATAAGTTCAACCAAGAAGAAATATAGGTTTAGCCAAAAGATATACATTTAGTCAAGAAGAAATATAATTTAGCCAAGAGATAAAAGTTTAACTAGTAAGATATATAGGTTTATCCAAAAGATAATAATTTAGCTAGTAAGATATTTAGGTTTTGCTAAGAGATAGAAGTTTAGTCAAAAAAAAAAAGTTTAAACAAGAAAAAATATAGGTTTATCCAAAAGATATAAGTTTAGCCAAAAGGATAAAAGTTTGGCCAATAAAATATATAGATTTAGCCAAGAGATAGAAATTTAGCCAAAAAATTAACTTTAACCAAGAATAAATATAGGTTTAGGCAAGAGACATAAGTTTAACCAAGAAAAAAAAAAGTTTAGCCAAGAGATAAAGTTTAGCCAAAAGGAGATAAGAGTTTGCCAAGGTAAGTAAGGGATTAGTTGTTAGTTTGTAGGTGGGGCTAAGATTTAGGTTAGTAGGGTAGCTAGGTGGGTGGGTAGTATGGAGGTCAGGGTTGAGAAAAAATTGACAACCAAAAAAATAAAATGATCAAAGGTCAGCAGCCAAAAAAGATTGACTGCGGTAGAATGTTGGATAGTGAAATGTAAAAAGACGGATGAAAAAGAGACGAATCATCCAGCCCAATTAATGTGATGTTATTTTAAATATTTCAATAAGGCTTTGATGAAGATTTAATAACAAAAATCATAATGAAATGAAAATTTAATTGATTAATTTTAATTGTTTTTTATGTTATAAAAATTATTATTGCCCTAAGAGTTTTTTTTTTTTTTTTTGGTTTAGACTTTGATTAATATTTAAGACCTATTTCGGCTTGTCCATTCTCAGTCACTATAGACAGGAGGTGGCGAGCTCGAAGCCTGACACAAGCACGGCTTTTGGTCTCATTGCGCGGTTTGCTGCACAAGAAGCTCTCGAGCGACGCTGAAGGAAGCAGAGACGAAAGGAGGAGGCGGAGGAGATGGGGGGAGGAGAGCAGGCTGGTTGTGCCGGTGATGTGGATGTGATAGTTTTAGCAAGGAATGGAGACTTGTGTTCATTTTTGGAGTCGTGGCGTTTTTCGCTGCAGCCGTTTCACTTGATCATCATCCTGCAGGGAGGAGGGAGTGGAGGCGAGGTCGGGGGCGGGGATCAGAAAAAGAAAGCCATGGAAGTGGCGGCGGGGTTTGATGCCGAGGTGTATACGGCTGCGGATGTGGCCAGGTTTTTGGGGCGGAAGCTGACAGCAGCAGCGTCGTCGTCGTTGTTGCGGAGCTTGAGTGGGAATGCGTGCAAGAGCTTCGGATACCTGGTGTCCAAGAAGAAGTGGATATTTTGTCTGGATGATGATTGCGTGCCGGCGGTAGATCCGTCGACGGGGTTCATTGGGGATGCATTGCGACAACATGTGAGTAACTTGGAGACTCCCGCTACTCCTTTCTTCTTCAATACCTTGTATGATCCTTACCGAGATGGAGCAGATTTCGTGCGGGGTTATCCGTTCAGCTTGCGTGAAGGTGTGCCGACGGCGATCTCGCACGGATTGTGGCTCAATGCGCCCGATTATGATGCTAACACCTTGCTTGCCAAGGCGGAGGAAAGCAACCAGAGGTACGTGGACGCTGTCATCACGGTGCCGCAGAATGTGATGTACTCAATGAGTAGTATCAACCTGGCGTTCGATAAGACGCTCATCGGAGCCGCAATGTTCACGCCACCGATAAAAGGATTTATCAGCGCGAACACAACAAACGGGACCGTCTTCAGGGGCAATAGCATTGACGATATCTGGGCCGGGTTCTGCTCCAAATCGATTTGCGATCACTTTGGCTACGGAGTGAAGTCCGGCTTACCGTATGTTTGGCATAACAGCAGCTCTAAGCACGATCTCGAAGCTCTGCATAAGGACAACAAGGGGCTTCTGTTACTGGACCGCATTGCTCCATTCTTCCAGTCGCTCCGATTACCAGGTAATGCCATGACGGTGGAGGACTGTTACCTTGATATTGCCAAGCAAGTCAGGTCGAGATTATCGTCTGTGGATCCTGTTTTCTTGGAGCTTGCAGCCTCTATGGAGGCGTGGATCGAGGCCTGGAAAACATTCAGCCCTAGATGAGCAGTCCTTGTAGGCTGGAGGCGGATGTCCTCATGTTTTCAGTGTTAGCCCCCCCCCCCGGATCAAGGCTGAATAAATTGAACTTATAGACAGTTTTTTGGCAGGTTTTCTTGGCAAGTAAGCACCTTGGAGGAAGGATCTTCCCCTCCACTTTCAATGAGCTAACAACTTCGTTCAAATGTGATTAATGAAATTGATGATGATGAACATTTAGCTGTATTGCATTTTCACACTGTACTGTATATTATCTTTTGCCTCTGGTATCTGAAAGCACCTGGGGGATTTTTCACTCCAGAGTTCTCTGAAGATGGGATTTCCAAGAGCCACCTGAGTGGAATTTTTTCAGGAAATTCCTGATGCATTCTGAGCTCCAAAAGTTGCAACACTTGTGTGTCAGTGTGGTGCACAGATGATTGCAGTAGCTTGGATCAATGTCACACCCTGTTATGCTACAGTATTTGTGTATGTAAGGCTGGATGTACATGTGCTCAATTGATTGAAGTCACATGTGCGGGTATGTTGTAGCATCTGCATCTCTGTGTGGAGCAGAGAAATCAAATAGGGAGGGATTTGCAGTAGGTTGTATTGGTTGAATTTTATTGTACTGCAGAGCTTTTACAATCCCAGCACCACAAGAGTGCAGAACATAATTGGACATTTGGGAATGGAGGTTGTTCAACTGGTTGGAATGATTATGACCTCCGTGGACTGCAGCACAACACACTTCACATGGCAGTACTCTGATCAGCAGCAAGACCATATGAGGTACTTCTGTCACCACGTCTATCTAGTGAAGGTGTCTGACATGGTTTTATGTTTAGGTGGAGTGGGCAGCAATTGTGAACTAAGTGTTTGGCTGTGGACATTAGATTTTTGCAAGTGCTAACCATTGCACTTGGCGAGCTGAAACTCCTGAGATTTTCAATCAGGTACCATGCAGAACAGGCTTCTCTTCACATATGACAGAAGTTCCCTCAGGGTTATTTTTCTTTTGTAGATCTGAGGTAATCTAGACAATTTGATACCAATCTTCATGCTCTTTAAAATTGTCTAGGCCCAGCTTTCCAGTGTAGTAAGATATGGCAATGCAATTGCATATATTCCATGGCACCTCTATACTCTTTAGATGATGTTTTCTTTTCTTTGTTTATTTCTGGTGGAGTTTCCTTCATGAGGGTGGCCAATTGTTGCCTTCTCCAAAATCAATGTGAACTTGGAGTTTTGGATCTGCAACTCATTGTGTATTTAGCTCTATTGGGCTCTCATTCAGTGTAATTGACTCACTCTTTCTTGGGGACAACTCTCTCAGAACTCTGGAATTCAGGATTTGTGCTCAATTTGTTACTCATGTCAACACTTTGTCATGTAGGGAGTTAATGAGGTCACTGAGGAAGTTGTGATAAATAAGTTGATGTCATGCATGTTATTGTTGATGGTCCCTGAACAAGAGACTGCCACTTTTGTTCATATTGCTAGTTTTTTTGGTTTTTTTCATTCTTCAATCAAGTTTTTTCCCTTTTTAAGTGTTTTTTTGGTCCTTCCTGGTTCTTCAGTCCTTATCCAGAATTTTCTCTTTGATTTCAAGAAAAAGTCTTGAACCTTGTTCTGGTGAGTATGAAAACTGCTCGAATTCTCATAAGAGTTTAGGGTCAGTGAATCATGCACCAATGAATCACCTTTTCCCACATTGTTCTGGTGTCAAGTCTACATAAGCTTATAAAGGAGGATTACAAAAGTATCTGTTGTGTATATGTAGCATATAATTTACTCAAATTTCAAATACATGTTGGGGGGGAAACATTGCAATTCAAAACCATTGGAATTTGGATATGAATTTGAGAATTGAATTGGTTTTCATACTACATGGTTCCTCTCGAAACTACTATTGAGAAACCACAACAATGAACTCAGTGTGAGATGTTCACACATGTGACAAGTGACAACCCTATGGTTGAAGTTTGACATGAGGTTTAGGGTTTTGGAATTTATCTTATTGCACTCTTCATTTCATTTTAAAGACAAATCTGAAAAACCAAATATGGCAGCCCAAATGAAAAATCAGCCCATGAAAAGCAGTTGATTAAGAAGCCCAAATGTGAGTCGGTAGAGTACCTTCAAACCAACTGTCTAAGACTGAGAATTTTAGTAGGTAGGATGAGTCTATTGGAAACTTCCTTTTTTAAGTGATTTGCAGAGCTTTGAGAATAGCATTTGCACATGGAGTGCTTCAAGTGTGCTAACCCTTCATTTTGCTACTGGTTTTCACTTCTCTTGATAATCAACACCATTTTTTGCACAACATTTGATGTTGCATAAATATACCAAATTTTCAGGATATCCATTGTTGTTTCTGGGTTCTTGTAATATCTTAGATTGAATATGTCCCCAACATTGGCTTGTGACTGTTGATTTTCAACAGGGTAAACTGTTGATGGGTTTGTTGATGACTTCTAAACAATTTGAACCCAACATATATGCTCTACTAACTAAAAAGTGAATTTCACCCAAAAAAATCTAGTTCAAGAAAAAAAAATCCAATTGTGAGCATTTAAAAAGTTGCCTAAATATGTGCATTACCTAGATTTATGTTGATGACAATGCTAGTTGTTTATTCTTACACTTTCAACTTAAGTGAAAAAAAGAGTCTTCATTCTGTATTTACTTAAAAGGTTCATACACGATCACAAAATTTTTGAATGATAGTGGACATCTATCAGACCCATGTGTGTTTATTTTTCAGTTTTCTCATGTAGCATCATCAGTGAGGATCCAAGAAGGTTTTACCATTAGTTGGCAACACATTTGTAGAAAACTTGAGGGACTGTTGCAAAGTTGTTCCAAGTAATTTGAGCTTTTTGAGGATGTGAGCTGTGTATGGTTAAGGCAGAGAAATTTCAGATTGTTCAGCAGATGATGAAGCACTGAAAATCTAGCTCTAAAAGTCAGAAGAGCAAGAGAATGAAAGGTCCTTGGACCCAAAGCCATGGTCAAGATCATGACACTGGGAAACCTGGAAAGGCTTTACAAGATATTATGCAACTTGACTTATGAAGAATTCATACCTGATAGTTCGACCATTTGCAGGCAAGTATGGCTGACCTAGGTACAGTGAAGCTTGGGACCAGAGAACTATACATAGAGCTTCTCCTCATATTCAAAGGATTTGCCTTTCAGCTCTTGAACCTCCAGCATACCTTATAAGTCCACATTTCCCCTCATACTCAGGTCTTCAACTACTGTCCACCTTTTGAACTGCAGCTTGAAGACCTGATCAGCTACACCTAAAAGACCCAAGAGGTTAGAGGTGGTATCTAAGAATTGGGCATGTAAGGACAAAGTAACTGCACTTCCACATAACATTCAATGAAGCCACTAGACAAAGATAGGATTCCAAACTCTTCTTGACCAACTCATGACCCATTGTATAGTGCAAGAATGTCCATCCAGGTTGAATATAAGAGTATATGTGAACGTGTCATTCACAAAATAGGGCACCACCGTATCAATGCTAAATGCTTAAAACTGTTATGCAAATTTCTTTACACCACAAATCTACCCTCAAACCTCCCAGAATCAAATGAGAGAAAATTATTTGCTCTAAAGCCCAAAAAGTCTGCCTAACAGTGAAAGAAAAGCATGATGACATGTGCCTACAGGTAATCCATAACCACTTTCGCATCTTCGCTATGGGTGGGGACCAGGCCTGTACAATGAATCCTGAGCTAAAGGTGGTAGGGAGTCAGTTTTCACAGGTAATTTGATCTCAAATTTCAGAGGACGGGTCTTCAATTCTGATGCTTCTTGACATGAACCAATTGGAGCTGCAAATAAATGTTTTTGAGTAGAGCACTCACAAACCAGCAAGGTGCATCACATCATGCAATCTTGCAGTGTAGATATGGACATTGATATGCATTTTCCTGATAACAAATTTCCATCTAGAATCCTGCACACCAACACCACAACTCAAGCATGAACACATTAATGACTGGGAACCATGCTGTAGCTCCTTCAGTTTAAACCTTATATTGTTTACTGAAGTAGATCTACGAGAATCAAGAAATCTCCATACTCACAATTAACAAAGCTGGAAAAAGGTTACAACTTTTCCTTGAAGTCAAAGAAAGACTTTCAGATATGGACTTCAGAACCAGGAAGAAAGGACAGCATAGAAGGGAAGAACTGAAATCACGCCATTGTGAAAAATTCTGTTCTAGTCGAGAGTCACATGTTCACATGCAAGAGGGGAAGAGAGAGATATATGAGAGAGAGATAGAGTCTGCAACATCCTTAGAGGTGTATCTGAATCAGATGATTGGTTAGATGGAGTGGAGGCCACAGGTGAGATAGGAAACTGGAACAGATCAGTGCACATACCTCTGCTCAACACAAGTCCTGGAAACAACAGAAACATCACTGGCAGATGAGGTAGGAGGAGAGTGAGTAGCTTGTGGCCCCACGACCACACAGCACAAAAAAGGCTGAGTTTTTCTAACCATGGCCTTTTTCAAATTTGCTGCAGATTATGCTTACTATGTGTGGTGTTGTGTGAAAAACAGTGACCGAGTTCATCATCCTTCCTTTCAAGCTGTTGAACATGATAATTGACAGGCAGTCCAGCCCAGGAAGGTAAACAGGTGCGAAACCTCTCTTCATACTTTGATAGCAAAGCCATCATCATCTTGCTCTTGCAGCCCAGGTTTCTCTTGCCCCATGCAACTCTTCATTTTTCCCACGCACTCATATGTCATTAGAGAATCTCAGTTTATCATACTCTGCCTCAAAGACCTAATTTCATGCTCTGCTTTAAACCCTTTAAAGTTTAGCAGATGTTTAAACTTCTAGTTGTGTAGTCTTCTGGGTTCCTACATACTGACTCCTTGAAGAAATAAAACAATCACAAGGAACATTTAAATTTTAAACATGGTATAAATGCCCATTGTACAAATTCCTAAACTCTACAACATTTCTAAACCCCCCTAAACAATGAACCAAATCATCATTGGTAGCACACAACATAGCAAAGCACTATTTTTTTCAAAAAATTAATTCGTTAGTGAAATTTAGCCTACAATAATTATGGTGGTTTTCAACAAATCAGCTTGACATTTTCACAAAAATTCATTTCACTATTTTAAGGATTATTTAATGACAAAACTGACCTTGGTGTGAGGTATTGATTTTTATTTCAGCTCTGATTTTTGCAGCTATAGATATCATCAGACTAAAACATTTGATGATACGATGTGTTGTTAAAATGTGCATGCTTGTGCAAGCAACTTTGTATTGATCATTGAATGCTTGACAAAGATAATCAACTTTCTTCCAATGGCCACATCCCATATTTAGTGGGTTTCAAAGTTCTGGATCGAACTTCACATAAGTTTGTTTGGGTGGAAATACTAAGACAACAAACATAACACGATAACAAACAAAAGACACAGCGGAGAGAGAGATTGTGGCTGGTGGCACAGATTGCTAGCTAGTATTTACACCGGTGGCAGGTGGCAAAATTTCAAGTCAATGTTGAAGACCTTCACGAAGGATTCGGTACACAACAGTAGATAGAGATTTGCGCCATGTGGGTGGGGATGGAATTTTCCGTTTTGGAAGCATGATTGTACTACAACTACCTCCCAGAAATTACCGCCGAAAGTCAACAACACCCAAGGCTCTAGATGGCGTTCTGGAACAATGTAGGATTCAATTTGAATGAGTAAAAACAGGGCTATCTTAATTGGAATAATGGTGTAAGCGAGAAGAGTAAGGAGCATGAGAAGCAGAGCAAATGGAAGACAAGAAGCAGAGCGAGTGAGCAACCAGCAACGAAACCCAGAATCAAAGAGCAAAGGCATAAACAAACAAAAAGACTTTTTGGCCATAATTCTTCTTTCTTCTGGCAAAACAACCTCGTGGTGAATGAAAAGCCTTATTTGAAACATGCACATGCAAGCTGTTGATTCTGCTGGCCTTCTTGCCAACAACAATCTGCGGCACCCAAAATGAGGCACAACGAGATTGTGATTTTTGCAAGCGTTTCGAAATAGCAGCATCCGCTGAAGAATGATGAATTTCGGGACGCGAGTTAGGCTCGCATACTTCAAGGTAGCTTCGGGATAAGGGCTCCAAGGGTCAAATCTGAACCCTTGATTTTCTAAATATTTTTTAATAAATTAATTTCAAATGATTTTTTTCAAGGTTTTTGAGAAGAAGGCCTTGAGCGCTTCCCACAAATACTGGACGCTGGTGAGGCCACGTCTCCCATCCTTATTCGTTATTTTCTTTTTCATTATTGAAATTTTTTCATCCATATTTTGGATGCATTAAAAATTTCATCCATCTAAATTTCATCCACCTACATGTCAATCTGGGGTTAGTGAGTGTTTTGGTTGGGTTGTTGGTAATTAGTCCCTTCTTAAGATTGAACTCTAATTTGACCCTAAATCTAGTATAGCAACATGAAGTCTAATGACATGTTTAAGTTCATGTTAACATCTTTAAAAACTACTATTGGGTTTAAATGTAGTGTATCTAAAGGATATCTTGATCACATATTAGTGCAAAATCATGTCTATAATGACACTTTTGGCCTATGGATAGAAGAGAGAAAAGAGATGTTGCATGAGTATGCTATAAGAGATGTTGTATCTCTTAGAGAATTGTATTTTAAAGCAAGAATTGTATTCATATCTAATAGTTCTGCACTTGTAGTGGATAATTCTTTGACACTATCTCAAATGTCTATGAAGGCTTTTAAGACTTGCTTATTAAACATACAAAATGATAGTAATATATTTACTAGTATTAAGTTACCTATAAAAAATGAATGTCATTTTGATGATCAAGTTGGAACATCATTATATTCTAACTTCAATTGTTCAAATTCTTAAAACAATGAGATCAAACTAAAATAACAACTTCATGGCCTCGGGTGGACCATAGCTTAGCAACAACCCATAATCACAATTGTAAGAAATTGAAAAGTTAGTCGACAATATGAACGGTATATTTAGCTCATTGTTCCATGGGAAGAATGTTAACATAATCTTTTATCTAGTGATAGTGCCCATCATTAGGAACCTAGGTCCTTGAAAATGAACTCACATCGTCATCTTCAATAAACATTCAATAAACCGCCTTAGCCATCCTTGGGAGTAGGAATGGATTCCAAATAAATTGCCAATGTACAAGCATTAGAAGGTAGTGGTGGACAATCCCCCATTGATCAATCCACTTTAGTGCACATAACCCTTCTAGCCAATTCTTTTACGCGTTTTAATGATTTTGCCAGGTTTAAATCCAATGTTTTCAAGTCGATTGAACATTTTTCATTGGTTGGTGCAAAGTTAAAGTCACGCCAAGGTTATCAACATTAGTCTTGTCACATCACATCAATCACGTTTGTTTTGATGTTGATGTAACATTGCATCATGTTTGTTTAAATTCAATCTATGTTGAATACAATAATTTTTGTATCATAGATAAAATAATTACTCCTTAGACATAACACATGCGGACTATGTAAAAAAATTACCATGGAAACTGGGTTTGTCTTTCTTTCTTCATGGAGGATATTTTGTGATTGCATTGTAGAATGGCAACATTTCATGTTGAGGGTAAACTTGAGTTGACATTCCTCACTAATGATTTTGGAATTATGCATGTTATTGAAAAATGTTTGTGTGTAATGTTTGGTTTCCAGCTTGGAATTGTGCACATTTCTAAGGACAATACGTGTGATGACAATGTTATTAAATTTATCTACTAGATTCCACTTCCTAGTGCCCAAGGATTGTAATGCATTCTCAATGTTGGAAGATTTAGGATCATTAGGGAAAATCTCTTCAAAAGTTCTCCCAAAACATTGTCTTGACACCAGGCACTATTGTGTTTATTGCCAATGTTGCCACCGATGGTGTTCATGTTAAGGACAAACCAATCGGTGTCACTCAAGATTATGAAACTACATTCATAAACTTGTGCGACTCTTCCAACAAGGATGGACTCAAACATTGTCAATTTCTTTATACACCCCTCTAACTTTTCATTTTTGAATCTTATTGCTTCTTATGTTCCACTCCAATCCATTCAATAGGTTGCATCTATGTTTACCCCTTCTTTTTTTATTGTGGTGGATTGCCTTAAGGTAATGTCTTTTGCCTACCATGCCACCTTGAAGTTGAGAAAACTAAACTACAATTGAACATGTTCCTTACATTCCATCCACATTTGATGGGGATGTTATTTTTGAACTCCCACCAATTGATAATCTCCACAACCATTTTGGTTAGATGCAAGGAATGGACAAAAAATATGATGGCCATTTTTGGTGTAAGGTCGAAATAATAAACATCAAGAATGATTTCAACCTTACTTTTCACAAGGTAGCCCCAATGAAATTGCTTGGATTGGTGATATTGTTCATGTTTTCACTAATGATCATTTCATTCCTAGTCCGCCTAATTGCAAAACCTGCAATGTTGAGTCATTTTGTGTCAACACATGTGTAGCCCACATGCATTACATTGTGCATAAGCAAGAAAATTTGACTCAAGTGACGATTCACCTAGGTACACATGAACATCTAGTGGTAGAGGGCAGGTGTGAGAAGTCATTGAACAAGTCAAAACCTTGTTTTAATAAGAGGTGTTTCACACTTTGTCAATCATTGCATTGGTTGTAAGAATTTTTTTTTGTCCCAACACTTACTTAATGAGGATGGTGAGAAGCCGGTGGAACCTTTGAAAGGAGACAAATTGTGCAAAATGATGGACAAGTTCACAACCCTCAATTTTCCCAATGTTAGGAAATGGTTGCATTTCTTAAGCATTGTCAAAGTTACAAAGGATATGTTTCCAGCATTTTGGCTTTCAAAGGCCAGTAGTGGTTATGATTACATTCAAGATAGTTATTTTCCAAGACAACATTATGGAAAAAAAATGTTGTTGTTCAAGATGTCTATGGATGGAAATAATAGTAGATATGATTTGATGAAATGAATGCAACTTGGTGGTGACCTCTAAATACCTTGGATCATGTTTGATCATGTGAAATGTGTCCAAGATTGGAGAACCCTTGCCTACCATGTGTATTTTCCAGTCTATTGTAAAGTGATGATGATTGCCCTTTGTGACATGTAATCTGAAAACACATATGTTCAATGTGTCCTATGGCAAAAGTTGAATAAGGTGATGTCAAAAAATGGTGTTCCTAATCCAAACTTCAAGGGTGTCATTGGTCTCAAGCCAATTGGAACACAATGCAAATCATGTATGGTAATGGGGATCCAAGTGAATTAATGGTCAATAGGGAGCAAACGTGTTATTTCCACTAGATTCAATCTATATACACACACACAAAACAACAAATCAAACAAGAGATGCACAAACAACACAAGACCTTGTGTTATGAATACAAGAGTGCCACCTTGTTGGAAAAAACAGATGCTCACTATTTCACTATTTGATGCTAATGAAAGGGCTGCGAATGCAGTTGGGCTTCAAAAGTTGGATAATTGGTTCAATTTTTGGCACTTCTGTGTCAAACAATGGGGAGGTTTTATGATACGTGTAATGTTCCCATCCTTTTTTCACATTTTCCATCCCATCTTGTTTGGATGGCATGTTTACAATATGTTAGAATTCATTTGAAAATGAGGTTAATAGACAATATTATGTTTTGTAAAAAACTCCTTTGGAGAAGCTTCCGGAAATGCTCACTTGCAACTTTTAAGAAACAATTCATAACATATGGCTTCAACAATTAAGGAAAAGGGGATCTTGTTTGTACATTACAAATTTTGATGATTATGTTCAAGCTTTGAAGCAAATAAGTTACAACATTGTATTATTATTTCAAGAAGGGTGGTCCATCAGGTCAAGGGCCTAATAGGAGTGAATTTATCATGTGTAAAACAATTCAATCTAGTGACTTGAAACACCTTGCATAGGCAATTATGAAATATACACTAGGCTCATATTTCATAATTAGAATTGCACACATGGAAGGGGAAGAAATCTTTGGTTCTTGCCATAGAAGCCAAATTTGCTTCTAGGATCAAAAAGGGATTCACATAGGCACGATTGTGTCAATTCTTCTCGCCCATGTGTCAACACCCAAACAAAAGAATGATATGTGCAAATTGAACGACTTTCATGCAATGCTAATCGGTATAAGGTTGTGGATATCACTAATGGAGGTGTTGAGGTCTTGGAAGATCTATACAAAGATGAATTATGGAATATAAAACGATGTTCCCTTTACCTCACACATCTAGTGTTCAACATTGCAAAAAACCATCAAACCTTATTATACTACAAGGATAATTACCAAGTTGACTACCATTGGGGTGTTCTTGCCCCTACTTATTCAAGTTTGTTGTCTCAATTCATAGGTGTGCCCCTCAAGCTTCACAAGTTTTAGTTATGTGCAAATTATATAAATCATTGTGTGGGGATATGAAGTGTAAGTATGCAATCAACGAATCAACAATTTTGTCTATTTAGCCTACGTAAAAAAGGACCAATCTTTCATAAGATGAACATAATATGAAGTGAAATCTCTTGAGAAAGTAGGCTTTGTTCTCAATAAATGAAAACCTATCCATCTTCAAAATATGTTTGGTTGGGAAAGTTTTGTTTCAATAAATCAACCAACAAATGCAATGTCATGGCTACCAACATGGAATGGGAAGGTTGTTCACCACGCACTACCATACACTATGTTAAAACAACATTACATAGTGGGAGGCTAATTGGCTTTTTGTAAAGATTTTCAAGTTTAGTGATTGGAAGTTCCCATTTGTTGATATGGATGAATTTACAAGATTTTGTGGTTGTCACTTAGATTTTGTGATAGGTAACCTAACAAGTTACTTAATTAATTTGTGATAGAACCTAACTAATCAAAGAACCTGACAAGTAACATTACACTAGGTTTATAAATAGGTTGACAAATATTTAGTCAACTAATAGTCTTTAGAACAATTGGTTGGTAGAACAAGTAGTAAATTGGACATGTAGTTAAACACAGTATAACTTTTTGAAATTTTTTGGAGTATAAATGCTTATACAAATTAATGATTGTTTAAATGGTCCATTTGGACTAATTAACTTTTGAATTCATTTGTAAAAAACTAGGAGGATAGATTTGGTTTGAACCAATTTTTGATTGAACTTTGAACTTTTAGTTCTATGTTTTTTCTTCTTTCACTTTAAAGAAACATGAAGCATTTTGTTTTTTCAATAATGTTTTTTTAAAGCTTTTAGCAATTTGAATACATGTTACTTAGGAATTATACATAGATTTAGATTTTTAATTTTAAGTGTATTTGTTGTTGTTTTCAGAACATGTTACTAGGAAAATCAAAAGTTGAAAACTTTAATGGGAATAGAAAAACTCGTTAACAATGGGAAAACTTTAGACAAGAGGCAATATGAAGTTACAATTGGGAACTTCACAACCTGCACTTGCATGGATTTTGTGATTGTGATTTCAAGCTCATTGGGGAAACAAAGGAAATGGGTGTTATGTAAACACATGTGCTATGTGTTGCAACATGTCATGTTTTGTGGGGAATTTGAAAATTTCATTCATTTCTTGACTTAGAATTACAATGAAGTTCATCGCTTATTGATTCGTTCTATAATTTTTACAAAAGTAAGAGTAATAATTAAAAGTGACACCAATTCTTTTAAGAAATTGTGTCCATTGTAACACTCAAAATAATGTTATGTGTTTCACTCCAAGGCCAAAAATTGTGCTAGTTATTAATATGTTTTCATTTGCTGAAGGATTAGATTAATGTTGATTCATAAATTTGTTAGATATGAATCATGTTTCATTTTGTGAGAAATCACATCAGATTGAGTGTGTTAGTTAAATATTGACTAATAATGCACAACACAATATTGGGTGGTTTAATTACGTCATCTTATTCTTACACTTAAACAAAGTTAGGAGAATATGGTTTTTGTGATTAAAATATTCCATTGATGTAGATGGAATAATTTTGCCACATAGAAAAAATATTTTTGTATACGTGACAAAGAATATTCCAAAAAGATTTATTTGTGATCACAAGAATCAATCTCACATGCTCATGCTCATGTAACAACTATGTTGATTTTATCCCATTTTCAGAAGTGAGGTTGGAATTGTTACAATTAGGATTGGTAGAAAGGATCATCCTAAACAACAAATTTTTCTTAAAAACTTGAATTTTGTTGGAATTTTAAAGGGTGTTATAGTGGGAAAGAAGGAAGAAAAATTTGCAATCATAACACAATTGGGATTTAGAGGTTCATAGCCACGATCAATATAATAGAACAAATTTGAAAATATGATCAAAACGTAAAAGCTTTATAGACATGGCCCACATACAAGTTTGAACTTCAATAAAGTTCCTTTTGCTAGCAAGGACTGAAGGAAACAAATTTTTTACAAATGCAAGATTGAAGATAGTTCTACAAGTTTTCAAAGTCAACAACAATTTCAAAGATTGAAAGTAATGGCCCACATACAAAGACACACATGTGCAACATGTACAAAAAGGAAACACCAACATATAAATAAAAGGAAATAGATTTCAATCTTGAATGGAGTCATTCAAGGAAGCATGCACTTCTTGCAAAAACTTATTGAACAAGCAAGACAAGATAGAAAAGAAAGAAGGCTTGCTATACATAGTAAGACTGTAAAATCCATAAGAAATGCATGTTTTTTATTCCCATAAGTTGTTTGTGAGTTTGATGCTTCTCCATTGCACCACTACAAACTACAAAAATCACTACAAAAATACAAGTGATACAAGTGCAACTTGCAACAATGAATTACAAATTAGAACATGAAGACCTTCAATTTGGATCAAATGTAAGTTTCCTCAAGATCTTTACATCTAACATCCATTGATGTTGCAACTTTGGAGCTTTCTTAAACATTCAATAGGACACTTTAATGTGATGAAATCTCATCTTACTACAATACTACTGAGTTAATATCCTATATCAATACTCACAACAAACTTTGATACAAAGATTTCATGTGTACATGTGATGCAACAAGTTGGGGAGGAGTGGAGTGACGATGGAAATTGTGCACTTATGTGACATCTAGCATCCAACACATGCATTATAGTCTTCAGGAAACATCTAATTAGAATCATCCACCAACAAGATGGTAACACACCCTTTCTCCATCATTGAATTTTGACAATTTTTTTTAAAATGATGGTTCATTATCCTTAAGGCTCTTTGCATGGTTGTATTTTTTGGTCATATCATGGTGAAAATTTGCCACAAAATAAAATAAAATGCTAGTTTAGACATTATAAAATCAACAAGGTGCGCCCTTACTCATCAAGGGCTTTTCAATGGTACCAAAGATGTAACAAGCCCCATGGTTTGGGAAATCTCAATGTGACAAAACATACAAACTACCTCCCTTAATAGTAGAATATGGAGAGAAAACTAGCATACATTCTCTTCACTACAAGCACACACAAAGTTTAGAGCATGCACAACAACCAAATCTCTGCCATGGTTATAAAAGGTATACATTACCTTAAGGTCAGTTTCATTATTAAATAATCCTCAAAATATTGAAACCAAATTTTCTGAAAATATGAAGTTGATATATTGAAAATCACTATAAATAACATAGGCTACACTCTGAATAATTTCATTACTCATATGAAAATATCATAATAAATCATGGAAAAATAATAATTTCAAGATTAAAAAATGAATTAATTTGTGAAAAGTATAGATTCATTTTGTCAATGTGGAAACTGACCCAAGGCTTACGGGTACTGATTACTGGCCAGCATGAACCAACAGCCACCAGCACAGCATGAGAGATGGATGATGAGTGGATAGAAAACATTTTCTCATTGAGTTCCAGTTTGTATGAATTAGTTGCCAGAATGAACCAACCAACCAACCAGCCACTGGCAGCCCCATGCAGGATGGATGAAGAGTGAACTGGAAAACACTTTTTCCAATCAGGTTCCAGTTCCTCTTAATTACTGGCCAGAATGAAACAACAGCCACCAGTGGCACCATGAGGGATGGATGGATGGTGGATGGACAGGAAAAAAAAAAATACATTTTTCAACAGGTTCTAACGCCTGATGTTGGTGGTGGGTAGCTCTCTGTTGGCTTCTCATTGTGCAAATGTTGGCTTCTCAACAATTTTTGTGCACAAATTGTCCTGTTCCGATGCGCATGGTTCTCAAGGTGTGGCAATAAATACAATACGATGATAGAGGCAAGCTTCAAACAGTGAACACTCTTGAATAATTAATTAATTTTGAACAATTCAGGTTGAGAAAAAAAAATCTTAAATATTCCCCAAAAAGTTTTTTTTTTTTGGTCCTTCACAAAAAGATTTCTTTGATCTATTTGAAAATTATTATTTAAAAAAATATTTTTAAATATTTTTAAAATATAAATCTATATATAAATCTATATATTTACAAATAATATGGTTAGTGTGGAAGCTGCCAAGGTACTACTACTAACGGTATGAAAAGAGGTAGAAGGAATAAGAAGAGGAAGCGAGATAGGTGCCAATGGAAGGAAGGAGTGTGAGTTTTAGATCCTCAACAAAAGTAGCAAAAAGGTGGGAATTTTGTTTGTTACAAAATATATGTTACAGTTGTCTGTCAGCCAGGCTGAGGGTGTGGGACAACGTTCCATGCAGACCATGGAAATTGGTAGCTATAGCAAAAAAGCCAGGTTCTTATATAAAGAGGGTTTTTCCCCTGTTGCCAGAGTACATGACCGACTCGTAGGAAGTATACAGACCTCATGTTGGGTGAGATTGTGGGACCCCGTATTCAGAGTGAGTCAGAGAATCCCGTCTCTTATCTGCTTCACACCTCGTAGGCTCCACACACACCCAAATCCATTCCAATCCTCTTATCTTTGTGCAAGTCTCGCGTGCACAAAGAGAGAGAGACAGAGAGGACTTCATTTGCAACTAGGTGGTCTCCTACTTTCCTCACAGCAAACTAACTGAGAGTAAATTAGAGATATTGTAAAGTCACACTGTTTTCACCCCATCCCTAACGCCCTCTTTTAGTTGTATCAGCAAAGTAAGGAAATTTTATTAAATCTCAGTATGAAATGCTGAAACTCAGTACGAAATGCTGAATCTCAACATTTAATGCAGAACGTTCTTTTAGTTGTATCAGTAAAGTAAAGTAAGGAAATTTTATTAAATCTCAGAATGAAATGCTGAAACTCAGTGCGAAATGCTGAATCTCAACATTTAATGCAGAACGTTCGAGAGGAATTTGTAGTACCTGTGTATGTCCAAACTCAGGGTACTCTTGCTGTGTTTTCATGACTTTTTACAGATATCTCTATTAGAATACACTTTTTCTCTACTTCCCACCCCCAAATGCTAGCCTGTTTGTGGTTTTCAATAAAGCTAATCCCAATAAGCCAAGATTAGCTCTGTTCCCAATAAGCCAAGATTAAGTCTACTTTGTTGAGATTAAGTCTCTCAGATGAGTGCTACTTTTCTCAAAGAGATGGTACCATATTAACAAGATGCCCGGTCTCCACCCCTCCCCCAAAACCCAAAACCAGCCATGAATGAAACCCATTTGACCCATTTCCGCATGTGAACAAATTTGGAAGAAATGTGGGTTTGTTGTGAGAGTTGAAATTTTAGAGGTTAGATATCCAAAGCAACAAGTTCATTCTCTAAGTAAGATAAAGGAATTCAAAATCAAAAACTGGTGCAAAATCTATAATGCATCTACCTATCTAGGAGATTTTTCATGGATGAATTCCAAATCCCCCAACACACTTGTCTGAAAAAGGTTCTTGCAGAACAAAATTGTCAAAGAAGATGTCCACATAACAAATTTGTACGGGGAAGTTTGGAGAGTATTTATGTGAAAGTACGCACTTTTCACCCTTGAGAAAAGACAGCATAAGAATTCGAGTTGTTAGAACAATGCATATGAACAAGTACGAGTATCTAGTTTGACCCCACGTTTGTTCTTTTGAGTGATATAATAATAAAGACTTTGTGTAGCCTGTGCCGTTGGCCCAAGTGTGAACACATCGAGGGCTCAACTGATTTTTCCTTTCAAACCCAATTTTTGCAATTTGTTTGAATTTTCAGCAACAAAATCCACTCAAAAAGCAATATTTTTCACACTTTAGCTCTGAAACTTTTGAAATAAACTCTATTAAATCTGACTCGCCCAGGGCTCTCCAACAACATGAAGATAGCTTCCAAATTCCGATACTTTTTTCAGTTTCGATTTTATTTAATTTTCATTGAGAAAATGGTTCAATAATCAATAGCTTCCACACCATAGGTCCAAAGAATCTCAAGCCAAGTCAGTGCACCCTTACTCGTCAAGAGCTTTCCAAAGATAACAAGAACACAACATGAGGCTCCATGGTATGGGAGATCTGAACGTGACAAAACAAAACAAATTACCTTGCTTCATGTATAAATATTGGGAAAGTGATATTGGGCACCAGAACCCCTTATTTGTGCCCAACTAGGGACAAAATCTGTAATAGGGGTTCATCAACTCCAAACAAAAATAACAAAGACTAAATAGGATTTTGCATTTTTTTGGGGTGAAATCCTAGTTTGATCCCCAATCTCCTTGTTTTATTATTTGTGTGAAGGACTGACTTTCACAAGAAACACACAAACCCCCTTGCAAGTGTGTGACCTTTTGTGCTTGTCAAAAAAGGTCGTACGAGAGGGAGTTGTGAAACTAATGGTTCTAGAGAGATAAGCTTGTTGTTTTAAATGCAAGAACTCATAAAAACAAGTTCCAATGGAGGGCGTGAATAGCTCATGGAGTTGCAATGAGGGTGTGAACAACTTGTTAGTTGCACAACTTTTTGGATAGCTCAAAAGTGAAACTATTGTTGTTTTTTAAAATGTAACCACAATTTCCATTCTTGCAATGCCCCCCTTCCCCCCATTGGACTTCTTCTTTGTGTGCTCTTTAGATGATTAATTATTCCTTGATTTTGAGCTTCTCATGCTACTTTTGACCATCATCATGTTTCTTTTTCATTGTCCTCCTTTCTTTGACAAATTACACACATATAGGAGAGAGCTCTTGCACATTGCATCATTCATGGAATCGTATGCATGTTAAGGTTCATCTCACACAACAACATTCACAAAGTGGTTAAGCTATCTAAGCTTTGTTGCTTGTTGTATTGTGATATAAAAGCCTTGTCAAGTCAATTTCCCTTCTCTATGAATTTTTAGGTGCATGCGACACAATATAGAATGTCTACATGCATAGAAGGCTACTATTTCTCTACCATTAAAATCATTCAACTCTTCATTTAATGAATCACTTCTAATCCTTGCATTCCTAACTTCCTTACATATATAATTCCTAGGAAACAACAAAATCTACCTTCTACTTAGCAATAGAGATGATGTGAGGTTTAGATCGCAATCTCACCAAGGAAGACCGGGAAAAAGCTTCTTCAACCATTCCTTGTGAAGTCCCTAGTTGATTTCCAATTTCAGATTTTGGTCCTTGATTGGGGTGACTTTCAAGATACCCAAAAAGTGAAGATGAAATCAAAATTAAGGGATTAAATTGGGGACAACTTTAAAATATATATTTAATAATAAACTTGTTTTGGAGAATGAGTACTTGAATGTTTTAAAGTATGATGAAAGAAAATAAGAAAGGATTTGAAGGTGCAAAATAATTTCCAATGAAAATTTATGTATTCTAAAAAAAATCAATACAAATTTTAACTTTTTGCTTTAGATTCATTCTTCAATTTTAATCTTGGAATAATGCATCACAATTTTTCTAGATTCATCTTCTAATCAATGGGTATTAAGATAAGGTAGGATAATCAAAGCAACAAAATATTTCAACCAAAACAAAGATCAATCAAATGATATTTACAAATAATAAACAACATAATCAAGGGAACATAACATTTCAATCAAACCAAAAATCAATCCAAAGGTACTAACATTATGCAAGACCATTTGCAACCAAGTTCTTTAGCCAAATCCAAAATATATCAAGGGTATAACATAGGCAAAACAACAAAAGCAACAAAACATTTCAATAAGATCAAACATTGATCAAAACACATAAAATTAATTAAGCAAGACAATCAAAGTATCAAAACATTTTAACCAGCAAAAACTGTAAAAGGGTATCAAATTTAGAAAAGAAAATCAAAACCACAAAACAATTGAACCAAAGCAAAGCTTGTTGCCACTTTTCTATTATTTGGATAGCCCTAAACCCAAAACTAAATTTGAACAACTCGAAACCCAAAACTAAAAATTAGTTGACAAATTTTTCCCCAAAAAAAATTCTCAAAGTTTTGGAATTTTTTTCTTATAAACAAAAGGAATGTGTGACAATATTCTTGTTTATTTTTTTTGTTTTTTTGCCAAGTTGCAAAATTTCACCACAAGAAAAAAAACAGTGTAAATTGTGTCATGAATATTATAGTAGTACATGAGCAACTTCATCGTAGGTACGTTAAATAATTAACTAAATTTGAAGATTTTGTGTCAAAAAAAGATTCGTATGTATTCAAAAATATTTTATATTTTCCTTAGAAAAAAACATAAATTTGAAAATTCCAACATTCTTACAAATAATATAATTAATGTTGAAGCAACTACCAAGGTTTATTGTAAATTATATTTTGATTACAAGAAGTGATTTTTGTTTGTCAACAACATTTTGAGATTTTTGTAACCTAGAATTGAGAAATTTAAAGTGCGAATTTTATGGGAATTTTTTTTTCCTAGTTTAAAATCAACTAAAATTTCCATTTTTCAAGAAAAAGATTCCAATTTGTATATATTAAAAAATTGCAAAAAAAAAAAAAGATTCCAAGAATTGTTTGTTTTCTTTTAATTTATTTTTTGATGTTGCATCAATTACAAGTATCTTAAAAACCATTAGGGTTGCACACTACTAATGACATTTAACTATGTGGTTGTGTGTTTGGGGAATGGATGTTTTTAATTATTATTTATATTTGTGTGGAAATACAACCACAATTCTTGGACAATGTAGATAAATTGTTTTAGGTTGAATCCAACTACTATATCAATTGTATATGCTATTGTAAAAAGCCCACAAGATGAACCATTTGGTTGTTGCATGACATTTGCATATGTATATAACAAATGTTTGACATTAATTATTTTAATTCTTAATTGTATGGTATCATCTTGTAATTTTTTCATTGTCAATGTGTTTGAATCATATATTGTGCAATGTAAGTATAGTGTGGATGCGTGTATTTGGACTAAAATCTAATCGCTTTTGTTTATGAAAAGGCGTTGTAAACATTTTGATAAGTATCTATGTATGATTTTCATGGTTACGTATGTGTGTTGTTTGTATCCTAATGGTTGTAGTTTTTTTAACATATAGCATTTGCATCATTGTTGCCATATGTTGGTCATTCAACCATCTTAAAGGATTTAGGAGGATGTTTTCATCATTTATGGTTAATTGAAATTTTTTGTGCCAATAGTCAATAATATCGTTATCTAGATCTTCTTTTATCATGATTATTTTTTTTTTGTTGTCAGATCTCAATGTGCAATGTTTTTGTTTTTGTTTTTGTTTAATTATATCATGTTTTGAAATAGGTGTTACCATTTATATTGATCCTTTTTTAAATTTAGATTTTTTCACATCTTATATACTGATATTGTCGCAACCCTAGCCTTGGCTCGCGACCAAGGCAAGGGGGTTGAAAGGTTGCGGGCCTATAAGTAGACCCGAGAGTCATATCCCATGCTCCCGGGAGTGCAAAGAGTGTGAGGGAGTGAACCCTCACACTCCCAAGTGAACTCCCATGTTGGGAGTTGGTGAGAGTTGGAGTCCCAAAAGGACTCCCAGAACTTCAAAGAGCGTTTTGAGGGGTCAAAACTCCATGGCTTGTTGCGCTCTTTATGTCAATGGAAAGGTCTTGAAGTGTAGATGTCCAAAATGGGCTCGCATTGCTCATTTGGACATCTGAAACACAAGTT
>Ga0116231_10000682_pt1 | contig 62533 bp, 53 predicted proteins | sample S1TSphgellanicum_2_FD_89695 | JGI IMG/M metagenome (GOLD analysis project Ga0116231, IMG submission 89695) | Host-associated microbial communities from peat moss isolated from Minnesota, USA - S1T2_Fd - Sphagnum magellanicum MG | ecosystem: Host-associated > Plants > Peat moss > Unclassified... | reverse complement strand
CGACCTTGACCATCCGGCTGACGGACGAAAAGCACGAGCGGCTCAAGGCCCTCGCGCGAGCCAACGCCGTGAGCCTCAATAAATTGATCGACGAGTTCGCGACGGTCGCCTTGGCTAACTTTGACGCCCGTGTGCGCTTTGAGGCGAGAGCCGCGCGGGGCGATCCAGCCCGCGCGCTGGCCTTGTTGGACAAGCTCGACCAAAGCGAATAGCGGCGCCCTAGCTCCCCACCGCCAAGCCTCACCCCAACCTTGACATTCGCCCCCCCCCATGCGCCCTTCCGCGCCTTCCTTTTTGACGTCCAGATGAGCCGCGGGCCTCGCGGGAAACGCCATGCACGCTTACCGATCTGATACTTGCGGCGCCCTTCGCGCCGGCGATGTGGGCCGCAGCGTTCGCCTTTCGGGGTGGATTCACCGGAAGCGCGACCATGGCGGGCTGATGTTTATCGACCTGCGCGACCATTACGGCGTGACCCAGCTCGTGCTCTCGCCCGAGACGCCGGGCTTCGCCACGGCCGAGCGGTTGCGGGCCGAAAGCGTGGTGCGGATCGATGGCGAGGTGGTGGCGCGCGCGCCTGAGGCGGTGAACCCCAACCTGCCGACCGGCGAGATCGAGCTGCGGGTGCGGGGCCTGACCGTGCTGTCCGAAGCGGCGGAGCTGCCGGTGCCGGTGTTTGGCGAGCCGGACTATCCGGAGGATTTGCGCCTGCGCTATCGCTATCTCGATCTGCGCCGCGACAGCCTGCACAAAAACATCGTGCTGCGGTCTCAGGTGATCGCGTCGCTGCGCCAACGCATGATCGCTCAAGGGTTCACCGAGTTTCAGACGCCGATCCTGACCGCCTCTTCGCCCGAGGGGGCGCGGGACTTCCTGGTGCCGTCGCGGATGCATCCGGGGACCTTCTATGCGCTGCCCCAGGCGCCCCAGCAGTTCAAGCAGCTGCTGATGGTGTCGGGCTTTGATCGCTATTTCCAGATCGCGCCCTGTTTCCGCGACGAGGACGCCCGCGCCGACCGCTCGCCCGGCGAATTCTACCAGCTCGATCTGGAGATGAGCTTCGTCACCCAGGACGATGTGTTCGACGCTATCGAGCCCGTGATGCGCGGCGTGTTCGAGGAGTTCTCTGGGGATAAGCGCGTCACCGCCTCGCCGTTTCCGCGCATCGCCTACCGTGAGTCCATCCGTAAATACGGCAGCGACAAGCCGGACTTGCGCAATCCCATCGAAATGCAGGACGTGTCCGACGCCTTCCGGGGCGGCGGCTTTGGCGTGTTTGCGCGCATTCTCGACAACCCCAAGGCGCAAATCTGGGCCATCCCGGCGCCCGGCGGCGGATCGCGGGCTTTCTGCGACCGCATGAACGATTGGGCCAAGGGGGAGGGCCAGCCGGGCCTGGCCTATATCTTCTGGCGTGAGGGCGAAGAGGGCGGGGCAGGGCCTGTCGCCAAGAACATCGGGCCGGAGCGGGCCGAGACAATCCGCACCCAGCTGGGCCTAAAAGCCGGCGACGCCGTCTTCTTCGCCGCGGGCGAGCCGGACGCCTTCTACAAGTTTGCAGGCCTCGCGCGCACCAAGGTCGGGACCGATCTGGGGCTGGTCGACGCCGACCAGTTCAAATTTTGCTGGATCGTCGACTTCCCCATGTACGAGTGGAACGAGGACGAGAAGAGAATAGACTTCTCCCATAACCCCTTCTCCATGCCGCAGGGCGAGATGGCGGCGTTGGAGGAACAGAATCCCCTCGATATCCTCGCCTATCAGTACGATATCGTCTGCAACGGTGTGGAGCTGTCGTCGGGCGCGATCCGGAACCACCGGCCGGACATTATGCTCAAAGCGTTCGAGATCGCCGGCTATCCGCCGAGCGTGGTCGAGGACAAGTTTGGCGGCATGTTGAACGCCTTCCGCTTCGGCGCGCCGCCCCACGGCGGGATTGCACCGGGCGTGGACCGCATCGTCATGCTGCTGGCCGGCGCAACCAGCATCCGCGAAGTGATCGCCTTCCCGCTGAACCAGCAGGCTCAAGACCTCATGATGAACGCGCCTGCGCCGGTGTCAGACCGCCAGCTGAAGGAGCTGCATATCCGGCTGGCGCCGCCGATTAAGGTGTAGGGAGTTTTATTGGTTCGCGCCTTCGCGTGAAACTCAATTCTTCCTGCGCCCTCAACGCCCCGGCGCGATCGCCATAGCCTCGGCCTGGGCGCGGGCGACTTCGGCGCGGGCCTTGGCTATGGCGGCGCGGATTTCGTGATCGACCGCGTGCGGTGAAATGGGGCCGCAGCCGGGATGGGGGTGCAGGTAGGGCGGCAGGCGGGTGGTGGAATCCAGGCACGCCTCGTCGATCTGGTCTTGGGTCAGGCCGTGGGCGCTCGTGAGGTCGGCGCCGCGCAGGTTGGTCATACGAAGATCGGCGCCATGCAGGTCTGCGCCATTGAACTGGGCGCCCTCCAGGCGGGCGGCGGTCAGGTCTGCGTCGTGGAATTGCGCGCCATTGAATCGGCCGTTGGTCAGGCCGGCGCCGATCAGGTTCGCCTTCCCGAAGTCTGCGCCTGTCGCCAGCACACCTGTCAGCGCACCGCCCGTCAGCTCGGCCCCGCCGAGATGGGCGCCCGACAGGTTGGCGCCGCTGAAGTTGGCGCCCTGGCCTTCCAGTCCTTGCATCTGGGCGTTGGCGAAGACCGCGCCGGCGAAGTCTGAGCCCGCCGCCTGCACGCCCCGAAGGTCGGCGCGCGAAAAGTCTGCATGAGAGAAGTCTGAGCCCACAATCTGGGCGCCCCGCAGGTCCGTCCCCACCAAGGCGGCATGGGCGAAGCGGCCGCCGATGAAATTGGCGCCGGCCAACTGGTGGCCCGAGAATTCGCACCCCGGACACGATCCGCCCATCGCGACCCGCTTCGCCACGTCGCGATCCGGGTCGAACGCCAGCGCCTGAGAGGCCGCCGTCGCCGCCATCGCCACCCCAACCACAGCCCCTAAAACCAGAGCCCACCGACCCATCGACATCGCTCCCGCAGGCGAAAACCGCCTGTGCGAGCGGTGTCTAACGATTGAGCGCGAGGCGCCAGTTAATTCGCCGTTATGTGGTCGCCAGGGTGACCGGTGGCGACCTGCGTCAGCCCTCGCATCTTGACCTCTTCCGTTAGCTTCGGATTGATCGCCACCGCCGCCGCGATATCCGCTGCGCCTTCTGCGTTAAGCCCCTTGCGCTGCTTGGCCAGTCCGCGTCCATAGAGGGACCAGCTGAGGTTGGGGTTGATCGCCAGCGCGGCGTCGTAGTCGGCGATGGCCTTGTCGAGGTCGCCGAGGCGTAAGCGAACCAGGCCGCGACTGTCGAGCATGGCGGCGTTCTTAGGCGCGTTGCGAATCGCGCGGTTACAGTCGTTGAGCGCCTTGTCCAGGTCAACCCCAGTCAGGGCGCGCAGCCAGCAGCGGCTGTTTAGCGCCTCTGGCAGGCGCGCATCCTCCGAATGGGCGTCGATCCACAGACTAAACTGGTCGATCGCGGCCGGGGCGAGGTCCGCTCCTTCATAGAGGATCGCGATCTCAAAGCGGGCGTCGTCCTGCTTGGCCGAGGCCTTATCGGCGGTCTCCAGGTCTTGCACCGCTTGCGCCGTCTCGTGGCCGGCGAGGCGAAGCGTGGCGCGGGCGATGAGCGCGGGGACGTCGTCGGGCTTTAGTTTCAAGGTCTGATCGAAGTCGGCCATGGCCAAGACGGGCTGCTTGTTGCGCAGATAGATCAGGCCCCGCTGATAGGTATAGTCCGGGACGGTCGGGGCCATCGCTATGGCCTTGCTGAGGTCGGCGATGGCGGGGGCGAGGTCGTTGCGCGCAGCGAAGCCCGCGCCGCGCCGGGCCAAGCCTTCAGCGTCGGTTGGATCGACGCCATATGGATCGGACGCCGTCGTGGGCGGCGTGGCTATAGGTGGCGCGCCCGGCGCGCTTACGGTCAATAGGGTCGGCGTCTGACTCATGTCGAACACCGGACCGCCATTGTAGGTCAGATAAAGCTTCTGCTGATGGTTAGACACGAAGATATGGTGGGCCAGGAAGAAGTCGGCCCCTACCAGCATATCGGCGTCGGTGAGTTCGATGTCGCCGAACCGCATCTTTGTATTGCGGATCTCCTCGTCGCCGATCTTGAAGCTTTTGACCGTCGCGATCCAACTGCGGACCAACCGCTTGCCGGCGCCACCTTCGTATCCTGCGGCGATGACGCCGGGATCGGTCGTTTTGATGCCCGCCTTCGCCGCCGCCTCGCGGGTCATGATCGAGCCCGGCGCGCCGGTGTCGAAGATGGCTTTCAGCCGGACGCCGTTCACATAGACCGGTCCCTTGGTGCTGGAGACGTATCGGCCTGCATCGGTATCCAGATCGATGATGGCCTCAGGGGCGGTTGTGGACCAATAGCCCATGTCGGACTTGCTGCTGCAGCCTTTCGACGACCAGAGGTGGATCGACCCCTTCGCCAGGTCATATTCGACGTCGAACAAGCCCAGAATGTTCTGGCCCAATAGGCCCACGGAGCCCTCTCCGAACTCGCCGCCGCCAACTACAAATTGTACGTTGTGTAGCGGTGCATTCGCCAGGGTCAGGACCTTGACGATCCCGACATTCGCATCGAAGTCGCCGGTGATGCCGGTAATGAAGACGCCGGTCGGCATCTGCTGGCGGGGCAGTTTGAATTTGTCCGCGTTCGCCGCCGTGATGAAGCTGAAGAAGGCCCCACTATCGACGACAAATTGCACGTCCTGGCCGTTGATCTTGGCGGGCAACAGGGCGCGCATACCGAGCATCGTCACCGGCAGGGCGGCGACGCTGCTGAGCTCGCACTTGGCCCAGGCGGGGCCTGTGGCGAGGGCCAGGGGGGCGACGGCAAGGACGCAGAACAGGCGGCGCAGCATCATGCGGAACGATCCAAACGGCATGGTGCAACGCCCCCTCTATCCGCGCTGTCCGGCCGTCAACACGCCGCGCCGCAGGCCTTTATAGTTTCCGGATTCAGGCGGGAGTGTCCACCATCGCGAGCATTTTTCCTGCTAAGCTGCTTATGGTCGGCAGGGCGCTGCGGTGCGCGCCGGGGACAAGCTTAGCGTTTGCGACCGCGTGTCAAACGCGAAAGCCAGGCGACAGCTAATACAGTCTTAAATATGATGATGTAGCCTTCTCAATCGCGTACCCGAACGGGAACGAGGAGGGCGCCATGTCAACTCTGTCCAGCTATCGACGCACGGTCAACGATCACTTCGAGCCGGAGCAGAATCTCGACCCGCAGGCCCAGCGAAAGCTGCGCGGCCAGCTCGAACAGATCGACTACATCGCCTTTGCGTCGAACAAGGAAATGATCGCTCAGTCGTTGGGCGCCGCCGACGCGGTCAAGTTTCAACGGGTCGCGGTCGCCGCCGCCCACGCCCGCACCCGCTGGGTCGCCGAGGCGCTCGCCGCGACCGACGCGAGCCACGCCCTGTCGCCCGAGCAGGTGACCCGCCTGGCCAGTCTTCGCGCGGCGTACGAAGAGCTCCGGGAAGTCTATGAAGCTATGCGCCGCATGGTCGAGCGCGGCTATTTCACCTTTGACGCGACAGCCGCAGCCAAGCACGGGTAGGGCCGCGCGGCGAAGCCTAGCGGAATAACGCCGCCGCCCCTCAAGCTTTCGCCGCCAGCGCGGTTAGCGACGGGGTGGACGTCGAGGCTGTTGAGCCTTCCAGCCGGGCGAGCGCGGTCGCATAGCCCTTGGCTTGGGCCTTGTAGATATTCGCGAGGCCGATGTTCGAGCTGGTTGTGCTGCTGCTCGAGGTCGAGGGCGGCGTCGTCATATTATAGAAGATGTTTTGCACCTCCGACGCGGCCGTTTTCACCTGGGCCAGGGCGGCCGCGATATTGGCGGTGGTGTCGAGGTTCAAGGTGGTGGGCAGGCTGATGCTATAGGCGGCCTTCAAACTGTTGGTCTTCGACGCCGCCACGTTGGAGGTCGAGGTCGGCTTGTTCGAGCTGGTGGACGCGTTGCCGATCAACCCGGCCTTCAGACCCAGCGGACCGAGAGCATCCTTGCCGACAGGCCCGGCCGAAATCGCCACCTGCTGAGTTGCATTGGCGTTCAGCGGCGTGATCTCAAGCACCGTTCCACCGGCGCCCTGGGTGGTCTTGGCGACCACGCGATCGCCGCTCGCCGCCTCGATCTTTTTGGCCAGGGTGGCGTAGGTGTCTGTCGCCGTAATGGCGACGGGCACAGCCGAGCTGGCCCCGACCTGGACGTAGAACTTGTCGCCGGCCTGAAGCGAGGTGTTGGCGACCAGGGTCTTAGACGTCGCCTGATTAATCTCGCCATCGGGCAAGCCCAAAGCGTCCAGCACCGACGAGCCGGTGTCGCCGACCGATATGCCCACCGGCGCGGCGTTGCCGTTGGGTCCCTGGAACGTTTGGGACCACCTTACCTGGCCGTTGGTGGGATCGAGCTCCGCGACATAGCCGTCTTCGCTGACCTGACCGTTGGCGGGGTCCGCGCCGGTCGCGACCTGCCCGGCGATATAGGTCTGGCCGTTCGAGACGGCGATACCCGTCGCCGTGGTCGCCGCGCCCTCGTCGACATAGGCGAGATACTGAGGGGCGAGGTTGGCGGAGAGCTGGGCGACAAACGCGTTCTGGCCCCCGCCATAGGCGCTCGTGACCGTGCCACCGTTGAGGTTCGCGTCGCTGGTCGTCCCGGCCACCGATACCGATCCATCGGTGTTGACGACGAGGCCGGCGAGGTCGCCACCGTCCAGCGCGCCAAGATCCTGGCTCGCGGTCAGGGTCGGGGTCCCGAGCGACGAGGTGGTGTACTGGCTCACCACCGCATCGCCATCCTGGACGCTGGCGACGTAAAGCGAAGAGCCGTTCACGGCCACGCCGGTGGCGCGGTTTACGCCCGTGGATCCGAATTCGGCGGTGAAGCTGTTCGTGGCCGTCCAGCTGACCGTCTGGGCTTGGGCGCTGGACACGATCGATCCGACCGTGGTCGTAACGAAGCTGGTGGTCGTTGACGGCGACGCGGTGAAGCCCTCGACGTAGCCCTCTTGCTGACCGCCCGCGCTGCTGGCGCCGGGCAGCGAGCCGGTCGCCTGGCCAACGACATAGACCGAATTGTCCGAGCCGAACGCCACGCCGGCGATCTGGTTGTCGCCGGGCGCCTTCTGGGTCTGGGTCCAAAGCTGCGTGCCCGTTGAGGCGTCGTAGACGGCGACGGTGCTTTGGGTCGCGGCGTTATAGGCGCTTGTCGAGGCGCCCAGCACGGGGGGCGTCGTGGTTGAGCCAGCGATGGCGACCTGGCTGCCGTCGGGCGACACGGCCAGGGCGTAACCCGATGAGGCGTTGAGCGATCCGAGCTGGCGCTCATAGACTAGGCTGCCGGCGGAATCGTATTTCAATAGGGCTGCGGCTTGCGCGCCCTGGATGGATTGGCCATTGGTCGGGCCGCTGAGGTTGGCGAGCACGTAGACCGACCCATCCGGGCCGGTTACGGTGGCGTCGACGGTCGCGGTGGAGGGCAAATTGTCAGCCCAAAGCTTGTCGTTGGTCGTATTGATCGCATTGGCGCCCGTGGGATCGAACGCCAGTACTTGGGACGTCGTGCTCGCCGCGGCCGAGGTCGTGGAAGATGTGGTCGAGGCGGTGGCGACGCCCAAGGTGGGCGCTGTGGACGTCGCCGCCACATAGACGGCGGGCGAAGTGCTCGCGGCGGAGAACGAGACGCTCTCCAACGCATTGCCCAGCACCTGCAATTGCACCTTGGTCGTGGCGGCGGTGAGCGTCGTCACTGTGGAGGTCTTGCCGGATGTGTTCGTCTTCGTCACCGCCGGCGTCGTGACGGTCTTGTCGCCAAATGCGATGTCGGAGCCGGCCGCCTGGAGCTGACTGTTCAGATAGGCGACGACGTTGCCCAGCGTGCGGGGCGTGTCGCCCATGTCGGCGAGATTGAAGTTTACGGTCGTCGGCGTACTGCCGTTGGGCAGAGAGACGATGGCGGAGAACTGCACATCGCCCTGAAGCTGGGGCGGCGCCGTATCGGCCGTCGCGGCGCTGAGGCCTGTGGTATAGGTGGTGGGCGTCTTGGCCACCACCGCGGTGGACTGATCCCGCGCCGTGACCGCGCCGTCGCCCACCTGGAATTCCTCGAACGGGGCGGCGCCGATGAAGCTCTGCACCTGAGACACGCCGCTGGCGAAGGCCTTCTGCAGGGTCGCGAGATCGGAATTGCTGACGCCCTTGGCGCTGGCGGCGGTCGCGATCGTCTGAAGCGACGCCAGGCCCTTATAGAGGGCGAACAGGTTCTGATAGTCGGAGTTGGTCGATGCGTTCTTGCTCGTTACGGTCAGCTTGGCGGCGGACGGATCGATCAGGGGTTGGCCGTCGACAATGTTCTGCGCCGTCGAGGTGGCCGCCGATGTCGCGCTCGTCTTCGAGCTCGATGCGGGCTGACTCCAAGGTGGGGTAGGGCGGGCGGCGACGGTCGCAGTCCCGCTGCTCGACCCAGAGCCGGCCACGCCAGCCCTGGTGTCGTAATAGCCTACCAGCAGGGAATCCAGACTGACAGTCACGGGGCGACTCAAAGGGCGGCGGAAATAGTGTCAAGAGTGTATCTTATGCGTCATGTCTGACATGTTAACACCCGATTGTTTCGGGCGGCGTCGTGGCGTTTTTTCTGGCGGCTTTAGCCGGGCGGAACCGAGCCCCCTACCGGCACGGCCGCAGCGTCAGGCCGCGCGGGGCCTTGGTGGCCGAATCGCCACAGGCGGAGGCGAGCTGAGCCGCAGTCAATCCGGTCGCGCGCTCCATCTCGGCGCCAGAGAAGTTGACGCCGTTCAGGTTGGCCCCGCTGAAGTTCGCCCCTTCCAGATAGGCGCCGACGAAGCTGGCGTTGGTCAGGTTGGCGTGAGCGAAGCTTGAGCCCGTGAAGACGCCGCCATAGCCGTTGACATCGCGAAGGTCTGCGCGGTCGAACCGGGTGTGGGTCAGGATCGCGGCCGACATGTCGGCTTGGCGCAGACGGGCGCCGGCGAAGTTGCGGGTCTTGAGCTCCAGGTTCGACAAATCGGCCTGGAACAGGTTGCAACCCGGGCAGTTTGCGCCGCCTCGCGCTTTGGCGATCATGACGGGGTTCTGGGCGTGGGCGTAGGACGGGCCGGCGCCTGCGGCGAGCATGAGCATGAGCGCGAGCGCTGCGGCGAGGCGATGGGTGGGAGCGGGCATGGGCGGCGGTTCCAGACGGCGGCTCCGCAAGCTCATAAGGCCTTAAGCTTAAAGCCAGGTTGTAGCCGCCGTCTGGCTGACCTAAGCAGGGCTTTGGAACGTCTAGAGGGTCGACCCAGTATGCAGGACATTCAGCGTAGGTTGGTGATCGCCGCCCTTCCGGCGGTCGCCTTGAGCGCGTGTCACAAGGCGCCCGTAGCGATCGGAACGGACGACATGAGCCTTGGGAATCCCAACGCCAAGGTGACTGTAATCGAATACGCTTCTGTGGCCTGCCCTGTTTGCGGCCGGTGGTATGCCGAGGTCTGGCCGGCGTTCAAAGCGCGCTACATCGACACCGGCCGCATCCACTATATCCTGCGGGAAATGCTGGTCGGCGATAGCAGCGAGATGTCGGCCGCCGCGGCGGGCTTTCTCTTGGCCCGCTGCGCCGGCAAAGACGACTATTTCAAGGTCGTCGACGCCATCTTCAAGAACCAGCAATCCCTGTTCGGCGACGTCAACGGCACGCTCGGAAATATCGCCAAGTCGATGGGCATGAGCGATGCCGAGTTCAACGCCTGTATCACGAACGACAAGGCGCTGCTGGCGCTGAACACCCGCACCCAGCACAACGCCGAGGCCAACAAGGTCACCGGCACGCCCACCTTCGTGATCAACGGCAAGGCCTTCCCCGCGGGCTATCAGTCTCTGAGCACGCTCGACGCCGCCATCGCCGCGGCTTAGGCGGGCGCGAAGACGTAAGGGCCGATCAATCCGGCGGCAGCGTTGCGGCGATCTCCCTGGCGGCGGCGGTCAGGCGGGCGACCGTTTCATCGACGGCGATCGCGAGCGGCGTTTCGACGTAGGGCGAGGTGAGCGCAGCAACGACGGCGCGACCCGCCAAGACCGGTGCGCTGAAGTTCACGATCTGCTTCACTGTTCGACTTTGGCTGCGGACATAGCCCAGCGCCTGCGCCTGAACGACTTCTGCCTCGAACGCGCTCCAAACCTCCGGCGCGACGGTATCTTGCAGGTAATCGCGAAGCGCCGCCTGCGCCTCTGGGGTCGCAAAGCCATACAGGGCCACGCCCGAGGTCGTCAGGACGAAGGGGCGTCGGTAACCCTTGCGGACGGAAAATCCCAGTTCGCCGGGCGCCTCCACACGTGCAATCGCCACGACCTGATCGCCCGATGGGATTGTCAGGTGGCAGGACTGGCCGATCTCCACCGACAGGCGGCGCATGACTGGCAGGGCAATCTCAAGCATCGACCGCGTCGGCGCGCGGGTCATGCCGAGCATGAATAGCTTATCGGTCAGGACCAGGCCGTCGCCATCCTTCGCCGGCTCCACATAGCCACGGTATTGAAGGATCTGCACCATGCGAAACAACTCGCTCAGCGAGCGATTGAGGGCCGTGGAAATCTGCGACATCGACAGCGGCGTTTTGCGGCGAGCTAACAGCTCCAGCACATCCAGCCCCTTTTCCAAAGCCGGAGCGCGATATTTCTGCCTTTCGGCGTGATCCAAACTCATCGGGTGCTTTTAGCGGATCGCGCGCAATAATCGATAAAAACATTGGCTCGTTACGATGAACAAACGACGCAGGCGAACGGTATGCGACGTATAAAATATGCTTAGACTATCGTTTCTTTTTTCTCTAAAATATTGATCACAATATGATTTTAGAATAATTTTTATTGGTAAAATCTAACTGCTACCGCAGATAGAGCGCCCTGGCGCCAGGTCTAGCGCCGCGGCCGCCGGCGTCGACGCAGCCATAGGGCGATGGTAGGTGAGAAGCGCTTCGGCGCGCCCATTCGAGTGAAGAGAGACCATGACCGGCCGTGTGCTTTGTTTCGGCGAACTCCTGATGCGCCTATCGGCGCCGGACCAAGAGCTGTTGCTGCAATCCGCTCGGCTGGACGCCCGCTTCGGCGGCGCCGAAGTGAATGTGGCGGTGTCGCTCGCCCAGTTTGGCGATGAGGCGCGCCTTCTGAGTGCGGTTCCAGACAATGCCTTGGGCGCTGCGGCCTTAGCCGAGATGCGTCGCCACGGCGTAGATGCGGCCGGTGTGCGCCATGCGCCTGGGCGATTGGGGCTCTATTTTCTGACGCCCGGCGCGGTGCGCAGGCCATCCGAGGTGCTCTACGACCGGGCGGGCTCTGTCTTCGCCGAGACAGCGCTTGAGGACTACGATTTCGAGGCGGCGCTTGAAGGCTGCGATTGGCTGCACGTCTCAGGTATAACGCCGGCCGTTGGGCCCAAGGCTTCGGCCTGCGGTCTCGCACTGATCGCTGCGGCGAAGGCGCGTGGTGTGAAGGTGTCGTTCGATGGCAACTATCGCGCCAAGATGTGGGCGGCATGGCGGGGCGACGGACCCGCCGTCCTGCGCCAAATCCTGCAATCCGCCGACCTTTTGTTCGGGGACGAGCGGGATGTCGCCCTGGTGCTGGGGACGACCTTTGCGGGCGATACGACGGCGCGTCGCCAGGCCGCTGCACAGGCCGCTTTCGACGCCTTTCCCCATTTGGAGCGCATCTGCGCCACCGTTCGTATCGAACATAGCGTCGACGATCACGAGCTGTCGGCCATCCTTCACACGCGCCAGGGCGGCGTAAGTCACGCCCAGCCTGTGCGTCTTTGCGGCATCGTCGACAGAATCGGCACGGGCGACGCCTTCGCGGCGGGTGTGCTGCATGGCCTTCTCAATCGGTGGTCCGACGAGCGGACGCTGGCGTTCGGCCTCGCGGCCGCGGCGTTCAAGCACTCCGTTCCCGGTGACTTCAATCTGGCCGGCGAAGCGACGATCTTGCAGGCGATGTCCGAAACGGCGTTGAGCGTGCGCCGATAGGGGCGGATGGGATGGCGCTGATCGACAGACCGGCGCTGACGTTTATCCTTCTGTGAACAAAGCTTAACTGGCGGGCCGGCGCCAAGGCCGCTCTAATGGCGAGGTTCGTCACGCGCCGTTCGTCGCCTTCGGGGGCTAAGACCATGATTTCACGCCGCCCTTGGGCGCAGCGCGTCCGCGCTGCGATGAGCGTTTCGCTGATCGCCTTAGGCCTTGCGCCGGCCATGGCGAGGGCTGAGACCTTGGCCGATGCGATCGCGCTCGCCTACCAGTCCAATCCTACGCTCCAGGCCCAGCGCGCCCAGCAGCGCGAGTTGGACGAGACCTATGTCCAGGCCCGCGTCGGCTGGCGGCCGACGGCGAGCGCGACGGGCCAAGCCTATTGGTCGCGCACCGATCTCGGCAAGGAGTACGGCGCGCAGGGGGAAATCGTCAGCAATGGCACGGGGGGGTACAACCAAGTCTCCGGCGGCGGATCTTACCAGGAGAACTATGGCGAGGGGCAGATCTCGGTCACCCAGCCTCTCTATACGGGCGGCAAGACGGCGGCGACGGTGAAGGCCGCCGAGGCGACGGTGCTCGCCGGCCGGGAAAATCTTCGCACGATCGAGGCCCAGATCATCTTGAGCGTCGTCACGGCCTATGAGGACGTTCGCCTGAACCAGCAGATCTTAGGCATCCGCAACGACAATGCGGGCGTGCTGCGCAGCCAGCTGGCGGAGACCCAGGCCAAGTTCGACGTCGGCCAGGTCACCCGCACCGACGTCGCCCAGGCTCAGGCCCAGCTCGCCAGCGCCAATGCACTTTTGGCGGTGGCCAAGGCCAATCTTCAGATCAGTCGCGCCAACTACACCGCTGTGGTCGGGCAAAACCCAGGCGAGCTGGCGCCCGAACCGCTGCTGCCTGGTCTCCCCGGCGCGGTGGATCAGGCGTTCGACGTCGCCGAGTCGGACAATCCCGCTCTGCGCCAGGCCGAGCTGACGGAGCAGTCGTCCCGCGCCAAGATCGTCGAGGCCAAGGCCGCCAACCGGCCCACGGTCGCGGCCACCGCGGGCGTCGGCTATCTCGGCACGCTTCAGCCCTTTGGGGCCCAGGATTTCGACCGCACCGTCTCTGGCGAAGTGACCGTCACCCAGCCGATCTTCACCGGGGGGCTGAACAGCTCGCTGATCCGCCAGGCGATCGAGCAGAATACGTCGGACCGGATCGAGATCGAAGGCGCCCGGCGCACCGTCGTCCAGACGGTTGCTCAAGCCTGGAACACCATGGTCGGCGACCAGGCCAGCGTGGCCTCTAACGAGGAGCAGGTGAAAGCCGCCCAAGTCGCGTTCGAAGGGATTCGCGAGCAATATCGGGTCGGACTCTCCACGACTTTGGATGTCCTGATCCAGCAGACCAATCTGGAGAACGCCCAGCTCGCCCTCGTCCAGGCGCGCCATGACGCCTATGTCGCCCAGGCGTCGCTACTCCAGGCCATGGGCCGGCTTGAGGCGCGGGCGCTGGTAACCGGCGCGCCGCTGTACGATCCCGCCAAGTCCTTCAGTCGGGTCAAGAACGCCGGCGCCCTGCCTTGGGAGCCCCTGATCGCCGCTTTGGACTCGGTGGGCGCGCCCAGCGTGGGCATAGCCGCGCCGATCTCCACACCCGCCGCGGCAGGTCAGCCGTCCCTGGGCCAGCAGCCGGCGAGCGTGACCATGATCCCGGCCGATCGGCCGCTGCCGACGAACGCCGCACTTTCCACCGTACAGCCGACCACACCGCCGCCCAAACCCTAAGTTCAAGGTGTAGGGACGGTCCTTTGGGGGCCGGACCGCCTTTAAGCTGATCTTTACGGCGAATTGGGAAATTGCAGGACCTGCGCGTCCATCATAGTGTGTTGCGTAAATCCCGACTCAAAATGCGGTTTCCCCATGTCCGACACCAACGCCCCGGAACCGACAATGGAGGAAATCCTGGCCTCCATTCGCCGGATTATCTCTGAAGACGACGCCCCGGCGGCCAAGCCGGCGGCTGCGCCGGCGCAACCCCCCGAGGTCTTGGAAGCCGCCCTGCCGCCTGGGCCGCCGCCCACGCCCGTTCATGAGGCCGAGCCGTTTCATGCGCCGCCCGAGGACGATGTCCTGGAATTGACCGAGCCCCTGTCGCTTGAACCGGAGCCGAGCTATTCGCACGCGCCCGAGGCCCATGAGCCAGAGCCGGCGCCCGCTCCGGCGCCAGCCTTTGAACCGATGGGCGACCTGGACTTTTCGTCGCCGAGCCCGCCAGCTGCGCCACCGCCCACCTACGCCCCCAGCGAGCACTTGGTCGGCGAACCGGCCGCGGGCGCGGCGGCGTCCCATTTCGAACAGCTCTCCCGCTCGATCGCCGCGCCGGCCGACGGTCGGACCCTGGAGGATATCGTGGTGGCTGTGCTCCGCCCGATGCTAAAAGATTGGCTGGATCGCTATCTGCCTCAGATCGTCGAAGCCAAGGTCCAGGCCGAAGTCGAGCGGATTGCGCGGTCTAACGCACACTGAGGGCTTATCGCGGGGTGTCGTTTGGGCTTCGCCCTTCTATAAGCGTCCAAAGGTCGTCGCCTTCCTCGGGCGAAGTCCCGAGGATCGAGCGATCCACAGAATAGGCGCCTGACGGCGCTCAGGCGCCGCAGCACGGAACGCTCGGCCCTAGGGACAAGCCCGAAGAAAGCGGAATATAGGGGCGGGCGCTCCTCAAAACGTATTGCGCTTCATCAAACCCACCGTATCGAGACTGCCTAACTAACCGTCCATGCTTGAAAAAACCTTCGATCCCAAGACCGCCGAGCCGCGCCTCTACGCCGCTTGGGAAGCGTCCGGCGCGTTTCGGCCTGAGCTGGCGCTCGCCCGCAACCCAGAAGCGCCACCCTTCTGCATGGTCATTCCCCCGCCCAATGTCACGGGGTCGCTGCACGTCGGCCATGCGCTGAACAACACGCTGCAAGACATCCTCGCGCGCTTCCATCGTATGCGCGGCGCGGCGGTGCTGTGGGTGCCCGGAGTCGATCACGCCGGCATCGCCACCCAGATGGTGGTGGAGCGCCAGCTGGCGGCGGAAGGAAACATCGGCCGTCGCGACATGGGTCGCGAGGCTTTTGTCGAGCGGGTCTGGGCCTGGAAGGCTCAGTCCGGCGGCGTGATCACGGGACAGCTGCGCCGGCTCGGCGCGTCGTGCGACTGGAGCCGCGAGCGGTTCACCCTCGACGAAGGTCTGTCGCGGGCGGTGCGCAAGGTGTTCGTCGACCTGCACAAAAAGGGCCTGATCTATCGCGACAAGCGGTTGGTGAACTGGGACCCGCAGCTCCAGACCGCGCTGTCCGACATCGAGGTCGAGACCCGCGAGGTCCAGGGCAAGATGTGGCACTTCGCCTATCCGCTGGAGGGCGAACCCATCGATGGCGTGACAGAGATCGTCATCGCCACCACGCGGCCCGAAACCATGCTGGGCGACGGCGCGGTCGCCGTGCACCCGGACGACCCGCGCTATACCAAGTTTGTGGGGCGCATGGTGCGCCTGCCCATCGCCGACCGCCTGATTCCCATCGTCGCGGACGAATACCCCGATCCCGAGAAGGGCTCAGGCGCGGTGAAGATCACCGGCGCCCACGATTTCAACGACTTCCAGGTGGCCATGCGCCACGACCTGTCGCTGATCTCGATCATGGACGCTCAAGCGCGCATGACGGGCCCCATCCCCGAGCGCTACAAGGGCATGGATCGCTACGCGGCCCGCAAGATGGTGGTGGCCGAGATCGAGCAACTGGGCTTGCTGCGCCTGATCGAGGATCGGGTGATCGCCCAGCCCCACGGCGACCGCTCCGGCGTCGTCGTCGAGCCCTATCTGACCGACCAGTGGTACGTCGACGCCAAGACCCTGGCCCAGCCCGCGATCGCCGCAGTGGAAACCGGCGAGATGGTGTTCGAGCCCAAGCATTGGGAGCGCACCTATTTCGAATGGATGCGCAATATCGAGCCCTGGTGCATCTCCCGCCAGCTGTGGTGGGGTCACCGGATTCCGGCCTGGTACGCCCCGGATGGAGAGGTGTTCGTGGCGGAAACCGAGGCCGAGGCCCTGGCCGCCGCCAAGGCCAAACACGGTCACGCCGTCGCCCTGACCCAGGACGAGGACGTGCTCGACACCTGGTTCAGCTCCGGCCTGTGGCCATTCTCGACGCTGGGCTGGCCCAATCAGACCCAGGACCTGAAGCGCTTCTATCCGACGAGTACGCTCGTCACGGGTTTCGACATCATCTTCTTCTGGGTCGCCCGGATGATGATGATGGGGATCGAGTTCATGGGCGAGGTCCCGTTCAAGCGGGTGATCATGAACGGCCTGGTGCGCGACGAGCGCGGGCAGAAGATGTCCAAATCCAAGGGCAATGTGATCGACCCCTTGGAGGTGATCGACGAACTGGGCTGCGACGCCTTGCGTTTCACCCTGACCATCCTGTCGGGCGCGCGGGACATCAAGCTGTCCAAGAGTCGGATCGAGGGCTATCGCAACTTCGGCACCAAGCTGTGGAACGCCGCCCGCTTCTGCCAGATGAACGAGTGCGTCGCCGAGGCCGGTTTCGATCCGGGCGCCGTGCGCGAAACGCTGAACCGCTGGATCCGTGGCGAAACCGTCAAGACCGCGGCAAGCGTGACCGCAGCGCTGGAGGCCGGACAGTTCGACGAGGCGGCGAGCGCTCTGTATCGCTTCGTCTGGAATGTCTTCTGCGACTGGTATCTTGAGCTGGCCAAGCCGATCCTGAACGGCGACGACGAGGTCGCCAAGGCCGAGACCCGCGCTATGTCCGCTTGGACGCTCGATCAGACTCTGAAGCTGCTACACCCCGTCTCCCCCTTCATCACCGAGGCCTTGTGGGCGGAGACGGCGGAGTTTGGGCCAAAGCGCCAAGGCCTTCTGATCGAAACGGCCTGGCCTGAGCTTCCGGGCGCCTGGGTTGACGAGACCGCCGCCGCCGAAATCGACTGGCTGATCGCGCTTGTCAGCGAGGTGCGCTCGATCCGCGCGGAGATGAACGTGCCGCCCTCCGCCCGGCCGGCCTTGAGCCTGGTCGGGGTCGGTCCCGTGACCCAAGGCCGCCTGACCCGCAACCGCGACCGCCTGTGCGCGCTGGCCCGGCTCGACGCGGTCCGCTTGGCCGAGGCCGCGCCCGCCGGCGCCGTGCCCTTCGTCATTGGCGAGGCCACGGGTGCGCTGGCGATTGCGGCGTTCATCGATCTGGCGGCGGAAAAGGCCCGGCTGGAGAAGGAGATCGCGGCCCTGGATCAGGACATCGCCCGTATCTCCAAGAAACTCGACAACGCCGACTTCATCGCCCGCGCCCCCGAAGCGGTCGTCGAGGAAAATCGCAAGAAACTCGCGGAGGCGCAGACCGCAAAGGCCAAGCTGGAAAGCGCGCTGGCGAGGCTGAAGGGGTTGGCGTGAGGGCTGTAATGCGCTTCACGCCGGTCGGAATGAAACAGTAGGGCTTTTGTTCAGGCGGCCCGGATACCCGTCGGGCGATCTTCCGGCGCGACGCCGACGAGTACGTCGTAGCCCATGATCATATCGACGTCTCGCCCGTTCCCCGCCAGGGGCAACCTCAGCCACAGAAGCGACAGGTGAGAGGCGCCGCGCCAGGCCATGGAATGGAAACCCACCGCCGGGCGACGTTCGCGCACCACCTTGTCGAGGTTCTCGCGCCAGTACGCCACCGCATCGGCCTCGTAGACGTCGTCGAGTTTCAGACCCGTGATTTCCCGACCGTACACGCCATAGAGGCCGGTGCCCGCCAGGCGCAGGCGGTAATCGAGCGGCTCCTGCTGCACATCGATCAGGCTGATGGTGGGGAGATGGCGCTTGAAATCGGTCGGATCGATGTTGCGCCGGCCGGGGAGACGACCGCCGTCACGGCGAGACGCCCAATAAGCGAAAAGTTCTTCGTGAGCTCTGACCGCCGAAGCGGAACCGCCATAATGAGCCAACATCTTCAGAGTCCCCGCCAACTCCCTGAATCAGCTTGGTTACTATGTCTTAACCCTGACTGATTTGGCAAGCGGGATGCGACGATTCTCTCCATTTTGGGTCGCGCGTTAGGCGAATTTTCACCTTCGCCACCCAGCTCACGGCTCTCAGGCTGCGTCAGTCTCCTCATCCGAGTCGTCGTCCAGGGCCAGATCGAGCGCCTGGGCGAGTCGCGGCGAATCAGTTTCGACGTCCAAGGTCTCCACATCGCGCAGTCGGCGTTCGACGGCGCGGGTGCGTTTTCCAGCTTCGGAAACCGTGTTCTGGGCGGTGGCGAGTTGCTTGCCCAGGCGATCCCACACATCGCCATATTTGCGGAACTCGGCCTTTGCGGCGGCCAGCACCTGCCAGACTTCGCTGGAGCGTCGCTCGATGGCGACGGTGCGAAAGCCCATCTGCAAGCTGTTCAGGATGGCGGCGAGCGTCGTCGGTCCGGTCACCATCACGCGGCAGGCGTGTTGCAGATCCATCATCAGGCCAGGTCGCCGGATCACCTCGGCGAATAAGCCTTCGGTCGGCAGATACATAATAGCGAAGTCGGTCGAGTGGGGCGGGTGGACGTATTTGGCGCTGATGGTCTTGGCCTGCAGTCGCACGGCCCGCTCCAGCGCGGCTGCAGCGCGCTCGATTTCCTCGGCGACCCCCAATTCCTGCGCCGCCAGCAGGCGATCGTAGTCTTCATGGGGGAATTTCGCGTCGATCGGCAGATAGACGGGCGCGCCGTCGCCCTTGCCGGGCAGGCGCACGGCGTATTCGACGCGCTCGGCCGAGCCGGGCTCGATGGCGATATTGGCGGCGTACTGATCCGGCGTCAGCATGTCCTCCAGCAGCATTCCCAGCTGGACCTCGCCCCAGCCGCCGCGGGATTTGACGTTGGTCAGCACCCGCTTCAGGTCGCCGACGCCCGTCGCCAGGGACTGCATCTCACCCAACCCCTTGTGCACAGCTTCGAGCCGCTCGCTGACGAGCTGGAAGCTCTCGCCCAGGCGTTTTTCCAGCGTGCCCTGGAGTTTTTCGTCCACGGTCAGGCGCATCTGCTCCAGCTTGGCGTCGTTGTCCTTGCGAAGGTGGTCGAGGCTCTCGGACAGTGTCTGTCGAAGCTGCTCCTGGCGTTCGCCGTTGGCGGTCGTCAGGCCTTCGAGCCGGGTTTCCAAGCCTTCGCGCAACGCTTTCATCTCGGCGTTGGTCTCAGCCAAACGCACGGCCTGGGCATGGGCGAAGCTGTCGGTGGAGGTCTTGAGCCGGTCCGCCAGACCCGTCTGGCCGCGTCCGACTTCCTGCGCGAAGCTCACAAAGCGCGCCTCGCCCGCGCGCATCTGGTCGCCCAAGACGCCCCGGAGCTCCTCGCGTAGCGCACGCACCTCGTCGCGCAAAACCGCAGGCACGGCGTCTTGGCCGCGGATCAGGATCTGTTCCAGCCGATCCAGGCGCGCCACGAGCGCCTCGGATGGCTTGCCGCCGCGCAGGCTGAGCGCCAGGGCGCCGACAGCCAGCAAGGCCGCCAAACCGGAAACCGCCAGAACGATAATCAAGGACATGCGAGCCTCCAGAGACGACACGTAGCGGTTGGCCATAGCGGTTGGATTGAGTCGCGGGGAGGGCGCGATCGACGCGGGGCCACCTTGCCGTTGCGCAAGATTGCCGCGATGGTTGGTCAGGCTTGGCGCTGGGGGGCGCATGACATCTTCACGCGAGGCGAAATCGGGACCGCCCCATCGGGTTCAAGCGCGGCTTCTTCGCCTGTTTGGCTTGGGCTTTGGCCTCGCCGTCGTCCTTGGCGGGGTGATCGGCTCAGGCATCATGCGCAATCCGGGCGTGGTGGCGGCGGGCTTTCCAAGCCCGGCGCTGGTCCTCCTGGTCTGGCTGATCGGCGGGATCGTGGTGACCGTCGACGCCATGCCGACCGTCGAGCTTGGCGCGGCGATCCCGGAGGCCGGCGGCCCCTATTCCCTGGCTACGCGGGTGTTTGGGCCGTTTTGGGGCTTCGTGGTCGGATGGGCCGACTGGCTGCAACTCGCGATCTCTACGGGCTTCATCACCGTGGCGTTTGGAGAATATGTGCAGAGGCTGGGCTGGTTCACCACGCTCAATCCCGGCGTGATCGCGATCGCACTGGTGTTCGTCTGCGGCGTGCTCAACGGCGTCGGCGCCAAGGCCAGCGGCATCTCCCAGGATGTCGGTAGCGCGGTAAAGGGCGTCGGCTTGGTGATCCTGGTGGCGGTCTTGTTTCTCTTCCATGGCAAGGCGGTCCGACTCGCCGCGCCGACGCCGGTTTTTTCCTGGGCCGCCGCAGCTGTGGCGATGCGGGCGATCTACGGCGCCTATGGCGGCTGGCAGTCCGCCATCTATTTCTCCGAAGAGGTGAACGACCCCGAAAGGGCCATCGCCCGGGCCACGTTCGGCGGGATCGCGCTCGTCACCAGTCTTTATCTTCTGGTGAACGCCGCGGTGCTGCACGTGTTGCCGGTCGGCGTACTCGCCAATTCGACCTTGGCGGCGGCCGACGCGGCCAAGGTCGTACTGGGCCCAGATAGCGGCGTGGTCGTGACGGCGCTGGCGATCGTCGCGGTCGCGACCCTGGCCAATCTGCAGATCATGGAGCATAGCCGCAACACCTTCGCCATGGCGCGCAACGGCCTCCTGCCGCCTGGGCTGGCGCAAGTGTCCAAGAGCGGCGTGCCCCGGACCAGCCTCTTACTCGTCCTGTTCAGCGTAACCCTGATCATCGCCGGCGCGGCTCTGGCCAAGGGTAAGCTGTATGAGATCCTGCTGAACCTGTACGCGCCGATGGCGATGGTGATCTTCTTCATGCTGGCGCTCGGCGCGCTCGTCCTGCGTCGCCAGGCGCCCGACCTCAAGCGACCTTACCGTATGCCGTTCTATCCCCTGCCGGCTCTGCTGAGTATGGCCATCAACCTCGCGCTTTTGGCGCTCTTCCTGGTCAGCGATTGGAAGACGGCGATTTTTTCCGCTCTATTTTTGGCTGGCGCGGTCCCGATTTACGCGTTCGGTCGGGGGCGGTGGCGTTAGCGCCCGAAATCCTGGGCTAGCACCAGGCTCGCGGCGCGCTGGGGCTCGGTGTAATCGTCCATCACGCTATCTCCGTCCTGAATCGCGCGGATCAGGGCCGGGGTGAGGGCGGAGGTCAGGGACCAATTCCAGTACCGCAGCACGGTCTGGGCGCGGTCCACCGCCATCAGATCGTAGATCAGCAAGGTGTTCTCGAGCCCCGCAAGCCGCGCCCCGCTTTCGTCGGTCTCCGGACGGCGCAAGCCGCGCCACAAGGCCAGAATGGCGCTGCGGGGCAGTCCTGTAGCCTTGCAAATGATGGCGATCGGCTCGCCGTAAGGGTCGCCCAGAATTTTGGCGCCGGTCGTGGGCTTGATCCCCGCGAGGAAGGAAATCTCGCGGACAAGATCCCGCGTCAGGCCCTTTTGGCCCTCTGCAATCGCCTCATCGAGGCTCCCGTAGGGGCTCTTGGCGATAGCGGCGCGGTTGCGCTGGCGGCGTTCGATGAACTGCATCGCCTTGCGCACCAGCGGGTCCTGCCAATTTTCGGCCGCCACCATGGGAAAGACGTCGCTGGTGCTATCCTGCAGCACCTCGCGGCTCACAGCAAACCGCGTAAGGATCAGGCGCCGGCTCTCAGGCTCGGCCCACCAGAAGACGATATAGGCGTGGGCCGGTCTAAGCTCCGGGCGACGCAGAAGGTTTGGAATAAAGGCGGGATGTTTTTGGGATGCGGCCACCAGGGCGTCCACAGCGTCGGCCGACAGGCGGGCGCCCACATTCTTCAACAGCGTATCGACCACGTTCTGCTCGCCCGCCTGGATCAGTGCGTCGCACACCAGCTCGCCCAAGGTGCGGCGCTTGGCGATCAGGAGGCGATGCTCGTAGGTCCCTTGATGGGCGCAGTCGATCAGGTCTGAGTCGCTCAGCGGCGTCTCGTCGGTAAGCAGCGCGCCCGCAACCTCGATGTCGTCGCGCAGCAGCAAGCGCAGCATCCTGACCGGAATTTCGCTTAAGCTCGCCACTCGGCGCGCCACCCGAAGACGCTGCTCAGGAGAGGCTTCGCGCAACATTTCGAGCAGAACGTCGGCGGTCATCGCCCGCTCGAAAGTGTTGACCCGGCTGGAGGGCAGGCACACCACGTCCGCCAAGCGCTTCAGCAGGGCTAGACGCGCCTTGCCCAGAGGCGGCTGGTCCTCAGCCGCGGCCTCCGCCGGCGGAGGCGTGTCGGAGTGGGCGGCTTGGCTCACAGCTCAAATCCTCGTCAGACGTACAGCTTAGGGCGCGCCCCGTTAATCAGTCGTTTGCGCGCAAGGGTTTTCGAAGTCGCCTGGACGTCAACATCGGCGATGTCCGCGCGACGGCCCGCTTTCGCGCGAATGAGCGGGGCAAAGGCGTCCTGAGTTTCATCTATCAGGGCTCGCGACATGGCGCGATTTACGTCTATAAGGCCGCTTACCCTCATTCGCCGCTTTGCTGCGCGGCACGATCCGCCCGTAAAAGGAGCCCGCTTGATGCCTGCCGATCTCTCGCCCGCCACAGGCGTTCTGGCCCTGGCCGATGGGACTGTGCTGCAGGGCATCGGCGTCGGCCATATCGGCGAGGCGGTCGGCGAGGTCTGCTTTAACACCGCCATGACCGGCTATCAGGAAATCCTGACCGATCCCTCCTACATGGCCCAGATCGTCACCTTCACCTTTCCCCACATTGGCAATGTCGGCGTGAACCGGGAGGATACCGAGCAGTTCGGTCGCGAGGGCGCCGGCGGCTTGGGCGACGGACGCACCACGGCGCGGGGCGCGATCTTTCGCGATCTGCCGACGCCTGCCGCCAATTGGCGGGCGGGCGGTCAGAACGGCGGCGCGCTCGACGCCTGGATGAAGGCGAGGGGCGTGGTGGGCCTGGCGGGCGTGGACACCCGCGCGCTCACCCGGTGTATCCGCGAACAGGGGATGCCGCACGCCGTCATCGCCCACAATCCGGACGGCCGCTTCGACCTGGACGCCCTGGTGGCTCAGGCGCGCGACTGGCGCGGGTTGGTGGGGCTCGACCTCGCCAAGGAGGCGACGACCCTTCAGAGCTTCACCTTCGATCAGGGCTTGTGGAGCTGGCCAGAGGGTTATGCGCAACCGCGCCCCGATCCGAAGTTCGAGGTGGTGGTGCTCGACTATGGGATCAAGCGCAACATCTTACGCGCGCTCACCTCCATCGGCGCCCGCGCCACCGTGCTCCCGGCGACCGCGACCGCTGAGGAGGTGCTGGCCCGCAATCCCGACGGGGTGCTGCTCTCCAACGGTCCGGGCGATCCGGCGGCGACGGGGCTTTACGCCGTGCCCGAAATTCGCAAGCTGGTCGACAGCGGCAAGCCCGTATTCGGCATCTGCCTCGGCCATCAGATGCTGGCCCTGGCGCTGGGCGCCAAGACCATCAAGATGGACCAGGGCCACCATGGCGCCAACCATCCGGTCAAGGATCTGGAGACGGGTAAGATCGAGATCGTGTCGATGAACCATGGTTTCACCGTCGATCGTGCGGGCCTGCCTGAGGCGGTGACGGAGACCCACATCTCCCTGTTCGACGGCTCCAACGCAGGTATCCGCTTGAAGGATCGCCCGGTCTTCAGCGTACAGCATCACCCCGAGGCCAGCCCTGGCCCGACCGATTCGCTTTACCTGTTCGAGCGTTTCGGCGCGCTTATGCAGGCGGCCTGAACATGACGGACCTCACGGTTGCGGGCCTGCCGAGCCCGGCTGGCGCGGAGCCGGTATGGCCAAGCGACGAGCCGGTGATCCGCGTGATCGCCATGCCCCACGACACCAATCCAGAGGGCGACATCTTTGGCGGTTGGCTGATGTCCCAGATGGACTTGGCGTCGGCGACCGTGGCTTTTCGGTTGGCGCAGGGGCGCTGCGTGACCGTCGCGATCGATCGCGTGCGCTTCATCAGCCCGGTGTTCGTCGGCGACGAAGTCAGCATCTTCGCCACAATCGTTAAGACCGGACGCACCTCGATCAGCGTTTTTACGGAGGCCTGGCGCCGCCGCCGCGACGGCCCAGCCGCCAATAAGGTCACCGAGGGCGCCTTCACCTTCGTCGCCATCGACGAGAACCGAAAGCCCAGAGCGCTGCCAGCTTAGACCCTGCGCGGGACTCGTGTCGCAGCGCGCTTTCGATCTACGCTCGTTCCATGCCGTTCCGTCTGCCCCTCGTCTACCATCCCGCCTACAGCGCCCAGATGTCGTCGGGGACGCGGTTTCCGATGGGCAAGTTTCGCCGTCTTTCCGAAGTGCTCATCGAAGAGGGACTGGTGGAGGCGGGCGGCTTTCATACGCCCGAATTCGCCGAGTTCGACCTGATCGCCGCGGTGCACGATCCCGCCTATGTCCGCCAGCTGTTCGATCTTGAGCTGCCCCCAGCCGTTGAGCGGCGCATCGGCCTGCCGGTCAACGGCGCTGTCGTCGATCGGGCGCGGGCGGCGACAGCCGGCACCCTCCTGACCGCGCGGCTGGCCCTCAGCTCGGGGCTCGCCTGCAACTGCGCCGGCGGCAGTCACCACGCGGCGCGCGATTATGGCGCAGGCTATTGCCTCTTCAACGACGTCGCAGTCGCCGCGACGGCGCTGCTCAGCGAGGGCGCTGTCGCGCGTATCCTTGTCGTGGACGTCGACGTGCATCAGGGCGACGGCACCGCCTTCATCTTCGAACACGAACCGGCGGTCTTCACGTTCTCGATTCATGGCGAAAAGAACTTCCCGGCCCGCAAAGCCCGCAGCGATCTGGATATCGAGCTGGCCGACGGCGTGGGCGACGACGTCTATCTGGCCGCGCTGTCCGAGGTTCTGCCGGGCCTTTTGACCCAGGTCCGTCCCGACCTAATCTTCTATAACGCCGGCGTCGATCCTCATGCCGACGACCGGCTAGGTCGCCTTGCGCTCAGCGACCGGGGGTTGGCGCGACGCGACGCCTATGTGCTGGACACCTGCTTAGGTGCGGGCGTTCCGGTCGCGGGCGTGATCGGCGGGGGCTACGACCCCGACCTCGAAACGCTGGCCCGTCGCCACGCCATCCTGCACCGCACCGCTGATGCGGTGGGTCGTCGGCGGCTTTAGAGGGCCCAGGACAAGCCGGCTCTGTCGCAAAAAAGGGGTGACGCTCGCGTAAGAAGCCGCTAAACGACCAGCCCATCCGGAAACTGGTCTATACCAGAATGCGGTGGGAGGCGACTAGCTATGGCGCGGCGCGACGGACCGTTCGATCTGGCGATAGTGGGGGCGGGCGTCGTCGGCCTGGGCTGCGCCTACGCCGCGGCCCGCGCGGGTAAGCGGGTCGTGGTGCTGGACCGCGACACATGCGCCAACGGGGCTTCGATCCGTAATTTCGGCTTTATCACCGTGACGGGCCAGCCCGCGGGCGATTGCTGGCGCCGCGCGCGACGGTCCCGCGATGTCTGGGCCGAGGTCGCGGTCGAGGCAGGGATTGCTGTCGAGCACAGCGGGCTGGTGCTGACCGTCCGCCGGGCAGAGGCCAAAGCCGTAGTGGAGCGGTTCTTGACGACGCCGATGGGCCAGGGCTGCACCTGGATGGATCGGCGCGCCCTTCGCGCCAGCTTCCCCGATCTGAACTTCCCCGGGGAGGGTGCGCTCTTCAGCCCCCACGAGCTGCGAGTCGAGTCCCGGACCGCGATCCCGCGCCTCGCCGCCTGGCTGGAGGCGCGATGGGGTGTCGTGTTCCGCTGGTCCACCGCGGTCCACACAGCGACGCCGCCGTGGATCGAGACGGCTCAAGGGCGGATCGAAGCCGGCCAGGTGGTTGTATGCCCTGGCGACGATTTCGCGACCCTTTATCCGGAGACGATCGCGCCGTTGGCGTTGACGCGCTGTCGCCTCAGTATGCTGAAGCTGGCGTCCCCAGGCTTTCGCCTGCCGGCGGGCATCATGTCCGACCTCGGGCTGGTTCGCTACGGCGGCTATGCCGCCCTGCCGGAGGCCCAGGCGCTGAGAGTCCGGCTGGAGCGGGAGCAGCAAGGGCATCTCGACCACGGCATCCATCTGATCGTGGTGCAAGGCGCCGATGGCGGCTTGATCGTGGGCGACAGCCACCACTACGCCTCGACGCCCGCTCCCTTCGCCTCGGCGGAGGTGGAGGCCCTGATCCTGCAGGAATTCGAGGCGGCGTTGGGATTTCCGGCGCCGCCGGTTGTCGAGCGCTGGACAGGAACCTACGCCTCGTCCGCTACCGAAACCGCCGTAATCCGCGCGCCCAGACCCAATGTCCGCCTGGTGCTGGTCACCAGCGGTACGGGCGCCTCTACGGCATTTGCCTTAGGCGAAGACGTTATCTCGGATCTGTTCGGCCTAGCCCAGGGAGACGCCGCATGAACGCCCAAAGACTTAAAACCAAGGGCGTCAAAGCCGTCGTGTTCGATTGGGCCGGCACAGTGATCGACTTCGGCTCCATCGCCCCGATTGAGGCGCTACGCACCGCCTTCACCCACCATGCGGTCCCCATTTCCGAAACCGAGGCGCGCGCCGACATGGGCATGGCCAAGCGCGATCACGTCCGGGCCATCCTTGCGCTACCCCGCGTCCAGGCCGCCTGGACGGTCGCCCATGGCTGCGCGCCGGACGAGGCCGATGGGGATCGTCTCTACGACGACTTGGCGCCCCTGATGCGCGAGGCTGCTGCACGCCACACCAAGCTCATTCCTGGCGCGGCCGAAGCGGTCGCAGGCTTGCGCGACGCAGGCGTGAGAATAGGCTCATGCACCGGCTACACGCGGGAGATGATGGCCGATATCCTGCCCCGCGCGGCCGACCAAGGCTACGCGCCCGAGGTCGTGGTTTGTGCGGGCGAAACGGCGGAAGGGCGTCCGTCGCCCCTGATGATGTGGAAGGTGATGGTGGAGCTAGGCGTGTGGCCGGCGTCGGCCTGCATCAAGGTCGACGACGCCGAAGTGGGCATCGCCGAGGGCCGCGCCGCCGGCGCCTGGACGGTGGGCGTCGCCGCCTCCGGCAATCGGGTCGGCCTATCGAGCGAGGCGTTTGGGGCGCTGCCGGCCGCGGACCGTCAGGGTCGCTTGGCCGATGCGAGAGCCAGCCTTGCGGGCGCGGGGGCCGACTTCGTCATCGATACCGTCGCCGACTTGCCGCCGATCGTGGAAGCGATCGCCGCACGCCTGGCGCGCGGCGAGCGTCCAGCGCTCTGACATGCCCCCGGCCACGCCAAGCCCAAATCCGCGCCTCGACGCCCTTTTCGAAGCCTTCGACCGCCTTGGCGACGAAGCCTATCGCGAAGACGTCAGCCAGCTCTCGCACATGCTCCAGACCGCGGCCCTGGCGGTCGCCGACGGCGCGCCAGACGCCCTGGTCGCTGCGGCCTTGCTGCACGACGTCGGCCATTTCGTCCCCTCGCCCTCGGCGACGGATCCGGTCCCCCACGAGGCTTTAGGCGTCGATTGGCTTCGTCCCCTATTTGGCCCAGAGGTCTGGCGCCCCGTCGGTCTCCACGTCGCCGCCAAGCGATACCTCTGTGCTGCGTCGCCCGGCTATCTTGAGCGGCTGAGCGCGGCGTCGCAGAAGAGCCTGATAGAGCAGGGCGGCGTCTTCACGCCGGCGGAGGCCGAGCGCTTCATCGCGGCGCCTTACGCCCAAGACTCTGTGCGGCTTCGCAGGTATGACGACGCCGCCAAGGTCCCAGACGCCCGGACGCCGCGTCTGGATAGCTATCGCGAGCTGCTGGATCGGCTCGCGACATCTGCGCCTTGAGCACGCCCCACTACCTGTCCATGCGCGACCGGATCGCGCGGGGGATCGCCGCTCTGGGCGTCGGCGCCAAGCTGCCTGCAGAGCGCGGGCTTCAGACGATGTTTGGGGCGGCGCGGGGCACCGTGCGCGAAGCCCTGTTTCAGTTGGAAGGCGAGGGGGTGATTTATCGCCGCGACCGCAGCGGCTGGTACGTCTGTCCCCCGCCCATCGTCTACGACCCGACCCAATGGGCGGGCTTCATGGCCTATGTCTCCGACCAGGGCCGTACCCCTTCTACCGACACCTTGTCGGCTGAGCTCAAGCCCGCGTCGCCGGTCGTCGCCGAGGCGCTCGGGTTTGCGTCGGATAAAGACCGTCCCGTCTATGCTCTGCGTCGTCGACGCGCCGTCGATGGACGCGCGGTGTTGGTGGAGGACATCCATATCGACGCCCAGATCGCCCCCGATCTCCTCAGGTTTTCCCTGAACGACTCGCTGACCGGAATCCTGCGCGAGGCCTACGGCGTCTCAATCGTGCGGACGCGGATCGACATGCAACCCTGCGCCTTGAGCGGGATCGAGGCCGCCGCCCTGGCCGCCAAGCCCGGCGCGCCGGGCCTCCTGATCGTGCGCACCAGTTTCGACGCAGAGGGCCGCGCTGTGGAATACGACCGCGAAGTTTGGCGCCATGACGCGGTGCGGCTGCATCTCGATATCGGCCGCGGGTGAGGGCGGCGGGACCCAAGCGATCGTAGCCGAGTCTTGCTCAGGGACGCGCGCCTGTTAGAAGCGAGCGGCTCGACACATTTGACCGCGGCCGCAGACCGAAAGGCCGGACCGTTACGGGGGAGATCGATCCGGGATGAAGCTTCTTGCCGGCAATTCGAACAAGTCGCTGGCCGCGGCGATCGGGGATTATCTCGACGTGCCGTTGACCCGCGCCCAGGTGCGCCGCTTCGCCGACATGGAGGTTTTCGTCACCATCGACGAGAACGTTCGGGGCGAGGACGTTTTCGTCATCCAGTCCACCTCGTATCCGGCTAACGACAATCTGCTGGAGCTGTTGATCTGTATCGATGCGCTGCAGCGGGCGTCGGCGCGGCGGATCACCGCCGTCACGCCCTATTTCGGCTATGCGCGCCAGGATCGGAAGACAGGCGGACGCACGCCCATCTCCGCCAAGCTCGTCGCCAACCTGATCACCCGCGCCGGCGCAGATCGGGTCCTGACGCTGGACCTCCACGCTGGCCAGATTCAGGGCTTCTTCGATATCCCGACGGACAATCTGGTCGCCTATCCGGTCATGGCGGACGATATCCGGCGGCGGCACAATACCGACGATCTGATGATCGTCTCGCCCGATGTCGGCGGCGTGGTGCGGGCGCGACAGCTTGCCGACCGTTTGGATGTGCCCTTCGCCATCGTCGATAAGCGGCGCACCGCGCCTGGCGAGAGCGAGGTGATGAACATCATCGGCGAGGTGAAGGGGCGTCGCTGCATCCTGTTCGACGATATCGTCGATACCGCGGGCACGCTCTGCAACGCCGCTCAGGCGATCATGGACGAGGGCGCCGTGTCGGTTTCGGCCTATGTCAGCCACGGCGTTCTGTCTGGCCCCGCCTGCGAGCGGGTGACGACGTCGGTACTCGATGAGTTGGTGGTCACCGACACGATCGAGGGCTCCGATATCGTCCGGTCATGCCCAAAACTTCGTCGTGTCAGCGTCGCACCCTTGATGGGTGAGGCGATCCGCCGTATCGCAAATGAGGAATCTGTCTCTAAGCTCTTCGACTGATTAGGCTTGATAAAGAGGGGGCGGGATTTATCGGGCTTGGTCAATAAATGATTAAGACTCGTTCGAGCATCTTCGAAACGAGTAGCTTTTATTGCTTAGCTTGTATTGGCCTGAGAGGCTTTTTTATGTTGATCCACTTCCGCCCCTCCAAAATCCGGCCCATCTCAATGCGCCTTGCTGCGCCGTGCATCGGCGCACTATCCGTCTGTCTGATCGCGGCGCCCAGCGGGGTGTTTGCTGCGCCCCACGCGCCCCAACTCCAGGCTGCGGATGCGACCGCGGCTCCCACTTACGGCCCAGCGCCGCCCGCCCCCCCCATTGAGCTGTCGACGCCGGCGCTGGAAGCAGCGACGGTGTTTCGCGACTATGAGCGCAAAGCGGCGCAGATCTCTCCCAAGTTCACCACCGGCACGGGGGTCGAGGACTCTTTGGCTATAGGGTCAGCCTATGAGCCGCACGAGCTGTCACGCGGCGCTATCGCCTACGCCGCGCTGGTCGCGCTGCAGGACCCGACTTTCGTCCACGCTTTTCGCGTCTACGCCCCCTATCCCGATCAGGCCAGGACGCTCGCCGCACGCATCGTCGCCGATCCCCGCTACGCCGCCGCCTTTCCAGGCGCCGCCAGCGCCGCCGGCCTGATCGTCGCCACCATGGCGTCCGAAGTCGGCAAGCTGCAAACCACGGGCGCGGCGGTAAAGCAGTCGGCCTATAGCGTGCAGCACTCGACCTGGTCGAAGTCGCGCGTCATCAATCCTCTGGCGCGGCTGTCTAAGACCAAGGCGCTCTCCACCGCTCTCATGACGCCGGCGCCCGAAGATATGCAAGACCTGAAGCTGGCGGAAGGCGGCGCCGCCGATCCTCGCGCCGCCCAGGCGATGCCGGTGCATGGCCAGGCGGTCGACGGCCCCTACGCCCCTGTGGTGCAGCGTGGCTTGGCGGTCGCGGCCCTGGCCAGCATGGGCGTCGCCGGAGACAGCGACGCCGCCTCGGTCGAGACGCTCCTGAATGAGCCCGAAGACGGCGCCTGCCTCAACATGTCCAAGCTGAACCTCTACCAGTGCCTGGCGGTCGCCGGCCCCTGGTATGAGGACATCTTCTGCCTCGGCGAACATGCGCTCGGTGAAACCGCCCAGTGCATCGTCAAGGAGACCGGCACTCCGTCGCAGATCCAGGCGGCGGTGACGCCCGTGTCGCAAGCGGGCGCTGGCGGCGTGGCGCCGGTGGCTGCGGCGACGAGCGTTCAGCCGAAGGTTGTCGGGCGGTGAGGCTGCAGGCGTTCGGCTGAGCATTGATCCGCGCGCCAGACGTTGCAAGGTGGGGCGGGAGCGTGTAAAGGACCGCGCTTCATATTCATGGGTCCTTGTCCGAAAGGAAGGGGCTGGAGCTCGCCGCGCGTTTGTCGCGCGGCGTTTCGTTTTCGGAAGATTAAGTCCAATGGCCGAGATCGTTTTGAACGTTGAGCTGCGCGAAACCGTCGGCAGCGGCGGATCGCGCGCCGCGCGCCGCGCGGGCAAGGTGCCTGGCGTGCTGTATGGCGGCCCGCGCGGCCCTGTGCCGATCGCGATCAACGCCAACGCCTTTGGCAAGGCGCTCTACACCGGCAAGCTGCTCGGCCACCTGGTGACGCTCCGCTATGGCGAAGAGAGCCAACCGGTCATCGCCAAGGACGTGCAGTTCCATCCCGTGACCGATCGCCCGATCCACTTCGACCTCTACCGCGTCGATGAGCACCAGCTGGTGAAGATCAATGTGCCGGTTCACTTCCGCCACCATGAGGCCTCTCCGGGTCTGAAGCGCGGCGGCGCCTTGAACATCGCCCGCCACGAGGTCGAGCTTTGGGCCCCCGCGGACGAGATCCCCGAAGAGCTGATCGCGGATTTGACCGGTCTTGAGATCGGCGACGCTGTGCGCATCTCCAACATCGCCCTGCCCAAGGGCGTCGATCCCGTCATCGTGGACCGCGACTTCATCATCGCCACGGTCGCCGGCTCGTCGGCATCGGCGTCCGAAGCGGCGGAAGCTGCCGCGGCGGCGACGGCCTAAAGCTGCGATTTTAACCGGCGGGCGCCATGCTGATCTTGGCGGGCCTCGGCAATCCGGGGTCCAAATACGCCGGCAATCGCCACAATATCGGCTTTATGGCCATCGACGCCATCGCCTCGCGTTGGCGCTTTGGGCCGGAGCGGTCGCGATTTCATAGCTTGACCTCGGAAGGCGCGATCGACACGCCCGCGGGGCCGGTCCGGGCGCTTTTGATGAAGCCCCAGACCTTCATGAACGAGAGCGGCGTCGCTGTGGGCGAGGCGGTGAACTTCCTGAAAGTGACGCCTGCGGACGTCGTCGTGTTCCACGATGAGCTGGATATGGCCGATGGCCGGTTTCGCATGAAGGCTGGCGGCGGGGCGGCGGGACACAACGGTCTACGCTCGATCGCATCTCGAATCGGACCAGAGTTCCGCCGGGCGCGTATGGGCGTCGGCCATCCCGGCCATAAGGATCTGGTGTTGGGTCACGTCTTGTCCGATTTCGCCAAGAGCGAGCAGGCCTGGGTCGACGATCTGTGCAAGGCGTGCGCGGAGGCGCTGCCCTTGCTCGCGCAAGGCCAGGATGAGAAGTATCAGACCGAGGTGGCGCGTCTCGCGCCCGCCGCCAAGCTTAACCCTCGGGCCGTCGCCAGGGGCGAGTAATGGAGTTGGAGGGGGTAGAGCCTCAAATGCCAGACTCTGTAGAGGCCGAAACGTTCAACGAAAAAGATCTCATTATCGGAAACGTGGACATAAAACTGGCGGGCCGAGCTTCCGATAAGTATTTCAAAAATGCGGAAAATCAAATTCGAGAAAATATATTCCTGGCTTGCGCTGCGCGTCATGCGTTAGGAGGGCCTGGATGCATCGTCGATATTGGTGCGAATATTGGGCTTACAACATCTTTATTGGCAAATATAAGAAAAAATGATATTATATATGCAATAGAGCCCTCGTCCAGGACGTTCGGCGATCTGACGAGAACGATAGCTTTGAATGGCTTGCGCAATGTTAAGGCTAGCAATATTGGGCTGGGTGCAACGTCCGGGCGTCTCATTCTAAATGAGGACCTATCGAACTCGTCGGCGGCTAATTTTCCGAGCGATGTGTCGCTAGAGGACGACGATACGCGTGGCGTCATCGTCCAAACCTTGGATAAATTCTGTTTCATTCATAATATCCGCCCTCATTTCTTGAAAATTGACGTTGAAGGTTTTGAGTTAAACGTTCTAAGGGGCGGCTTCCATACAATTAAAGAATGCTCTCCCATTTTATTTATAGAAATAAACACCTTTACAATGCTGGCTTATGGCCGGGTAAATCCTTTAGATGTGATCGGTTTCTTGAGAGAGAATTTTCAAGAGATTTTGTGGCTGGACGGACATAACGTCGAGTGCATTGCGAGCGAATATTCACTCGTTAATTTTCTCGGCGCCCACTATTCGCGACATGCGGGCATCGACGACCTTCTCTGCATTCCCCATGGCGTTTCCATAAATATGGATGCCTTGAGGTCGGATATTAAAAAGCTCCGGGATGGGGCGCCGTCGACCAGCGCTCAGCTAGAGACGGTGCTCAACTCAACGACCTGGAAGATCGCCAAAAACATTCAGCGCTTAGCAAAACCCCTCAAGGGTCTCAGTCGGCGTAAAGCCGCATCGCCTCCAGGCACAACTCGAGGCCGGTGATATCGTCCTGGGGGTCGGCGGTGACGATGACGTAGAACCGTCGCGACTCCGCCCACAGCATCAGATTTTCCGGCAGACCGAAATCCTCGACCCTGGCGCCTTCGGGATCTCGCCAGTCGCCCAGATCGTCAGGTACGGCGCCCAGCATGGCCTCGACCCGCATTCGGTAGTCGGCGTCGTCCTCGTCGGTGACGTTCATGTAGGCGAAGACAGGTTTGCCGAGCGCAGAGGCGAAGCCGACCTCGAACGCGCAGCCCGGATCGCAATTGGGACCGCGCCACGGGCTTAAGTTCGCTATGACCGCATCGGCTTGGCGCAGGTTGGCTAGCGCGCCCGCGTAGACCTCTCGCGCCATGGCTTCGCTCGCATCTTTTTCGCGCCGCTCCCCGTCCAGCCCCGTAACGGCGACAAAACCCGCCGCCGTGCAGAGCGCGCGCTTGCGCGACAACAGCTCCGCCGCATCGGGCAGCCATTGGTCAGGACCGGAGAGGAAGACGGAGGCGATACGCATGGCAGGGGCGCCATGCGGGATCGCCGCGCGAAGGTCAAGGCGCGTCGGGCCACGACGATGGGTCCGATGTCCGCGGCCAGTAGGCCGTCTGGTTGCGGAACCAGGTGCTTTGGCGTTTGGCGTAGCGGCGCGTCTCCTGGCGGGCCAAGTGCAAGGCTTGGTCCAGAGTCAGCTCACCGGCCAGGTGGCGGGCGAATTCGCGCACGCCGAGCGCCTTCATGGCGGGCAGCGAAGGATCGAGCCCCCTCGCCATCAGGGCAGCGACTTCCTCCAGGCCGCCAAGCTCCGCCATAGCGCCCAGGCGAGCGTCGCAGCGGGCGTAGAGGGCGTCGCGTGGTGGATCGAGCACAAGGGCGCGGTAGTCGTCGGTCGCCAGTAGGGGCGTGGTGGAGGCCTGCCAGTCGGTCAGCGATCTACCGGTCGCAGTCGCCACCTCCATCGCCCGGGTCAGACGCTGGCGGTCGCCGGGGGCGATCCGCAGCGCGGCCTCGGGATCGGCCAGGGCCAGCTCTTGGCGAAAGGCGTCTTCGCCCAGGCGATCCAGGCGCGCACGAACCTCTGTGCGGACATCCTCCGGGATGGCGGGGACCTCCGCCAAGCCTTGCGTCAGGGCGCTGAAGTAAAGGCCCGTACCGCCCACGACGATGGCCGGGCGACCCTGGGCCGCGATCTGCGCCAGCACGGTCGTCGCCGCGCGCAGCCATGCGCCGACCGACCAGGTCTTCACAGCGTCGGCGACGCCGTACAGGTGGTGGGGCGCTCGCCGCTCTTCCTCAAGACTCGGCCGGGCGGTCAGCACGCGCAGGTCGGCGTAGAGCTGCATCGAGTCGGCGTTGATAATCTCCGCCCCCGTCCTTTCGGCCCACCTCAGGGCCAGCGCCGACTTGCCGCTTGCAGTCGGGCCGGCGATCAGCCAAACGCGCGCCATGTTGCTCGCTCTCACCCTTGTCAGTCCCAACGCCGACGCCACCCGCCTCGCGGGCCAGCGCGCAGGCGAAGCGGTGGTCGCCTTGGGCGCGCGCGTCAAGGAGCCTCGAACCTTAGGGCCAGGCGCCGTCGACTGGCTGGTCGAAGCGGATGAGGTTTCCGCCGTCCGCGCGGCGGCGATCGCGGCCGCAGCCGACCTGCCGGTGGACGTCTGTGTCCAGCCCTTCGCTGGCCGGCGCAAGCGGCTGTTTATCGCCGACATGGATTCCACCATGATCGGCTGCGAATGCCTGGACGAACTGGCGGACTTCGCCGGCGTTAAGTCTGAGGTCGCCGCCATCACTGAGCGCGCCATGCGCGGCGAGATCGCGTTTGAGGGCGCCCTGCGCGAGCGGGTCGCGATGCTCAAGGGCCTGCCGATCGAGGTGCTCGACCGGTGCTGCCGCGAGCGGGTGCGCCTCAATCCCGGCGCCGCGACCCTGGTGCGCACCCTGTCGGCCCACGGCGTCCACTGCGTCCTGGTGTCGGGCGGGTTCGAGAGTTTCACTGGGCCGGTGGCGAAGGCCGCGGGCTTCGCGGGCCACCAGGCCAATCGCCTCATCCAGGCGGACGGCCGGCTGACGGGCGAGGTCGCGGAGCCTATTCTGGGCCGGGAAGCCAAGCTGGAGGCGCTGCAGTTGCACGCCGCCCAGCTCGGTCTCGCGTTCGAGGATGTGCTGGCCGTGGGCGACGGCGCCAACGATCTGGCGATGATCGAGGCCGCGGGCCTGGGCGTCGCCTACCGCGCCAAGCCGGTCGTCGCCGCCCGCGCCGACGCCAAGGTCGATCGCAGCGATCTGACGGCCTTGCTCTATTTTCAGGGCTATGACCACACCGCCTTCGTCGCGGTCGATGCGGAGCCCGTGATTTGACGCAAACGGTCCCTGGGGCGCCGCAAGCCCTATCGCTGCGGCTCGTCGATGACCGCGCTGACTTCGATCGTGTCGACTCGCTGGACGCCCTTCTGGCGCCGAGCCTGCCGACCGGCGGTTTGCGCTGGGTTATAGAGGACGAAGTCGAGGTCGATCCCGACGGTTTGGCCGCCTGGCGAACGCCCCGCGTCGGCGGCGGCGGCGCTACAAGCTGGGCTCAGGGCCAACGTCTTTTTATGAGCGAGATGGAGCTTCGCCGCGTCGGTCCCAGTTGGTGGCATCCCACAGGCGGCGCCTTGATCGGGCTGGAGGGCGCGCTGCCCTCCGCCACGGTGGCTGAATACTATTTCAATAAGCGCCAGCTCGATCATCTGACAGCGGTCGAATCCCGTGGCGATAGCGTCGTGTTCACGCCCCCGGCCAATGCGCCGACGCTGGGAGAGGTCTGCATCGCCTTCCCGTGGGGCGTGGTCAACTATGGCCATTTCCTGCTGGATGGCATGACCTGTGTTCTGAATTTGCTGGAGGCGGGCGCGCTCGACCGCCTGCCGCTCGCCACACCGCCCCTGAAGCGGTGGCAACGCGATCTCCTGCGCCTGGCCTTTGGCGACCTCCACTGGCAGGAGGTTTCCGAGCCCATCGTGTGCGTCGCCGGCGCCGTCTACGCCCCGGCGATGGACCATCACCTGCACCGCCCCGGCCCGCTCCTGATCGCGCTGCGGGCGCGGCTGCTGGACGCTGTGGCGGCGCAAAAGCCCACCCGGTCAAGCCTGCAGCCGCGCAAACGGCGGCTCCCCAAACGACGCCTCTATGTGTCCAGACGCGGCCATCCGATGCGGGTCATGGTCAACGAAGTCGCCTTGGAGGCCGCTTTGGTGCGGCGCGGCTTCCAAATCGTGCGGCCTGAGCGAATGGATGTGGCCGACCAAATCCGGCTGTTCGCCGAGGCGGAGGTCATCTTAGGCCCGACAGGCGCGGGTCTGACCAACGCCGTGTTCGCTGCGCCCGGCTGCAAGATCGTCGAAATCCAGCCGGAGAATTTCGCCAGTTTCTGGGTCCCCGCCTTTTCCCGGCTGCTCGATCTAAACTGGGGCGGCTATATCGCGCCATCGCCCTGTGAGCCCCAGGCCGCGCCCTGGCTCGCCCGCATCAGACGCGGCTTTCAGTTCGCTTATCGGCTGGATTTAGAGGACTTTTTGACGTTTTTGGAGGCGCGGCTTTAGGCCGATATGGATGCGGTGTTCCGCGCGACTGACGCCGGACGGCCCCCTCACGTCTTCGGGCTGTGCTCCCCACCCTAACTCACCGGCGCCAACTCCTTCGCGTCGCCGCAGCTGTCGCATATCAATCGGCTGCCGCGGGACACCAGGGTGAGTTCGCCACAGGTGGGGCAGATGTCGCCGCCCGGCGAGGCGCTTCGGGTACGGGATGGCCGGAGCGCCGGCAGGAACAGGAGATTGTCCGGCGCGGTCCCTCGGGAGAAGCCTTTGGAGATGAAGCGGGCCGCCGGCACAGGGGCCGCGTCTTCGTCGTCCTCGGTTGCGCCGCTCATCGCCTGGCCTTCGGCCTCGCCACGCCCCAGGCCATCTGCGTTCAGCGCCTCGGCGTCGTCGCTGGCGAGGTCTTGGCGGTCGAGATAGGAGACGCCCAGTTCCCGGAACAGATAGTCCAGGATCGAGGTGGCCGAGCGGATCGTATCGTTGCCGGTCACGGCGCCGGCTGGCTCGAACCGGGTGTAGACGAAGGCCTCCACGAACTCATCGAGCGGCACGCCGTATTGCAGGCCGATGGAGATAGCGATGGCGAAGTTATTCATCAGCGAGCGGAAGGCGGCGCCTTCCTTGTGCATGTCGATGAAGATTTCGCCCAGCGACCCGTCGTCATATTCGCCGGTGTGCAGATAGACCTTGTGGCCGCCAACCGCGGCCTTCTGGATATAGCCCTTGCGCCGGTCGGGCAGTTTGCGGCGGCTGGGCGGCCGTTCGACGGATACCTCGACGACCTTCTCCACCACGCGTTCGACGATGCGCTCCGAAACGGTCGCGGTCGCGGTCGCGGTCGCGGTCGGGGTTGGGGGCGGGGCCGAGACCTTAGCCGGCCCCGTCTCTTCCGGCGGAAGCGCCAGATGGCGCGTATCGGGGCGTCGATGGATATGAATCGCGCGCACACCGGCTGTCGACGCCTCGATCTGCAGGGCGATGACGTCCTCTACGGTCGCCTCGGCCGGGAGCGACAGATCGACCGCCTGAGGCGCGCAGACGAAGGGATCCACCGCCGCCGCCATGGCCAGGCGATTCGTGGCGTCGATCTCGTCGTCGGCCGCGAACACCGCCGCCTGGGCGGGGGTGAGGTCCGGGAGCTCGGAAAAGTCGCCGGCGCCCAGGATGTGGCGCTCCGCCAGCGCAATGGCGGCCGCGTCGAAGCCGGCCAGCCTCAGCACCTCGGCGCCATCCGCGCCAGGGGCGGCGCCCAGGACATCGCGTACGAACCCTGCGCCCAGAACCGTCGGACCGAAGGCGTCGCTAAGGTCTTCGGCGGAGCTTAGGGCCGCGTCGATCAGGCCGATCTCATGGGCGGTGAAGCCCTTGGCCTGAAGCGCCGCCAGCGTCACGCCGGGCGCCCCCTCGATCCGGCGAACGCCCAGCGCGTGGGTCAGAGCGGCGTCGGGGTCCGCTCCCAGGGTCTCCAAGCCAAGCCTGGCGGCTGTCAGGAGGACCGGGGCCGCCGACGGCTGGACCGCAGCGGGCGCGGCGACCAGCGGGCCGCTCCACGGCGCGGCGCCTAAAGCGACGCCGCCCAATCGGGCGCTGAGGCTTGGATCGTCCAGCCCGGCGAGGATTTGCAGATTGCGCAGGCCTTTGTCGCCCGCGTCGCGGAGCGCGCGATCGAACAAAGCGACGGCGGCGATGGCGAGGGGCGAGTCGATCGCCCTGGCCGCGTCGCGGCGGCGTTCCAGCCCAAGCCGCACCGCAAAACCGTCCTTTGCATAGGCGGGGCAGGGGCCCAGGCTGATCGCCAGCTCGGCCGAGGCGACATAGGCCGCCGCCGTCGCCAAGGCTGTGAGGCTCGCCGCCCAGGCCCGGCCCTCGGCGGAGCTATAGCTCAACCCTTGGGCCACCACCGCCTCATGGACGCCAGCCAGGCCTAAGGCCAGCGGATAGCCGGGGCTGCGCTTGGAGCGTTCGCCGCCCCCTTCAATCTCTAAAGCGACGACGCAGAGACGCACCGCGGCGATAAAGCTGTCCTGGTCGAAACCGGCCGCGGTCAAGAAGGCGGAACAGTTGAGCGCCGCGCTCGGCGCTTCGCCGCTGGCGCGCAGATGGGCGGCGACCTCGGGATTGAAGACCAAGACCGCCTGGCCAGTTTCCCAAGCCGCCCGCGCCGCCGGTGCGCTATCGGGCGCGGCGCGCACGAGCACAGGTGCGTCTTTATATGGCGCGCCATCGCTAACGGACGGGACGGGCAGGGGGGGAGCGCCCTGGCTACCAAGGTTTATCGCGTCGAACACCAGGGCGTCAGGCGCGCCAGCCAGCTTGGCCGCCCGGGCGGCGCGGGCCAGGGCCGGATTTCGGGCGGGGTCGGCGCAGGCGTCGCCCTTGGCCTTGCAGCGCGCCACCGCATCGCTCACCGCCGCTAGGCGCTGGACCAGCGCGGCGCCGGCGGCCTCTGCGGCGACCTCGGCGCGTCTTTTGGCGCGCCAGGCGTCCAGGTCGACTAAGGCCGCCTCGGCGCCGAGATCGATCAGGTCTATCGCCCGACCGATTTGCGAACCTTGCGGCGCCGCAACGCCGCCGAGCAGGGCGGCCAGCCAGGCGTTGCGGAAGTGGGCGGCGTCGTCCTTGGTCTCGAATAGGCCGATGAACAGGCTGCGCGCCGCCAAGCGGTCGGCATGGGCCTGAGGTCCGCCATTCAGGGCCTTGGACGCGCCCATCAGGCCGCCAGGTCCCAGCCTGCCGCCCGTGCGCGCGTGCGCAGCCATCTGGTCGCTCCAGTCCAGCCAGGCCTGGATGCGCGCCGCGGTCCACCCGAGGGGCGCCAGCACGGCGAACGGGCCGTCTGCGCGCGCCACGGTGTGCGGCTCAAGGTCTATATCCGCCGGATCGCCGACGGTCCGCTCCGCGAATCGCATAGGTCAGCCTTTTAACTCTACGGTAGGCTAAGCGCGCGCGCCGAGCTCTGCAATTTATGAATGAACCGTTACCGACGATGGTTAGGATCGTCTTAACGACGTCGCCGATCGGCCTGACGGTGTGGGGCGCCGCCTATCGAAAAAGGTCCCGCTCTCCGGGCGTTTCCTTTAGGGGTGTCATCTACCGCTTTGGCTTGGCGCGCCGCTTCTCCGCCGCGCCTTAATCTGTAAAAACGCCGCGTAGACGCGTCCTGCTTCATGCCAGGGCGGCGTCCAGGAAGGACAATCGATGTTAGGGCGCAAGATTTCCGTTCAGACCGCCGTCAAGGCGGCGTTTCAGTTCGCCAAGGTGAATGCGCCAAAGACGGCGGGCGTCCTGTCGATCGTCCTGCTGTTGGATATCGCCGCGATTCTCACGTCTGGCTCTGCGGCGGTCAGTCCCGCAGTTTTGGCGCTGAAGGGGTTCGAGGCGCTGTTCGGCATCGTCTCGCAAGGGGCGCTCTACCGTCTCGCGTTCGCGACCCCGCACGGCGGCGATCCTGAGTTTCGCATCGGGCCGCTCGGGCTGCAGTGGGGCAAGCCGGAGATGCGCCTTTTGGGCGCGGATCTGCTCCTGGTCTTCCTGTTCTTCCTGACGCTGCTGTTCTGGGTGATCGTCCTGATCGTGACCTTGGGCGCGGGCATGTTCGTCAGCGGGGCGGCCGCGCCCCCCCTCGGCGCCGCTTCGATGAACGCGGCGCAGCTCAGCCCCACGCCACAGCAGGCCTCGCAGATGCTGTTGGCCTTTGCGCCGCTGATCTTGATCGCGCTCGGCGTCTATGTGCGCATCTGCCTCTATGGCGCCGCGACGGTCGCCGAACGCAAGATATCGGTGTTTTCGACTTGGCGGCTGACGCGCGGCAATTTCTGGCCGATCCTGGGTGCGGCCTTTCTGCTTGCGATCCCGATCGGCGTCTTGAACCTGCTGTCGGCTTTGCCGGGCGAACCCCGGGCGGCCACGATTGGGATTGAGCTATTGGCCTGCGTCCTGGACGCCTTCCTGATCCGACCCATGTACTGCGGCCTGTACGCGCACATCTATTCAGCGCTGAGCCCGCCCGCCGCGGTGGAAGCTGGGGCGGGTAGCCCGCGGGGGCCATGGGGCTGATACCTGTCGAAACCGGTATCCAGAGCCGGCCCTCCCGGTATAGAAGGCCGCGCTTGGTCGCGGCCCGTCTGGGATGATTTAAGGCTAAAACGAGATATGAAGTTCACCCTGTCCTGGTTGAAGGACCATCTGGAGACCGATGCGCCCCTGGACCGCGTGGCGCAAGCCATGACCATGGCGGGCCTTGAGGTCGAGCATGTCGTCGATCCAGCCGCCAAGCTTAGCGCCTTCTCCGTCGCAAAGATCGTCGAAGCCGCGCCCCATCCCAACGCCGATCGTCTGCGGGTTTGCCAGGTGGAGACGCGGGACGGCCCTAAGGAGATCGTCTGCGGCGCCCCCAACGCCCGGGCCGGACTCACCACCGTCTATGCGCCGCTCGGCGCCTATGTGCCGGGCAGCGGGGTCACCCTGGAAGCGCGCCACGTGCGCGGTGTGGTCTCCAACGGAATGCTCTGCTCCGCCAGGGAGTTGGAGGTGTCGGAAGACAGCGACGGTATCGTCGAACTTGCGGACGGCCTGGCTGTGGGAACGCCGGCGGTCGAAGCGTTCGGCCTCGATCCTGTGATCGACTTTGAGGTCACCCCCAACCGTCCGGACTGGCTGGGCGTAGCCGGCATCGCACGCGATCTCGCGGCGGCCGGCGTCGGTCGGTTCATTGACAAGGCTCCCAAACCGGTTCCAGGCCGCTTTCCCTGCCCTATCGACGTGCGGGTCAGCGCGCCCGAGGCCTGCCCCGCCTTCGCGGGCCGCCTGATCCGGGGCGTCAAGAACGGTCCGTCGCCGGCCTGGCTACAACAGCGGCTGAAGGCCATCGGCCTTCGCCCGATCAGCGCGCTTGTGGACGTCACCAACTACCTCTCCTACGACCGCGACCGGCCGCTGCATGTCTATGACGCCGCCAAGATCGCCGGCGGCTTTCTCGATGCGCGTTTGGCGGAAGCCGGCGAGAGCCTTTTGGCGCTGGACGGACGCACCTATGCGTTGACGCCCGATATGGCGGTGATCGCCGATGCGTCGGGCGTTATCGATCTCGGCGGCGTCATGGGCGGCGAGTCGACCGGCGTGTCCGACGCCACGACCGAGGTCTTCATCGAGGCCGCCTATTTCGATCCCTTACGCACCGCCCAGACGGGACGGGACCTCAGCCTGATCTCCGACGCCCAATACCGCTTCGCGCGCGGTGTCGATCCGGGGTTTGTGGTTCCGGGCCTCGAACTGGCCACGGCTTTGATCCTGGAGTTCTGCGGCGGCGAGCCGTCCGACGTCGTTCTCGCTGGAGACCTGCCTAAGCCGCCCGCGCCCGTGACGTTCGATCCCGCAGCGGTGAAGCGCCTGACTGGGCTTGAAGTCGCCGAGGGCGAGAGTGTGGCGATCTTGGAGGCCCTCGGTTTCGTCGTTACGCCTGATGGCGATCGCCTAGCTGTGCAGCCGCCGACCTGGCGACGCGATGTGGCGGGGTCCGCCGACCTGGTCGAGGAGGTCGCGCGGATCAAAGGTCTTGGTGCGCTTCCCTCGACGCCCTTGCCCGATGCGGCGGCGCCGATCGGCGGCGTGGCGACCCCGCGCCAGGCTCGCGCCCGTACTGCCCGCCAGGCTTTGGCCGCCCGCGGCTATCAGGAGACCGTTGGTTGGTCGTTCGTCGCTCGCGCCCATGCGACCCTGTTCGGCGGCGGCGCGGACGCCCTGGTGCTGGCCAATCCGATCGCGTCGGAGCTGGACTGTATGCGTCCGAGCCTCCTGCCGGGCCTGATCCAGGCGGTCGGGCGCAATGCGGCGCGAGGCTTGAGCGACTGCGCCCTGTTCGAGGCTGGGCCTGTGTTCGCGGGCGATAAGCCTGGCGATCAGCGCACTGCGGTGGCCGCCGTGCTCGCCCCCCACGCGCCGCGCCGCTGGGATCTTGGCGGGTCAGAAGATGTGTTCGCGATCAAGGGCGACCTTCTGGCTGTGCTGGAAGAGATCGGCGCGCCGGTCGCAGCCCTTCAAACCGTCCAGGGCCAGGACGGTCGAAACGAGGCGCCGGCCTGGTGGCATCCGGGCCGCAGCGCACGGCTGCAGCTTGGGCCCAAGACCACGCTCGCGGCGTTCGGGGCGATCCATCCGGGCGTGCTGAAGGCGTTGGACGTCGCAGGCCCGATCTACGCCTTCGAAGTCTGGCTGGAGTCCGTCCCTGAGCCCAAGGCGTCCGCTGACCGCGCGCGACCTGCGCTGGAGCTGTCGCCGCTGATGCCGCTATCGCGCGACTTCGCCTTCGTTGTGGACAAGGCCCGCGCCGCCGGCGACCTTGTCCGCGCCGCCCAGGGCGTCGATAAGACTCTGATATCGGGCGTGCGGGTGTTCGATATCTATGAAGGCTCAGGCGTAGCCGAGGGCGCCAAGTCGGTCGCGCTCGAGGTCACGCTCCAGCCTCGCGAGAAGACCCTGACGGAGGCGGAGATCGAAGCTCTATCGGGCCGCATCGTCGCTGCGGTCGAGAAGGCCGCCGGCGCCAAGCTTCGGGCCTGACGCCGATGGAGCGCTCGGGCCGCCTTGTCCGCGACGATGGCGAGACGCTTGCCTGGAAGCGGGTGGACGGCGAGGGCGCCACCGTGCTCTGGCTCGGCGGCTTTCGCTCCGACATGGGGGGATCTAAGGCGCAGACCCTGGCCGACTGGGCTCTGGCCACGGGGCGCAGCTATCTGCGCTTCGACTATTTCGGCCATGGCGAGTCGTCCGGCGCCTTTGTGGCCGGGACGATCGGCCGTTGGCGCGCGGACGCCCTGGCTGTGATCGACGAGTTGACGACCGGGCCGCTGGTGCTGGTCGGCTCCTCCATGGGCGGCTGGATCGCCTGTCTCGCGGCGCTGGCCAGGCCGGAGCGGATCGAGGCCCTAGTGCTCGTCGCGCCGGCGGCCGACTTCACCGACAAGCTGATCGAGCCCGAGCTCGACGACGACGCGCGCGCCGTCATCGACCGCGACGGCGTCTGGGTTCGCCCGTCCGATTACGGCGATGGCGATCCGATCACGCGCCAACTGCTTCAGGACGGCCGCGCCTGGTCCATTCTGCCGGGACCGGTGGAGATCGTGGCGCCCTTGCGCGTGTTGCAGGGCCTCGCCGACCCGGATGTTCCGTGGCGCCACGCCTTCAACCTCGCGCTCTCCTGGGCCGGGGAGGACGTCGTCTTCAGCCTCATCCGCGACGGCGACCACCGCCTGTCGCGGCCGCAAGATCTGAAGCGGTTGATCGCCGCCGTGGAAGAGGTTGCTTAGCCGCCGGCGTCCAATACGGCGCGCAGGCCTTCGCGATAGGTCGGATAGCGTGGGCGCCAGCCCAGCGCCGCCTTGGCCTTGGCGTTTGAGACGCGCTTTGACTCCGCCCAGAACCGGCGGGCCATGGGCGATAGGGCGTCGGGATCGAACGGGGTTTCAGGCGGGCGCGGCAGGCTCAGCAGATCGGCGGCATAGGCGTTGACGTCGGCTGGCGCGGCGGCTTCGTCGTCGCAGAGATTATAGACGCCCGCGCGGTCGGGGCGGGCGATGGAGGCCTCCAGGCCCGCCGCCAGATCGTCCACCTGGATACGGGAGAAGACGTGGCCCGGTTTGATTACGCTGCGGGCCTCGCCCATGCGCACGCGGTCTAGCGCAGAGCGGCCGGCGCCGTAGATGCCGGGCAGGCGAAACACGCTGACGGGGCAGTCGCCCGCTAAACTCATCCAGGCGGTCTCCGCGGCCACGCGACGGTGGGCTTCCGGCGAGAGCGGCGCGACCGGCGTGGTTTCGAACACCCAGCAGCCGCCTCGGTCGCCATAGACGCCGGTGGTGGAGAGGTAGCCGATCCATGCCTTCGTGCGGGACAGCTCGGCGTCGTGCAACGCGTTCCATCCTGGACACCCGTTGTCGCCGGGCGGGGCGGCGATCAAGATGGCGTCCGCGGTGCGGGCTGCAGCCCGGAGTCTGGCTGACTCGTCAGGGTCGACGCCCTCGACCCCCGTCGTGCAAAGCGCCGCGCGCGTCTCAGGTCGTCGCGACGTGCCGCTGATTGTCCAACCCCTGGGTTGCAACCGCCTAGCCAGGGCGGCGCCGGTGAAGCCAAAGCCGAAGATTAGCAGGCGCATTTACGTTATCCGGCCATTTTTCACACCGTTGGAAACACGCTGTTCACCACTTTCGATCAAGCCTTCGCCATGGAAAAGATCCACGTGGTTCAGGGCGAGTACCATGTCACGGGGAAACCGGACATCTGCTTAAGCACCATATTGGGGTCGTGCGTAGCGGCCTGTGTGCGCGACGTCGATCTTGGCGTTGGCGGCATGAACCACTTCCTGCTGCCGGGTGACGCGTCTACCGACGGCTTACGCTATGGCGTTCAGTCGATGGAGCTTCTCATCAACGCCCTGTTGCGCGCCGGCGCACGGCGGGACCGGCTTGAGGCGAAGCTGTTCGGCGGCGCCCGTATCGTCGCTGGCCTGTCCGACATCGGCGCCCAGAACGTGATCTTTGCGCAGCGCTTCCTGGCCGACGAAGGCATCGCCTATGCGGGCGGCAGCCTCGGCGGAACCCAGGCCCGGCGCATCCAATACTGGCCCTACGACGGGCGTGCGCGGCAGACCTTCATTGGCGAAGGCGACGGCGTCGCGGAAGCCGAACGCCGCCGTCTCATGCCGGCGCCCGAGCCTATGTCGGGAGCTTTGGAGCTGTTCTGATTAGGGTAATCCCCTCTCAGTCCGCCAGCACGGTCTCCGTCGTCGCCGTCACGGGCATCGGATGCTCCATGCCCACGGGCTCCAGCCAACCCCAGCGATCCGGCGTCGTACCGCGGAAGAGGCCGTGGAACAGCTCCTGGATGCGCTTCGTCACCGGACCGCGACCGCCGCATCGGGCGGCGATGCCGTCTACGGAGCGGATCGGGGTGATCTCGGCGGCGGTGCCGGTCATGAAAATCTCGTCGGCGAGATAGAGAGCCTCACGGGGCAGGATCTGTTCGCTGACCTCGAACCCTTCGGCCACAGCCAGCTTCAGGACCGTATCGCGGGTGATGCCGACCAGGATCGAAGACGCGGCTGGCGGCGTCATGATCACGCCGTCCTTGACGACGAACAGGTTTTCGCCCGCGCCCTCCGAGAGGCGTCCGTCAGTCCCTAAGCCAATACCTTCCGCATAGCCGCGCGAGCGGGCTTCGCGCCCGATCAGGAAGCTGGACAGATAGTTGCCGCCCGCCTTCGCGCCGGTGGGCACGGTGTTTGGGGCCAGCCGGAACCAGCTCGATATGCAGACGTCGACGCCGCGCTCCAGCCCTTCTTCGCCAAGATAGGCGCCCCAAGGGAAGGCGGCGACGATCACATCGACGGGCATCTGATCCGTCTTAGGGACCACGCCCATGCCGCATTCGCCCAGGAACACCAGGGGCCGGATATAGGCGCTGCCCAACTTGTTGGCCCGCAGGGTGGTCTTGCACGCCTCGATCAGCTCCAGCTCAGAGAAGGGCGGTGCGTAGCCGTAGATTCGCGCGGAATCGAACAGGCGACGGATATGGTCTGTGAGGCGGAACACCGCCGGCCCCTCCGGCGTATCATAGGCGCGGATGCCTTCGAAGACCGAGGTGCCATAATGGAGCGCGTGGCTAAGGACGTGGACGTTCGCCTCGGCCCAGGGGCGCAGCGCCCCGTTCATCCAGATCGTTTCGGCCAAAGGTTTCATAAGCGCGCTCGAAGCTAGCAGGTGACATCAATCGAAAAGGCCCGCCGCCTTTGACAAGGAAGCGGGCCTGACGATGAACCAATATTGCGACCCGACGCCGTGCGGGGCAAGCCTTTAGCTTATCCGAACAGCTTTTGCGTCACTTCCGCGACGTGACGGCCCTGGAAGCGGGCGCCCGCTAGCTCGTTTTCGCTGGGCTGGCGGCTGCCGTCGCCCCCCGTCAGCGTGCCGGCGCCATAGGGCGTGCCGCCCGTCACCTCGTCCAGGGTCATCTGTCCCTGGAAACTGTAGGGCAGGCCGACGTAGATCAGGCCGAGGTGCAGCAGGTTGGTGATGATCGAGAACAGCGTGGTCTCGTGACCGCCGTGCTGGCTGGCGGTGGAGGTGAAGGCCGAGCCGACCTTGCCGTTCAGGGCGCCGCGGAACCATAGGCCCCCGGTCTGATCCAGAAAGTTGGCCATTTGCGAAGACATGCGCCCGAAGCGCGTGCCGGTTCCGATGACGATGGCGTCGTAGGCCGCCAAGTCTTCGACGGTCGCGATGGGAGCGGCCTGGTCCATCTTGTAATGGGCGGCCTTGGCCGTCTCGTCAGGAACGAGCTCGGGGACGCGCTTGATATCGACCTCGACGCCTTCGACCGAGTGGGCGCCTTCGGCGATCGCCTGGGCCATGGTTTCGATGTGTCCATAGGCGGAATAGTAGAGCACGAGGATTTTGGCCATGGGGGGACTCTCCTGTCAGCGGCGACGTTGCACACTTAACGTCGATCTCATTGCCACAGTATGTGTTACAGTTATGGGGACGTCCGCGCAAGCGTTCGCGTCGCCCCATTTGCGCCGTCCTGTTGAGGCATCCGACGTCAATCTTTGCTATAAGCTCGACCGCCTATGACCTCTCCGATCGAACTCGCCATCTTCGACCTCTTGGGCCAACAGGCTCCTGGCAAGAGCATTTCGCCCGAACAGGTGGCGCGGGCGGTCGATCCCGAGGGGTGGCGGCGCACGCTGGGCCAGGTGCGCAGCGAAGCGGTAGGACTGGCGCGCCAAGGGCGGCTGGCGATCACGCGCCATAACAAGCCGGCCGATCCCGATGCATTCAAGGGCGTCTATCGATTGAAGCTGCCGGATCGGCCCGGCCTCGATTCGGCGGACGCATGAGGCGGCGGGCGGTGCTCGGGCTCATCGCCGGCTTTGGGTTGACCGGTGTGAGTCTCGCCGCTTGCCAGCCCGAAGTCCAGGCGCCGGGCGTTCCGTCGCAAGGGTTCAAAGGGCCGAGCTTTAGCCGGGAAGAATCGGGGACGGGCGTCTTTACGTCTTTCGACGAGGCGCGGCTGCCTATGCAGACCTGGAGCGCTCTGGGGGCGGGCGGCGAGCCCATCGAGCCCTGGGCCGTCATCGTCGCCTTACACGGCATGAACGACTATGCCGAAGCGTTCGTCTTGCCTGCGCCCTACTGGGCCTCGCGGGGGATCACGACCTACGCCTACGATCAGCGCGGCTTTGGCCGCACGCCCAGCCGCGGCGTATGGGGCGGGACAGGCTTGATGACCGAGGACCTGCGCACCGCCGTGGCTCTAGCCCGCGCCGCCCATCCGAAGGCTATAATCGCCGTGGTCGGAGAGAGCATGGGCGGCGCCGTCGCCATCGCCGCCTTCGCCTCAGACGATCCGCCCGCGGCCGATCGGCTGGTGCTCGCCTCGCCGGCGGTGTGGGGCTGGGAGGCGCAGCCAATCAGCTATCGCGTCGCGCTTTGGCTCACCGCCCGTATCGCGCCCGCAAGCCGGGTGGAGGCGCCCAACTGGCTGGTCCGCCACATCCAGGCGTCGGACAATATCGAGGAGCTGCGGCGCATGGGGCGCGACCGCAACATGATCTTCCGCACTCGCGCCGACACCATCTACGGCCTGGTCAATCTGATGCAGCAGGCCCGCGACGACCTCGGCCGCGTTAGGGTTCCCACGCTCTACCAGTATGGCGCCCACGATCAGATCATCCCCAAAGCGGCGGCCTTTTACGCCGCGAGGCGTCTGAAGCCGACCGACCGCTCGGCCTACTACGCCAACGGCTACCACTTGCTGACGCGCGATCTGGGCCGACGCCTGGTTCTCGACGACATCGTCGCCTTCATCCGCAACCCGTCCGCGCCAACCCCGTCGGGTGCGCCGCCGATACCGCAGACTCTTGCCGGGCGAGGGTGAACGGCCTATGCCCGCCCGCCCGGATCCGGTTTTAAGAGCTCTGTTCGCGATATGACGCTGTTCGACAAGACCCTGTTCGATTCGCCGGCCTTTGAGGCGCACGAGAGCGTTCAGGCGTCATTCGATGCGGCGACGGGCCTCAAGACCATCATCGCCATCCATTCCACCGCGCGGGGGCCGGGCGCCGGCGGCTGCCGCATGTGGCCCTATTCCACGGCGTCCGCCGCGCTCGACGACGTGCTGCGGCTGTCGCGCGCCATGTCCTACAAGAACGCCATGGCCGATATCCCGCTGGGCGGCGCCAAGGCGGTGATCGTCGGCGACAGCCGCACCGACAAGACGCCGGCCCTGTTCGAAGCCTTCGGCCGAGCGGTGGACCAGGCGGGCGGCCGGTATTGGGCGGCCGAAGATGTCGGCACCTCGCCGGCCGACATGGTCCATGCCCGCAAGAGCACACGCTATGTCGCTGGCCTCGACGGCCATGCGGCGGCGTCCGGCGACCCCAGCCCCGTGACGGCCGAGGGCGTCTTCCGCGGCATCGAGCTTTCGGTGAAGCGGGCGCTGGGCCGACCGCTGGACGGGGTGACCGTGGCGATCCAGGGCGTCGGCCACGTCGGTGGGTTTCTGGCGGAAAAGCTGCACGCCGCCGGCGCCAAGCTGATCGTCGCCGATGTGAACACGGCCGCCGTACAGCGCCTGGTCGCGACCCTGGGCGCCGAGGCTGTCGCGCCCGACGCCATATTCGACGTAAACGCCGAGGTGTTCGCCCCTTGCGCGCTCGGCGGCGCGGTGACGGCGCAAACGCTGGATCGCCTGAGCGCCAAGGTGATCGCCGGCGGCGCCAACAACCAGCTCGCCTCACCCGACGTCGGCCGCACGCTCCACGCGCGGGGGATCCTCTACGCCCCCGACTACGTCATCAACGGCGGCGGCATCGTCAATGTCGCGGGCGAAATCCGCGCGCTGGAAGCGGGCGAGGCGTTCGACCCGGCCTGGGTCGCGGGCAAGCTCGACCGGCTGATGCAGACCCTGGACGAGGTATTCGACCGCGCCGCAGCGGAGGGCCGGCCGACGCACGAGGTCGCCGATGAGATGGCGCGGGCGAGGATCGCAGGGGCTTCAGGCGCTGCCGCGGCTAACTAGCGAATAGCTCGTACTCCGCCCCCCGCCAGCGTCCTTAACTAAAATCCCGCGCCTAACGAGGTCTTCCATATCGCGAAGCGCGGTGTCGTTGGACGTCTTGGTAAGTGACGCCCATTTGGAATTCGTGAGCTTGCCCTCGAATCCGTCAAGAATGCGATTGAGCATCTTACGCTGGCGATCGTTCAGTTTCTCTTCGGCGTAAGTATCCCAAAAGCGCGCCTTACCAAGCACAGAGGCCAGGGTGATTTCCGTGCCGTCGAACGCGCGATTCAGACAAGCCAGGAACCATTGCAGCCAAGCCGTGATGTCGAGGTCGCCGTGCTGTGTCGCTTCAAGGATGTCGTAATAGCCTTTCCGCTCAGCGCGGATTTGGGCGGACATGCTGTAGAACCGCTGCGGGCTTTCTTCCGAGCGCGCCAGCGCCATGTCGGCGATCGCGCGCGCGATGCGGCCGTTGCCATCTTCAAACGGGTGGATGGTCACAAACCAGAGATGGGCGACAGCCGCCTTTAGCACGGGATCAAGGCTCGGGCCGGCGTTGAACCATTCCAAGAAGGCGTGCATCTCGCCTGGGAGACGGACCGCGGGAGGCGCTTCATAATGGATGCGTTCACGCCCGACCTGGCCGGACACGACTTGCATTGGACCTGACGCGTCGGTTCGCCAACCGCCGACCGTGATCTTGACCATGCCGCTGCGGCCTGTTGGAAACAGCGCCGTATGCCATCCGAACAGGCGCTCTTCGGTAAGCGGCCGATCGTATCGCTGGGTTGCGTCCAGGATCATTTCGACGACGCCTTCGACATTGCGGTCGACGGTCGCAAGGGCGCCGATATCGAGACCGAGACGCCGCGCGAGAGATGAGCGGACTTGGTCCTTATTGAGGCGTTCGCCTTCGATCTCGCTGGACTTGACGACCTCTAAGGTGAGGCTCTCAAGCACGGCTTCCGCGCGAAGCTGAAAGCCAAGGCTTTCCATACGGCCAATCAGTCGCCCTTGATGGCGGCTTAAGGCGGCAAGTTGCTCGGTAAGGCGTTCGTGGCTCCAACGGAACTGGGGCCAATCCTTCAGCTCGTAGATGTACTCGGACAATCACCGCACCTCATGCGGTGATTATGGCGCTTATTCACCGCAAAAGGCAAGCTTATTCGCCGCGTAAAATGCGGTGAATAGACCGCTTAATCACCGCAAAGCTCGCTCTACCCAGCCCGCGCCACCTTGGCCCGTCCCCCAATATCCGCCCCCGCATCGGCGCTGAGCCGCCAGTAGAAGGGCGCGGCCAGCAGGGAGGCGGCGCCGACGAGCATGAAGGGGATGACGAAGTTCGAGGGCGTCAGGGGGCCTGGGCCGCGGGCCAGGTGCAGGGTCAGCCCGCCGAAACTGACGCCCAGGCTCATGCCCACCTGCTGCAGCACGGTGGACAGCGTCGAGGCCTGGCTGACCTTGTCGCGGGGCACGTCGGCATAGGCGAGCGCGTTGCCGGAGGTGAAGTGCAGGCTGCGCAAAAAGCCGCCGACGATTAAGGCGAGGATAATCGCCCAAATCGGCGTCGAGGCGCGGAAAAAGCCGGGGAGGGTGGCGGCCACGGCGGTGCCGAACACCGACGTCAAAAGGACGGCGCGAAAGCCTAAGCTTCGGATCAGGCGCTGGACGACGGTTTTCAGCGAGAGGGCGCCGACGGCCTGGCTGATGGTGATCAAGCCGGACTGCACCGGCGACCAACCTAGGGCCACCTGGAACAAGAGCGGCAGCAAAAGCGGGCCTGCGCCGATCCCCAGCCGCAAGAATAGGCCGCCGGCCGTGCTGGCTGCAAAGGTGGGCGACCGGAGCAGGCGCAGGTTCAAGACGGGCTTTTCGGCCTTCAGCGCGTAACGCACGTACCAGACCAGGGCGCCGACGCCGACCGCAGCGATGGCCGCCTCCGCCCACAGAGGGATCAGGTTCACGCCCGCGGTCTCGGCCAGGCAGACGATGCCCGTGATCGCCGCGGCCGAGAGTACGAAGCCCTTGGCGTCGAAGCGGCCAGGATCGGGCTGGGCGAGCTTGGGTACGAACTTCAAGACGGCGATCATGCCGACGATGCCGATGGGGATGTTGATGTAGAAGATGAAGGGCCAGTCCGCGACCGCCAGCACCAGACCTGAGAGCGGCGGCCCGATCAGGGGGCCGACCAGGGCCGGCATGGTGAACCAAGTCATAGCTGAGACCAGCCGATCTCTGGGCGCCGAGCCCACCACGATCAGCCGGCCGACGGGCGTCATCATCGCCCCGCCAAGCCCCTGGATCAGACGCGCGACGACCAGTTGCGGCAGCGACTGCGACAGGCCGCAAAGGGCCGATCCGCCCAGAAACACCGTCATGGCGATCAGAAACACCCGCCGCGGGCCGAATCTGTCGGCCACCCAGCCGCTCGCCGGCGCAAAGACCGCCAGCGCCAGGAGATACGAGGTCAGCGCCAGCTTCAGGTGGACGGGATCGGAATGGAACGCCCGCGCCAGGGTCGGCAAGGCGGTAGAGAGTGCGGTGGAGTCGATGAACTCCATAAAGAGCGCACTGGCGACCGCGATCGGGATCAGGTTGGCGGCGAAGCCCCTTTGACGGGGGGGAGCGATGGCGCGCGGACTCTCGGCGGCGGGCGCAATGGCGTCGTCCACGGCGGCCGACGCGCCGACGGTATTGATCAGGCGGGATTCGTTCACTGCGCCTCCTTAAAGGGGGAGACGGCGGATTTGAACCCAATTCAAACGTTTAGATCGGCGTGCGAGCAGCCCCCGCCTCACATAGCCGGTCAATGCGACGCGTTGGGCCGCAGGCGATACCCGCCGTCGCAGAAGCTCGCGAAGATGGCCCCGGCCTCGGGATGGCCGATAGGCTCGCCGCTGTCGTCCGGCAACAGGTTCTGCTCGGAGACATAGGCCGTGTAACAGCTCTGATCGTTTTCGGCGAGCAAGTGGTAGAAGGGTTGGTCGCGCCGGGGCCGGACGTTTTCCGGAATGGCGTTCATCCACTCTTCGGTGTTGTTGAATTCCGGATCCACGTCGAAAATGACGCCGCGGAACGGAAAAATGCGATGCTTGACCAACTGGCCGAGGCTGAATTTCGCAACGCGCGCTTCCATAACGACGAGATGGCTCCTGAACCCGTAATTCTGACATAAACGTATGACGCCCAGCGGCGGACGCAAGCCGGGGTTAGACAGGGGCGTCACGTTTGTTACAGTCGTGCCGACTCCAGCGCACCGGCGCCGGAGATTTGTGCTTACAAGCGCGCCAATAAAGGCGGGGAGATAAAGGCGAGGCGATGGCAGACGCGTTGACGCCATTCGTACCTCGGCCATCGGAGGCCCAAGACGCCCGTGCGCGTCAGCCCAGCCCGGCTCACGCCATGTCGGCTCGTCTTGACCCACCCTGCTTCGCCGCGCTCGACCTCGGCACGAACAACTGCCGCCTTTTGATTGCGACGCCGATGGGAAAGAGCTTTCGTATCGTCGAAGCCTATTCGCGGATCGTGCGCTTGGGCGACGGTTTGTCGCGCACGGGCCGGCTCGATCCATCCGCCACGGCCAGGGCGATGGCCGCGCTTAAAGTTTGCGCCGACAGGGTGCGCCGCCGCAACGTCACGAAGATTCGCGCCGTGGCGACGCAGGCCTGCCGCGCTGCCGAAAACGGCGCGGACTTCGTGGCCGCTGTCGAGCGCGATACGGGGCTGAAACTTGAGATCATTACACCGGAGGAGGAGGCGCGTCTGTCGGTCGCGGGCTGCCTCAACCTTTTGGATTATAGCGCATCGGCGGCGCTGGTGGTGGACGTCGGCGGCGGATCGACCGAGCTGTCTTGGGTCGATTTGACCGACCCCGATTTCCGCAAGGCGCCGAGCCTTGGCAACATACCTGTGGGGGCTTGGGTTTCGACCCCGGTCGGGGTTGTGACGCTTGCGGAGCGCTTTCCTGAGCCGACGCCGGCGTCGCGGGCCTGGTTCCAGACGATGGTGGACCATGTGAAGGGCGAGATCGGCGCCTTTCGTGGGGCGGAGTCGTTTCGGCCGGTCTTCGAGGCCGGATGTGCGCAGCTTATCGGCACCTCTGGCGCGATCACCAGTCTGGCCGGTATGCATCTTGGCCTCAAACGTTATGAGCGCGCCCGTGTCGATGGGCTGTGGCTCCGCCGGAGCGACTGTGAAGCGGCGGCGGACAAGCTGATGGCGCTCGATCTGGCGGCCCGCGCTGCGGAGCCCTGTATCGGCCGCGACCGGGCCGATCTGGTTCTCGCCGGCGCCGCCATCCTCCAGGCGGTGCAAGAGCTATGGCCGTGTGAGCGGGTGCGGGTGGCGGACCGTGGCCTGAGGGAAGGGATTCTGCTATCCCTCGTCGCTGAAGGCGGCCCTCGATCGGGCCGCCGCCGCCGCCGACATGGTCGTCGCGGGCCTAAGAGTTCCGAAAATGGATGACGAAAAGCGCCGCCTGGTTCGCGCGCCGACCGGCGGCGACGACCGCGGCCGCGCCGCCAGCGTCAAGCTGAAGACGGCTTACAAGCGCACCATGTCCTCGCAGCTTTGGCTGGAGCGGCAGCTCAACGACCCCTATGTTCAGCGCGCCAAGGCCGAAGGGTGGCGGTCGCGCGCGGCGTTCAAGCTGATCGAGATCGACGACCGTTTCCACCTGATCCACCCCGGCGCTCGGGTTGTGGACCTGGGCGCGGCGCCCGGCGGCTGGGTGCAGGTGGCGTTGAAGCGGGGGGCTAAGGCGGTCGCCGGCGTCGACCTCTTGACCATCGAACCGATCGCCGGCGCCGAGCTGATCCAGGCGGACTTCACCGATCCGGGCGTCGGCGACGAGCTGATCGCGCGCCTAGGCGATGCGCCCGATCTGGTGCTCTCGGACATGGCCCACAATACCGTCGGCCACCAGCGCACCGACCATCTGAAGATCATCGGCCTGATCGAAGCCGCCGCAGAGTTCGCGGTCGAGACCCTGCGCCCCGGCGGCGCCTTCGTCACCAAGACCTTCCAGGGCGGCACGGTGGCCGAGGTGCTGAACCGCCTGAAGCTGAGTTTTCGTGACGTGCGTCACGTCAAGCCGAAGTCGAGCCGGGCGGATAGTTCGGAGGTCTATCTCGTGGCTAGAGGGCTGAAGCCGCGACAATCTCCTTAACGCGCCCGCCCAACACCTCGAGCGAGAACGGCTTCGTCAAGACGTGCATCCCAGGCTGCAGGCAGCCATCCCCGATGACGGCGTTTTCAGCATAGCCGGTGATGAAGAGCACCTTCAGATTTGGACGGGAGACCAGGGCTGCGTCGGCGAGTTGGCGGCCGTTCATGCCGCCGGGTAGACCGACGTCGGTGATGAGCAAGTCTACGCGGCCGATCGACTCCAGGAGTTGCAGGCCTGCGGCGCCCGTTTCGGCCTCCAGCACCCTATAGCCAAGCTCCTCCAGCACTTCTTGGATCAAGACGCGTACACTCGGCTCGTCGTCCACCACCAGGACAGTTTCGCCGGCGCCGCGAAGCACCTTTTGCGCCTCTGCCGAGGAGGCGAAGACGCCGACGGCGCCGGCATAGCGCGGCAGGTAGAGGCAGACCTTTGTGCCTCGGCCGAGTTCCGAATGGATGCTCGCCTGGCCTCCAGACTGCCGGGTGAACCCATAGACCATGCTGAGGCCAAGGCCCGTGCCTTCGCCCAGCGGCTTGGTGGTGAAAAAGGGATCGAAGGCGCGGGCGATGACCTCGGCCGTCATGCCGCCGCCGGTATCGGAAACGCTCAGCGAGACATATTCGGCGCCGCACAGCTCCAGCGCTTTCGCTTCGCTATCGTCAAGTATCCGGTTGCCCGTTTCGATGATCAGCCTGCCGCCGTCGGGCATGGCGTCGCGTGCATTGATGCAGAGGTTCAACAGCGCGTTCTCCAGCTGATTGGGATCGGCCAGCACCGCCCACAAGCCAGGCGCGCGGGCGACCTCTACCGTCACGGCGGGGCCGACGGTGCGGCGGATCAGTTCATCCATGCCGGACACCAGCTGATTGATGTCCGTGGGCTTGGGATCGAGCGTCTGCCGGCGGGAAAACGCGAGCAGCCGGTGGGTGAGCGACGCCGCCCGTTTCGCCGCCCCTTGGGCGACGTTCAGATATCGGTCGAGCTCCGCCAGCTTGCCCTGCGCCAGTCGGGTCGCCAACAGCTCCAGACTGCCGGTAATGCCGGTGAGCAGATTGTTGAAGTCATGCGCGAGGCCGCCGGTCAGCTGTCCGACCGCCTCCATCTTCTGGGACTGCCGCAGTGTCGCTTCGGCTTCCAACAGCTCGGCCGTGCGCGCCCGAACCTGCTCTTCCAGCGTGGCGTTCAAGTCCGCCAACGCCTGTTCCGAGCTTTTCTGGTCCTGGATGTCGGCGCTGGTTCCAATCCAGAAGGCTATGGTTCCGTCTGCGCTGCGGATGGGGACGGCCCGGGTGATATGCCAGCGGAATATGCCGTCATGGCGTTGAATCCGATATTCGGTCTCATAGGGTTCGCCGGACGCCAGAGCTTCCTGCCAACCCCGGGTCGCTCTCTCGATATCGTCGGGGTGAACGGGGGCCCAGCCGTTGGGCTTCATTTGCGATTCGGGGATGCCGGAATATTCGCAGACGCGCGCGTTGAACCAGTCGATTTGGCCGTCCGGCAAGGATGTCCAGACCATGCTCGGCATCGTTTGGGCGAAGATTTCGAACTTCGTCGCGGTTTGAATCACCGCCTCTTCCGCCCGCTTGCGTTCGGTGATGTCTGCGACCGTCCCCAGGAGGCGGATGACTTTGCCGTCGCTGTTGTAATGCGGCTTAGCGCGGGCGTTCAGCCAGCCCTGGCTGCCGTCCGCCCGGATCATCCGGCATTCCACATCCCAGTCTTCGCCATGCTCCACCGCAGCGCGAAACCCCGCCTCCACCCGCTCTCGATCGGATTCCGGAATATGCGTCTTGAACCGCTCATAGCTCCAGTCGCTCACCGGTTCGGCATAGCCAAAGATCGCATCGTGCCGGGCGGAGCGGACGGTCTTGCCTGTGGTCACGTCGTATTCCCAAGAGCCAAGGCCGCTCGACTCCAAGGCCAGGCGCAAACGTTCCTCGCTTCCGCGCAGTCTGGCCTCCGCCCGGCCGCGTTCCGCCGCATCCCAAATGCGCGCGGCCACATCTTCGATCAGCGCGATATCCGCCGGCGTCCAGGTGTAGGGCTTGAAATGGGTGACATAGAGCGAGCCCATGAAGCGGCCATCACGAATCCGCGGCACGGACACGTGGGCGCGCGTTCCAAGTTCGAGGCCGAAGGCGCGGGCGCCCTGATCGTCCGCCTGGACGTCCTCGTAGACGACGGTCCGCCCCGCCCGCATCTCTTGCTCGTGGTTAAGCCCGAACGCCGACAGTGCGAAGAGCCCATTCACGGGAGGTGCGCCGTCGGCATAGCCATTGGTGATCAGCAAGGTCTCGTCGTCTGGCTGCATCTGGCTGTAGCCGATCCGCGCTGCGCCCAGGTGGCGGCCGAGCAGGGTCGCTGCGGTGGTGAGAATTTCGGCGGGCTCGCTCAGGGCCCGCAACGCGTCTTGAAGACGGAACAGAAACGCCTGCCGCGCATCGGCCAAACGGCGTTCGGTGACATCCATGGCCACGGCCACCGACGCGACGATCTCGCCGGTCTTGCTATGGACTGGCCCGGCATACATCTCCAGGTCGATCAGCCTGCCATCGCCGCGCGAGAACGTCATCGGCTCCGCGCGCACGGTCTCACCAGAAAAAAGGGCGCGCCGGCTGGGATATTCGGACAGATCGTAGGGCGAACCGTCCTTGTGCAAGGCCCATCCCCGCAGCGTGGCCTTCGCTATCTCCATGTCCGGGTCTGGCCGGCCAAGCACTTCGTCCACCAACTGGCTCTTGAAGGTCACGCGTCCGTCGGGCGCTTCGACGATGAAGATCGCTGCGGGAATCTGCAGCAGTACGGCCCGCAGCCGCTCTTCGCTTTCACGCAGCGCCGCCTGAGCGCGTTGAAGCTCGCTCGTGTCCTGCCACGCCATCACCGCGCCGGTCACGCGGCCGTCCACGTCGCGGATCGGGCCGGAGTTGCAGACAACGGTCAACAGCTCGCCGTTGCGGCGCCGCACGATCAGCGTTTCGTTGATCTTCACCTCCCCGGTACGGGTGGCGCGGGCGAGCGGGCGTTCGGCGGGTGTCAGCCGGTCTTCGCGGCCCGGCCGATAGACTTGCCAAACGTCGGTCGGCTCCAGGGCGCTATATCCGGTGAGTTCATCGGCCCTGCGCCCAAGCAGAGCCAGGCCCCGCGCGCTGATGCGATCGACGTTGACCTCCGGCCCGCGGGTGATGGTGATTCCTTGAGGAATGTAGTCCAGCAGCGCATCCAGCGTATCCTGCGCAGCCTGGGCCTTCGCCTTGGCGATCTCGTGGTGGGTGACGTCGATCGCCGTAATCAGCACCGCCGCATCGAGGGCCACATAGGATACATCCCACCAGATCTGCGCGTCCCCGTCGCGATCTGCGACCGCGTGGACGTGAGCCGGCGTCTTGGCGAGGAGACGTTCGGGATCGACGAACGGGAATGCGGCGCAGGCCGGACGGCCAGTCAACTCGCCCGCGATACTTCGCGCCGCCCGATGCGCTGCGGCGTTCGCATAGACAATTCGAAGGTCTGAGGCCGCAACAACGGCCATGACAGCGGGCGAATGTTCCGCAATCTGGTGGAAAAGCTCCGCTGAAACGTCGCCATCCGGAGTTTGACGGATTAAGCCACTCAAACGCGATGAAGTATTTTCAATACTCATGGTTCGACAATATCATAGGCGTCTGCAATTTTGCAGGTGCTCCGCCGCCTTAGCCGCTTTGCGCGCCAGCCTCCCTGTTTTGATGAGCCAACAGCGGCTCAAATCAGCTCCGCTCAAGCACTCTGAGCGTGAAAGCATAGTCATCGTCGGCCCCCGCGGGATGGGGCTCGCGCCGCACTTCTCGCCAAACGCTCTCGTCGAACTCGGGAAAGCGGGCGTCGCCCTCCACCTCGGCCTCGACCTCGGTCAAGTAAAGACGCCGGGCCTTGGGCAGGGCCAGCGCGTAGAGCGCGGCACCGCCGATGACGCAGACCTCCTCCGCCCCATCCTCCTCAGCATGTTCGCGGCCGATATCCACCGCCTCCTGGAAGCGCTCGCAAACGAGGGCGGTCTCAGGCGCAAATGCGCCGTCGCGGGAGAGAACGATGTTCAGCCGGCCGGGCAGGGGCTTTTTGGGCAGGCTATCCCAGGTCTTGCGCCCCATGATCACGGGTTTGTCCCATGTCGTGGCCTTGAACCACGCCATGTCCGACTTCAGCCGCCACGGCAGCTTGCCCTCACGTCCGATCACGCCATTGCGGGCGCGGGCGACGACGAGGGCGAGGGGGAGAATGCTCATGCTATCCCACCGTCACACCGGCTGCGTTCCGCCCGGCTAAAGCCGTGCGGCCCCCTCCCGCCCTTCGGGCGTACTCCCCCATCGATGATGGGGGAGACGAGAAGCCGTGCGTCTTCATCCTCCCCATGCGTCAGCATGGGGAGGTGGCGCCGAAGGCGTCGGAGGGGCCGCGCGGAAGCGCGGAAAACGCTGGCCTTAGGCTGGCCGCGCTCCGTCCGAGGGAGAAAACAATTGTTGGCGCTAACCATTAGACCGCGATCGGCGCCGCGATTTTCGCGTGCGCTTGGTAGCCCACAAGCTTCACGTCCTCATAGTCAAACGCGAACAGGTCGGTCTTGTCGGCGAGCGACAGGGTGGGCGGGCTTAAGGGCGTGCGGGTGAGCTGGAGCCGCGCCTGATCGAGGTGGTTCAGGTAGAGGTGCGCATCCCCAAGGGTATGCACGAACTCGCCGGGCTGAAGGCCGACCGCCTTGGCGACCATCAGGGTCAAAAGTGCGTAGCTGGCGATATTGAACGGCACGCCGAGAAAAACGTCGGCGGAGCGCTGGTAGAGCTGGCAGGACAGCCGGCCCTGCGCCACGAAGAACTGAAACAGGCAGTGGCAGGGCGGCAGCGCCATATCCTCCACCTCGGCCGGGTTCCAGGCGCTGACGATATGGCGGCGGCTGTTGGGGTTGGTCTTCAAGCCATGGAGCAGGTTGGCGATCTGATCGATCGAACGGCCGTCGGGCGCCGCCCAGGAGCGCCATTGCTTGCCATAGACGGGGCCGAGTTCGCCTTCCTCGTCCGCCCACTCGTCCCAGATGCTGACGCCGCGCTCTTGCAGCCAGCGCACATTGGTGTCCCCGCGCAAGAACCACAGCAGCTCCAAGACGATCGACTTGAAATGAAGCGATTTGGTCGTCAGGAGCGGAAAGCCCCGAGCCAGGTCGAACCGCATCTGGCGGCCGAAGACGCCCAGCGTTCCCGTGCCCGTCCGGTCCTCGCGCGTCACGCCGGAGGCTAAGATGTCGGCGAGCAGGTCGAGATAGGGCTGCTCCAGAGGCGGGCGATCCCCCACGGTCTGCTCCAAATCGGATTTGAGATCGGCAGGGCGGTCGAGGGCGGTCGTCATCGTCATCGTCATCCTCCTCGGTTGTGCGCCAGGGTTTGGCGATTCGGCCGTTCGCAGAACAATGTAAAGCGTCGCGTTTGGTCAGCGCGCCGGGCTCCGCTTGCCGGGCCGGCGGGTTTCGCTTAACGGTTCGCCCCTTCAAGGGCTGTCGAAGACACTTAGATGAGCATTTTTAGATGAGTTTGGCCTTCGTTTTTCCGGGCCAGGGTAGTCAGGTCGTGGGCATGGGCGCCGATCTGGCCGAGGCCTTCAGCTGTGCGCGGGACGTGTTCGGGGCGGTCGACGAGGCGCTGGGCCAGCATCTGACTCGTTTGATGATCGAAGGACCCGAAGACGAGCTGCGCCTGACCGAGAACGCTCAGCCGGCGATCATGGCGGTCAGCTTGGCGGTGGCGCGGACGCTGGATGTCGAGTTCAACATCGGCATCGACGGCGTGGCCTACGCAGCGGGCCATTCGCTCGGCGAATACTCCGCGCTCGCCGCGGCAGGCGCCTTGGACCTGGGCGTGGCCGCCAAGCTCTTGAAGCTGCGCGGCCAGGCTATGCAGAGGGCCGTACCGGTGGGCCTGGGGGCCATGGCCTCGCTGATCGGCCCCAAGGTCGATGTCGCCCTGGCCGAGCAGGCGGCGGCGGCGGGCGCCGAGATCGGGGTCTGTGTGGTCGCCAACGACAATAACCAGGGCAATGTGGTGATCTCCGGCGAGAAGGCCGCAGTGGACCGCGCCATCGAAGCGGCGAAGGCGCTGGGCGCCCGCGCGGTGCCCTTGAACGTCTCGGCGCCCTTCCATTGCCCGCTGATGGCGCCGGCCGCCGAGGCGATGGCCGCAGCCCTGGCCGAGACGCAGATCAACCTCCCCGGCGCGCCGATTATCTCGAATATCACCGCGAGGTCCGTAAGCGACCCCAACCAGATTCGCGCGCTTCTGATCGAGCAGGTCACCGGACGGGTGCGCTGGCGCGAGAGCGTGTTGTGGATGGCGCAAGAGGGCGGTGTGAGCCGTTTTTGCGAACTTGGCGCGGGTAAGGTGCTTACCGGCATGGCCAAGCGCATCTCGCCCGAGACGGAGGCCCTGGCGCTCAACACCCCGTCCGAATTGGAAGCCTTCGCCCAAACCCTCTGAGCCTAACTGCGGCGGAAAGACCCTTTCATGTTCGATCTGACAGATAAGTGCGCGCTGGTGACCGGCGCTTCAGGCGGAATCGGCGGCGCGATCGCCCGCGCGCTTCATGCTCAAGGCGCGAGCGTCGTGCTGTCGGGCACGCGCGAATCGGCGCTGACGAGCCTGGCCGAGGAGCTGGGCGACCGGGTCTTCACCGCCGTAACCGACCTCGCCGATCCGGCGTCGGTCGACGGGCTGGTGGCCCAGGCCGAGGCCAAGGCCGGGGCGGGCGTCGATATCCTGGTCTCCAACGCCGGCCTGACCCGCGACAATCTCTTGCTGCGGATGAAGGACGAAGAGTGGTCCCTCGTGCAGCAGGTTAATCTGGAGGCCTACTTCCGTCTCTCCCGCGCCGCTCTGAAGGGCATGATGAAGCGCCGATGGGGCCGGATTTTAGGCATTACCTCGGTGGTCGGGGTGACGGGCAATCCGGGCCAAGCCAACTACGCCGCCTCCAAGGCCGGGATGATCGGCTTTTCCAAGTCGCTCGCTCAGGAAGTGGCCAGCCGCAATGTGACAGTGAACTGTATCGCGCCGGGCTTTATCGCCAGTCCCATGACCGATGCGCTCAACGAGGCCCAGCGCGCTGCGATCCTAGGCCGCATCCCCGCTGCAAGGCTGGGGGAGGGGGTCGACATCGCCGCCGCCTGCGTCTATCTCGCCAGTCGCGAGGCGGCTTACGTGACCGGCCAGACCATCCACGTCAATGGCGGCATGGCGATGATCTAGCTGAGTTTCAGCCTTTTGCGAGGCGCTAGTGTCCCCTGAGGGAGTATGCTACGGCTCGCGCGATTGGAACGCATCCGATGTATTGATCGGTATGCGGTCTGCGGTGTAACCGGTTGTAGACCTGCCTTGCGTCT
>Ga0116231_10000680_pt1 | contig 62578 bp, 47 predicted proteins | sample S1TSphgellanicum_2_FD_89695 | JGI IMG/M metagenome (GOLD analysis project Ga0116231, IMG submission 89695) | Host-associated microbial communities from peat moss isolated from Minnesota, USA - S1T2_Fd - Sphagnum magellanicum MG | ecosystem: Host-associated > Plants > Peat moss > Unclassified... | reverse complement strand
TTTTTTTTTTTTCATTTTTTTTAAATTTTTTAATATTTATAAAAAAAAAATTATAAATTAAAGAAAAAAATTTTTTTAAAAAAATTAAAAATTAAAAAAAAAAAAAATGAAAAAAAAAAAAAAAGAGAAAAAAAAACATTGATTGCAAATGTTGGTAGAACATGAGATTTTCCAATGCAATAGATTTTTTTCCACAATGAGAGACCATAGTGTGAATAAGTCTAGACTTTCTTCAGTACCATGTTGAATGTAGAGTTTAATTTAACTACTTGGGTGGCTGAGAAATTGAAAAAGTCAGCTGAAGCATGAGCTTTCATCATGCCAAGCAACAGTTCTTCTTGGTACTAAAATCTGCAGCTTTTTAGGTTCCAATCATAGGGTGACAAGAAAACATGAATCAGCTCACAATATTATTTCAACAAAAAGCTTCACAAATCTGACAACAACAGAAAGACTTACTGCATCATCAGATATCAATTGGTATATAACTTACTTAATTTTGGCTGCTAGTGAAAAAAAAAACTTTTACACTCAAGTGCATAACACAAAATGTGTATATAATGTTTAGAGTTATCTGTAAAGTCACCCTGTCTTCACCCTTGTCTTTGGGCCTTTTTTCACCCCCCTATCCCCTCTTTCAATGGTATCCACAAAGTAAGGAAATTTTATTAAATCTCAGTATGAAATATTGAAACTCAGCATTTAATGCAAAAGGTTCGAGAGTAATTATAGTAGTTGTACAGGTAGGAGCAGGGAAAATATATGTAGCAGCAGTGGATGAACTCAAGAAAAACGAAAGACAGGATGAAACTCAGTTTATCACCAAAATTGATGGTTTTCGGAGTTTCTACACCCTTGAATGGTAATGTACTTTCTTGCAGGTGTTTTTTTTTTTGGTATCTCGCCCTATGTATGACCAAACTCAGGATTCTGGTGCTGTGTTTTCCTTACTTTACTGACAACTCTATTACATAAAAGAAATAAGAAAGGTTGATCCTTGCTACTAGTGAAAAGCTTTTATTACTTATTTGCATGATGCAAAATATGTTATGATATTCCATAACAAAAAAAAAAAAACAAATGTTGATCTTGTGAAACCAAAGAAAGACCATGATATTAGCGGATACAGGAAAAACAACTGCATTCGACATCTAGTTCTTCTTCAACCTTGTAGAAAATTTGAAAACAATCAAGTGGACCCAGACTCAACAACATCTAGTTTTCCAGCCTTTTGAAATTGGAGAGAATCAAGTGGGGGCCACAAACAAGATAGGCATTGAAAAGTTATAATCATCATTTTTGCATACACGAACGAGCACCCCCAAAGCGAAGCTACTACTTTTGTTGTTTACCAATATGTATATATCATAAGCTCATCAGCTATTTGTAATGATGCAAAACAGCGAGAACAAACTCATTGTCTGTAGATGCGTCAAATGGTCAAAACTTCTTTCTAAATTTCATGATAGCACACACAATCAATCAATCTATTGAGGATTTTTTTTTTGAACTTGAGGAGATCCAGACAAACAAAAGACACTAAACACCCCTTCCTTGCATGGAGCTAGCTAGCTCTGTCCAATGCATTTGTTGGCTGCAACCCAAGCATTCATTCTACCATAGGGACTCCACACCCCTTCTCTGGATTTTGCATAATTGTTGTTCTTGTAAGAGAATAGGTCTTGGCACCTGCCCAAATTGGTCGGGTAGAGCTCAATGGAATTCCTCTATTGTGCCTTGTAACGGGGGAGTAAAAAAGAGGCAGAAAAGGTAAACATGAAAACCATTGTGTATTATGGAATGTTATTGGGTACATGCGAATTGCGGCCTGTAATGTGCCTCTAAGGTAGGTAGGTGCCTGTGATGAGGAATCTGGGCAACCCAAAAACTTTGAACGGGCAACAAACAAAATGACCACAATTGCCCATACCCAGTACGTTCCATAACATAATGGTTTTCATGATTTGCAGAATGGGCATGTGGGGTTTTGTAGGGTCTGGTAGACCCCAGAGAACACTCCTTCATTGTGTCTTGTAGGTGGACTAAAAAAGAGCCAGACAAAGGAAGGCCACCCACGCTAAACCCTAAACCCATCATCATGCTCATGCTGACCAAATTTGGTTGTTGATTGTTGATAAGGATAATTTTGTCCATCAATGAATGATGTCTCTTTTTGGAAAGGGGGGGATATTCTTCATATTGGTTTGATTGAAACACGTAGTCTTCTTTTCACAAGCTTGATTGCCTCCCCTCGTGTGAAGAAACATTATTTCATGTGAAGAAAGAAAGAAAGCAAGCAAGGATTGTATGCCATACCTTGTGATTCTAGGAATTTACATGTGTAGAAACTAGAAACCTTTTAGAGTACGTGCAAAGAATGTGCATTGTGATTTTAGGAATTTAAATGCGTAGTAGCAACTAGAAACCTTTAGAGGGCATGCAAAGAATGACATTGTGATCGTGGGAATTGTGGATGTAGAAAGTTGAAATCTTTAGAAAGCATGCAAAGAATAGTTATATGGTTAGGTAGGCATGGGTGGGATCTAGTTGATTAGCCTATTAGGTTAACATTTTCTTATGTTATTGTTGTTGTGCCACAACCAAAAAAGAGGAAAAGAAAAAAAAAAAGGTCAAGAATATGTTCCCCTTGATGTGTTCTCCATGTAGTAATGATTATTATAAATGCCATATTCTCTTTTATATATTGTTCATGATATCCTCATCTTCCTCACACATCACACATGATGAACTTCTCTTGTACACATTCCTTTACAATAATGGCCAAATGCATGGTCAATGTGGTGCCATAATAGATGGTACCCCTAATAGAAGGACTAAAACCTTCTTCCGGGATGGTCTCTAATCAGACCAAACACACCAATCTAATAGCCATCCAACTTTAACTATTTGAATGAAATTCAAGTTTTTTGAAAGTAGAGAGAATGTAAAGCACAAGAAAAAACTAGTAAATTAGGTAAGGAAAACAAAAGTGAAGGTTGACAAACTCTAAGAGTGTCCATGGCATTCCATTGAATGTCCCATTGAATATAATTATGAGGTCTTATGAAGCTTATTTTATGAAGCCTAATCTAACACACAATTTGTTTTTATGTGGTAACTAGTTTGTTTTAGTCTAACCCACAAAGGCAAACAAATTCAAGCAAGACCCTTTTGGTTAGGTGTAAATCCAAGGGCAAACATATGCTTCATGAAACCACATTCATGGAATTTCACTCTCGTGAATCATTAAACAATCTTCGACTATTGTGAAGCACCTAGGCAATCAAATTTGATGCCTACCATTTCAGAAAGGTGAAATAAAGAGGATCATTTCAAGATCATTGCTCAAGGTTTTCCTTTTCCCAAAATGGGCATTTTGCCACATATTTCACTAGGAGGGGATCATATTATGATCATAGCTATCTATTGGATTCAATATGCAATTATGGTAAATTGATGCATACACTTTTTTCTTGGGATGGGGAGATCCCCTAAGGAAATATACCTAAAAACATCTCATGTTTTTGGTTCTTCAATATTCCATGAAGAAGGCTATGCTTCCCCCAAATGCACTTTTCAAAGGCAACTTATTAATGTCTCACTTGGAGGGATGATAGTGGCAAGAAAAATTAGTTTGTTAATGTAGAAAGACCAAGCTTCCACTAGTTCCATCAATTAATTTAAGCTTGTTGTCAAATTCTTTCCAAGACCATGCTTGAAAGCTTATCATTGCAATTGGGAATCCTCCAAGTGAGAGAATACATCATCAAGCAATAACACATTGTACATTAAAAAAAAGCATTGAAGTTCAAAGTTAACTAAAATAGACCTAGTTCAAACTATTCAAAAAAGAGGTTGCTTGTTGTAAGCAAATTAGGCTGGATAGGAGGTTTTGGGGTGATTTTCATCGTCCTAGAATATATATCAGTATATTTAAATATTTTTACATATCTGAACATGCAAAATACACCTTAGCTTTTCACATCCACTCCACAAAGCTTCAATCAACCACCCACAAAAAAATCATTTAACTTTCATTTCACAATATGCATTCAATAGTGCAAAATAGTATATACCTCATTCAATATATTCAACTTCACAAGAAAACAATATTTGATAAAAATAAGTTATCAAGAAGTGGGTCTACAAGGACCCATGCATGCATTATTATTATTTATATTGTTTTGGGAATACAATTGCTACTAGAAGAATCCATTTATTATTTGGCATCTCAAGACATGACAACACATGCAAATAGAAGTAAAGCTTCATAATGCCCATAGTATCAAAATTCACATGAATAATATTCGGTGACGTTAATGAATTATCACTAAAACAATTGAACACAATCAATGAATTTATTTGTCACATAGATCAAACCCAACATCACCAATCATCAAACTCTTGAAGCAACAACCAAATATGAACATGTAAACTGCATTATCATCCCCCATTCTATTTCTTCTTTCAATATCATACAAGTCATGTCATGGAAAAATTAATAGTTTTTTTGTCCCTCTTCCGAAAATATTCAATAATTTACAAATTCAAAAGTGCACAACAAAACATTAAAGTGATAATTAATGGTTGCACATAATATGCCACAAATGCTTTTATCCTTTTCAAATTGCACATAACACATGAAATATATAATTTAAGAAAACATGTGTAACACAAATATTTTGACAACAATTGAAAGAGTATAAATGATGTTAAAAATGACTTTGTTGACATTAAACTTTGATAATAAACCACAAAGAGGATCATCAACACAACTTCAACAATATCTTCTTGTGGATGAATGTAGCACACAATTCACCAAAACTTGATGCAATATCAAATAAGACATGATTTTTTCCTTGTCTTCACGTGTTCCAATTTGGATGAAGAGAATAGTTAATGTTTCTTTTAGTATAGAGCTTATATGCACCTTTAAAAAAATTTAAAAATAAAATAAAATTCAGGGATACGATGGAACATTTGGATGAAAAAATTAACGAGTTGAAATGTGGACAAAGGAAAAAAATAAGGAAACTTTGAGGTAATATAGTATATATTCTAGTCTATATTATCTATAGACTAGAAGTCACTTTTGTTTCTATTCATCCAAACTAAAAGTCGAGGTCATTTTTGCAATAATCATTCCTAGTCACATGCCAAAATTCATGTCAAAAAAATGTTTCATGAACAATCTAGTGATCAAAACACTAGTAGACAAAAAAAATATTGGCATCAAAAGTAAAGTCCACTCGTGAATCAAAAACACTTGTCATGAAAACACTTTGTCAAATTCCAAAAGAGAAAACACAACTACGAGTATTCTTTATTTGTTATACTCATTCAAAATCAACTAGGTTAAAAGGAACATGCATGTGGTACTATGACGTACATTTCTCATCTATTGACGCTTACAATGAACCTTTGCAACTATTGATTCATTGGGTTGATGAATCCAATCTATTGACGCTTTTAATGAACCTTTGCAACTATTGATTCATTGGGTTGATGAATCCAATGGGCGTGAACCTTGTTATCATGGATTCATTGGGCTTGGAATTGCTCATGGAATTTGTGAAACCCGATAACATAAGCATAATAGGTCATGTCTTTCTAAAACTTTGCATAATGTATTTCTATCGCAAAGGTGAATATTGGCAAATTGTATGGCTTGGACATGTAATTCACCCTATGTTCCTCCTTTGATGTTTATTTTAGCGATTGTTAAAATTCCAAACCTAAATAATTAGTTGCATTGATAACTAAAATTTCACATAAATATAGGCGAAGTTTTTTATTACAAGATTGGATTATAATATTTAGGTTTCGAAAGATGAGGTCATTTTGTTTATCGTTTGGCTCAATTTTCATGGAGGACATAATCCTCCCCTTAGCTTAGCTTGGGTTGAAGAGCTAACGGACTTTGAAACCTAAACAAGGTGACCTTTTTTAGGGTTTCATTTGTTCACCCACTTCCCTTGCCAATTTCTTTGAAAAATAGCTCTTCGGGAACACTTACTTATAAGTAGTCCATATGTTCTAAAATAATTCCAAAAATTCTTTCATAAATATAAATTTTTAGGGTGAGTTGAATAATAATAATTCCCCTTAGCTTTTTTTTTTTTTTGGTTTGGGGGTGGGTCGGGTGGTTTCCTTTGCCACTCATGACAAAGTAGCATAACCGGGACCCAAGCAAGGACCCGTTCCTCTATCTATCCTCATCAACCCACGTCAATACACGAATGGGTCTTCCGAAAGAGGACGGAACCTAGACTTTTTGGGTTTCCGAAGGAGAGCCAAACTTTTGTAGTACTAATACAAAACTCCCGCATTCCAAGGGTGGTTCCCATGACTATTTATGGTTCTTTCTTTTATGGTCTCGTTCTCTCCGGAAAAAGGATAGAAAACCAGCTAGGTATCCAACCGGACACTTTGTCACCAAGCCAAAAAAGACTTGTTTCTTTCAGCTCAAAAAGAGGCTAAGATGGCCCCCAAAACAAACAAAACAAACCCATACCCAAAATAAATTAAAAACCTCGCTATAAAATTTCTCGGTTACGGACACATGATAGCAATTATGGTTTACTTGTTAGGCGCCTCCTCTTATTTGCCATCTTTCTTTGTGTTAAAGAAATTTTAACAATGTCCATGGGTGTAACCCTAAAGAATTTTTTTTTATAAAATAGGTTTTTTGGGGGATAGTTGTAAAGGGTTTTTAGGGTTTAGGGTTTATCTATCTCCAACCCATTCCAGGACTTTGCTTTTAAATGGATCTAGATAACCAAAGGTCGAGCATAAGCATAAAAATAATGCTCATAATTTTTGTGTGAATGAGAGGTTCTATTGGTAAGGTTCAACATGTATTCTCCGAATTTATTGTTTATTCCATTCCATTTACCACCTCGATGTGAATCCAACTTAGGACATTTTTTCCGCGGTATAATGTATCTTAACAAAGCGTGGAATCGGCTAATAATGTGCTCTTAAAACCCGTATTATTAGCTGGTTCCACCCTTTGTTAAGATCATTGGGGGCGGGGGGTGGGTTGGGGTGGATGGAGGGGAGATGAAAGATGGATGCTTCATGTTTTTTCGGTGCATGAAAAAACAAGGCATCACAAACACAAGATGTTGTTGTACATCTACCTACCTACCGTGTCCACACTCTGAACACCGAAAAAATCGGTTCCAATCTAAACGGTCTAAACACTTTCACCAAAGAAACTGGTTCATCTAATGTGAAACCGATTCTCGTAAGGTAAAAAACTTCCAAAAGTTGGATCCAATGTGATAGATAGATAGTCCCTTGGGGGCCCCCAACAAAGTAAAGTAAAGTGAGTGAGTAAACTAAATGGTGGTGTGCAGAGGCTCATATAAATGGATGGATGAGAGAGTGAAGAATAACAGAAATAGTTCATCCAATATGAGAAGTAGCTCCCCCAATGCAAGCCAAGGAGGTTTCCAGACATCTCCACCCCCAAAAACACTGTAAGCAACTCTTTCACGTTAAAATAGAATATTGTTTAATGATCATTGTCCCCACCCACACACGTCATAAAGCCCCTTTAAAACCCCATCCAAAGACCATTCATTTATATCTTTACATCTGGATGAGTAATAGTCATTGTCCAAATCCTTAGTACAATTTTATATTTATAGGGGTTAAAATGATCACTGCAAAATCGACTGTGTAAATCATATATATAAATTCACTTAGTCTGTCAGTCAGTCTGTGACGATGGGCCAGCATGGGCGGGCTGGGCACGAGAGAGGTTAGGTTCATCCACAACAAGTTCAGGCATCCAGTGGATGGATTTCATATTTATAAGGGTTAAAATGATCACTGCAAAATCGACTCTGTAAATATATATATCAATGTAATTAGAGTTTTTCTTAAAGTCATCCTGTCTTCACCCTGTCTTTGGGCCTCTTCTCACCCCCTTCTCCCCTCTTTGAGTGAGTATTATCTTGTCATTATACTCTGATGGGTAACCCACCAGGTATCACCATGGGAACAATAAACGAAGCAAAAGCTTTTTGGGAAAATGGAATGCACATAGGTGTGAGCATTTCAATTTTAGAAGGAAAAAAAAAAGGCGAGTTCTTACACTCCATAAGCATTCCTCCAAATACATTACAAGTCTTGTTGGACGTTTTTACGGGTATGGGAGTTTGGGACTTGGCCACCGATATGGTGATCACAACCATCGCCCTTGTCTTTGCATTAGTTTAAAATTTAAGGAGTAAACTAACTCTTGTATTGTTGGAGACATAAAAATAATAAAACAGATATATATATATACACACACACACACACACACACACTTACATTGAGCCATTCCAATCTAGGATGAAAATTTCAAATGAAAATTTAGATGACATGTACATCACAAAGGGAGTTATTTTAATCCTTTGGAATCAAAGAGTCAATCTAACTTCCTTAGTTCATCCTTCTAACAAGTGTAGCCTGTGCCATTGGCCCACTAGTGAATGGGTTACCCAATTAATTTTTCCTTCCAAAACCATTTGAAATTTTAATTGAATTTTCAATGACAAAGTTACTCAAAATAAAATATCTCATGCACCTCAGATCTAAAAAAATTTCAAATCGCCTTCATTAAATCCTACTCATCAAGGGCTTTTTCCAACAATATCACGAATGCACTCAAATTCTCAAAATATTCATTCTTAGGCTAAGATATCTCAAAGAAATTTCTCCCTCCTTAAACCTCAATGGCATGTGAATTTTCAACTCATGTTTTGAGTTATTTTATTTACTTTTGTAGGAATGAGATGGAGTTAAAGGGTTAGAGCATCTCCACCGGCGCTCGGTATGTCACTCTGGATAATAATAAAATTAAATGTCTAAGTTTAGCTTTTTTTTTTTGGGCAACCCCACCAATAAAACTATAACTGGAACTGCATATACGTGGGGACTACTAATAGCAAACCACCTGGACCAATCATTATGATCGAACAATCAGAAATACTGAGCCGCAGTCAGGTCCAATTTTACTACACTCTCTTTTGGAGGTGCACAACTTTGTTGCGCCATTTACCAGCCACGACGAGCTGCACGACTTTGGTGCAGAAAAACCAATTTCCTGAGCTAAACCAGCACATTTTGACTTTTTCACAATAAATTTTACTGCATGGAGTCACATACTGAACACCGGTGGAGATGCTCTTAGTTAATGTATTCTCTTAGTTTATGCCCTTTCTCGGCTCGAGGTGAATCCAACTGGTTATGGCATTTTCTATAGTATCTGCACAAAGGGTGGAATCAGCTCATTATCATGTGCTCTATAATGGTTCACGTGAGCTTTTGCTTTAATCATGGGGGCCATCATTTGTTTTTCATCCATGAAAAAACAAAATAAAGTGAATGCCAATGGCTTAATTCATCCATGAAAAATCAAAGTAAAGTGAGTCTCATTTGCTTAATTCATTCATCCATGAAAAAACAAAGTGAAGTAAGAGTTGTGGGCTTAGTTCATTCATCCAAGAAAAAATAAATAAAGTGAGTGTCAATTGGCTTAATTCATCCATGAGAAAATCAAAATAAAGTGACTATGATTGGCCTAATTCATTCATCCATGAAACAACCAAGTAAAGTGAAGGAGTAACTAGTTAGTGGGCACATAATAGATGAGAAGTGAAAAAAACACAAAAGATCATCCAATTTGAAAGGAGCTCTTTGAATGGAGGCAATTTCTGGGGAGAAAATGCCAATGACCAGAACAAAGAGAAAAGCAAGAAGAAAGAGGTGGAAAAAATAAGGTGCACTTGGTGAAAGGCAAAAAAGGGGGTTCAAATCCCAAAATCTCTCCTCACTCCTGAGCAGCCTTGTCTTTTGCCAGCTATTAAAAATCGCCAGAAAACCATATTAAAAATCAAAAGTAAGCCAAAAATAAAGTGTTTTTTTGGGATGTTGAATAGCCAAAAATTGACCAAAATCTATTTAAAAATCGCCATATTCCTTTTACATGGTTCAAATAGGTAGCTCCCTTTCCCCTCACCCAAAAAAGGATGTTTTTAAAAAAATTTACTTTCATGTGTAGCTTATAGCCAAATCTGGCTAAATCTTCCTGTGGATGATCGCCATTTTTGGCTATATTACAAAATTGAACACCCAAAAAAAAAAAAAAACTGCTCATGAGTCCTCAGTCCTTTTGCCATTGGAACTTGGAAAGGGTACAAGAACGGTGGAAGTGAGAAAATATATATAAATAGTAAATAATAATAATAATAATAAATAAATAAATAAATAAATAAAAATAGAGCAAAGGACTTGCACTGGTATGTGTTTCTGGTGTTTGCATTTTCCATTTCGTTGCAAGGACTGCAGTTTGCAAGAGAGCAGTTGGGAGACTGAGTCTTGCTTTTCTTTTTTTCTTCGTTTTTTTTACCCAAAGGATTTTTGAAGTTTTCTTTTGGTTTTGTGATTTTTGGGATTGGGTTTTGTTTGGATCTTTTTTTTTTTTTTTTTTTTGGGTTTGTTGGGCGTCATAGTTGTAAATTCTCGCTCACATCTCATGAGGATGATGATGATGAGCTTTTGATGAATCTTTGGAGGTCGAGGTGAATGGCATTTTGCAGCGGAAAGAGTAGTTGATCCAGCTTCTTCTCATCTGCTTTTGTTTTTGTTGTTGTTGTTGGGGAATCAGAGTTGGAGAGCTTGGGCTGGCTGGCTGTCTGTTTCATCGGGATCGAGTTTCCTCTTCTTTTTTAAAAAATTCTTCTTCTTCTTCTTCTTCTTCTTCTCCGGGATGAAGAGCTGCAGATGTATAGCAGAGCTGGGGAATGTTGTTTGTTTTATCTCCGATGGTTGAGAAAACTCCAGAGAATATCTCCTTGAATGTGGATGGAGATACTGTCCTCCACCTGCAAGAAGTTGCTGCTTACAACCAAACGCAAACTTTCGGATCTACACCCATTTCCAGATTCTAGATTGGCTTTCTAGGCCATTTGTGGTAGAGCTGCATAGATCAGTTTTCTTTGATCAGGGAAGCCGGTGGGAAAAGCTGGTATCAGCAGTCACTAGCAGCAGCAGCACCAGCAGCAGTTATGGCGGAGGAAAGAAACTGGCGGGAGTTGATCACAAAGCTGCTGCTGCTGTTGTTGGTGTTGGATGGAGCTCTACTGCAAGAGACTAGGGTAGTAGTAGTAGTAGGAGCTACAAGTCTTGGGATCAACTGGGGGACTATGTCCTTCAATCCGCTACCCAATAGCATCGTGGTGCAAATGTTGCAAGCCAACCAGATCACCCAAGTGAAGCTTTTCGATGCCAATCCGGATGTGATCAAATCCATGGCCGGCACTGACCTCGAGGTCATGGTTGCAGCTTCCAATGATGAACTTGCCAGTCTTGCTGCCGATCCGGCTGCTGCAGTTGCTTGGGTTTCTGAGAATGTCACTCAATACATCGGCGGAAATGGCGTCAACATCAAGTAAGTAGGTTATGTTTTCTCTTTGGAAAGAATCTCTTCCCACATTTGAGGACAATGCTTTGTCAGAATTTCTTTCTTTTTCTTGGATGGGTTTTTGTTTTTTCAAACATGTTTTCATGATGTGAGATTTTTCATGGCTCATGTTGTTGTTGGGGCAGATGGGTTGCAGTTGGGAATGAGCCTTTCTTGAGTAGTTACAATGGAGTGTATCAAGATGTTGCACTTCCAGCTTTGCAAAATGTGCAACAAGCCTTGGCAAATGCGGGACATGCAAGTGACATCAAGGCGACCATCCCTTGCAATGCTGATGTTCTCAATACTCCACCACCATATCTTCCATCACAAACAACATGGCGGCCAGACATCTCTTCTCTCATGGTGCAGTTAACACAGTTTCTGAGTAGTACAGGAGCACCATTTATGGTGAATTTCTATCCATTTCTAAGCTTGGTTTTGACTACCAACTTCCCTCTGGCTTTCGCATTTTTCAACAGCACAGCAAATAATATCGTGGATGGTTCACATGTTTATACCAATGTGTTTGATGCAAGCTATGATGGGCTTGTGACCACACTCACCAATACAGGGTTTCCAACTTTGCCCATTGTTATCGGCGAGATTGGGTGGCCTACAGATGGTGTTCTTGATGCCAACATACAGTTTGCACAGAGCTTCATGTCACAACTTGTTACTCACATGTTGAGTGGCACTGGCACACCACTCCGGCCCGGTGTGCTCAATGGATACTTGTTTAGCCTCCTCGATGAGGATGCAAAGTCCATCTTGCCTGGTCCCTTTGAGAGACATTGGGGTATTTTTAATTATGATGGTTCCATCAAATACGCACTTGATCTTACTGGTACAAACTTTCTCCTACTATTTTTGTTTTGCATATGTAATCCTTTTTGTCACCACATTGCTTTTTTTTTCCAGAGATTTTGCCTTGGCAGCAGCTTGATTGATTGATGCTTTTTTTTTTAACCCCCCACCCTCTGCTTCTTTTCCTGCAGGTGGTGTAAATGGGGCTGGCCCAAGCCTGGTCCCAGCACAGAATGTACCCTACTTGCCAACAAAGTGGTGTGTTGTAAACCCAAATATGGATTTGACAGAATTGCAGTCGAATCTGGACTATGCATGTAACCATGGAGATTGTACAGCCTCATACCCAGGTGGATCGTGTAGCAGTCTCACTCTTGAGGGAAACGCATCATATGCATTCAATAACTATTTTCAATTTACTGACCAACTCCCAGGGAGTTGCAATTTCCAGGGCCTTGCAGAGGTCACCACCACAAATCCATCAACTGGCACTTGTGAGTTTTTTGTTGGCTTGCAGCCAACAAGTGCTGTGTCTTCTACTTCTGATCCACCACCATCTCATCCATCATCATCATCATCTGCAGCAGCAGCAGCCACGGCCAACCCCCCAGTTTTTCTATGTACCCTGTCTGTTGCCATTATTGCTGCAATTGTTGGCAGCTGGATTCTCCGATTATAATGTCAAAATGGGTTTTGTCAGCGTTTCTTCTACACATGTACAGAACCAAAATGGTGGTGGTGGGTGGTCAACACCACACAGGGCTAGACGAGTCCTTGATTGATGCTCCCCATATCTGCTACTTTCCTTTCTGGCTGGGAAAGTGCCATCGTGATTGTATGCTAAAGAAAAAAGAGAATAGTAGTCAGCCCCAGTTTTGTAGATAATTCAACTGCATCATGCTTAAGTTGTTTCAGTTCCATTGCTATGCACTGTCCATGAGATCCGAGAAAAGGTTTGGTGGTGTCTCATGGAACCTCTCAATTTTAGCTCCTTAAATCCCCCTCCCCCACAAAGGCCTGAAATCTGGCTGTTATTAAACCGATGGGGAGAGCGAGATTCTTGCTTCAATCATGAATGCTGATTGAATCACAGCTACTAACCGAGCTGTAGTAGTAGTAGTGGTAGTCTTTCCATGTGATTACCTTTTCTTGAAGCGTAGGCCAATCTTTGCGCACATCATTTCTTCTTTTGGTCTGTCAGCTATAATTAAGCTGCGGCTTTATTGTCAGAATTTTGTGTCTTTGCATTGATGTAGTAGGTATATGCTTGGCAGTCTGGGTGTTGCTAAGCTAGTTCTCAGCTCACTGGGTCAGGGACTTTTCTTGGGTTCTTAGGGCACATGCTTATACCCAATTTCTCATGGGCGCATGTACTTGGGATAGCAACTTTTCTTGGTGGTACTCAGGAATAGGTTGTGTCTGTTTCTGATATGTTGTTAATTTCCCATTGGCCTTTGCTTAAGTTCCGACATTTGTGACCTCTGTAAGGTTGATGAAAACAGATAGTTGCCCAGATTGCCCAACAATCGGCTGTTTATTCAGGGGATTTCAGAGTACATGAAATTGGTTGAGTTGGGTTTTTTGTTCCAACAAGTCCTTGGCTTTGTTGAAGATGAGTGTGTGCCTTACATTCTCTGTCCTTCATGAAGCCCTAGCTCAGAAACCTGACAGGTAGAGACTGGAACACTGTTCTTAGGATCGACTATATATAGTGAACACATTTAATATGGAACAATAGTCACCAATTTCTCCATTATTTGAGCAAGGAAGCCACATGGGTTCTTACTCATCCACAAGCATTGCTACTAGCACAATGTTTGAAATTTCTTGAGTTATGTTGTGCTAGGAAGCCACATGGGCTCTTATTCATCCACGAGCATCACCACTCACACAACATTTGAAATGTGAAAAAGAATTGTCATTGAAACATCATATTGTTGCTAGCGGATTTTCAAGGTATTTCATGATTTGAGTATTGACTAGATGGAAAATTACATTTGAAATTAAACCCTATACTCTTTTGATGAAGCCATCCAGTTTCACATATGGTTAAGTGGTGATTGGGTGCAACATATGAACATAAACAAATTGAAAACACCCAATTTCAAACATGATATAGCAGGTAGTGATTGGGTGAGAATATGTATAAACCATTGCATGAAGCCAACCGATTTTTCATGTAATTCCATTCAATCATCAATTGTCTTGGAATTAATGTTTGATGTAAGTTTTCAAAATAACTGATGTTTCATGCTCTACCAATGTCATCATCTTGCTTTTTTCTTTTGTTTTTTTGAAATTTGAGTTTTGGATTTGGTTTTTGGCATGCAAGGGTTAGGGAGTTCAATCATCACGGTTTACAATGATTGAATTGATATATGTATACATGGTGATGATTCTTAGTTGCTTCTTGGACAACACGTAGAGAACAAGATTGTGAAGGGTTGGGGAGTTACAAAAAAGTGTGCACTCTAATAATCCCCTCATCATCAGAGTCCCTTCTGGGATCAGTGTTTGAGGAGGTCCTAATGTTCAGCTTTCTTCTCCAATTTCTCTTGTAGAGAAACCTTGATTCTTGGTTGTTCTCATTTTCTACAATACAAAGGTGCCAATAATGATTATACAAAGATTGCAACAAGGATGAACAACTCAAAACTACTCTGTAAATTCCAACCTTCAGATTGGAGAGGTCAGGCTAAATGTGTTACAGTACTCTACAAGCTTCCAACCATGTGGTGTCATTTTTTGATGTGAATGAGGTGGGGGGGAGGGTGAAGCACAAGAACAAAGGGGACATTACGTTTTTTCCTCAATCCAACTAAGTTTTGGTAGAAGAAGTAGATGCTAATCCAATTGCCACCACAAGAAGTCAGATAACCACCGTTAGCAGCACAATGGTAGTTAGTATTAGCCCAGCTCAAAGATTTGTGATGCTGCACTGCTTGGAATCGTCACAAAAGATTGTGGATTGATAACTGTGTGCATACATAATATGTGATTGCCAGAAATGTTATTGCACTCTGTATTGACTCCACTCCAAAAATGCCAAAAGTAACGGAAGTTTTGTAAGTCTCTGATGATGTCTCTACTTTCTCTGATGATGATGCCTGAGATCTGTAGAGATGCACAACTTGAGCTGCAAAAGTGAAAGTATCTACAGAAGAAGTAAGACATTTTGTGAAAGTATACCAGTGCTGCTGAAGACATCATCAGCATCAACATAGAAAATTGGATCATCATCATCATCATCTCTTTGCAATTGCTTCCAAGAAGAATTGCCATGGTGGTTTTTTGTTTGTTAGATCACCACGAAAAAAGAACTCGCTAAACATCTATGGGATCGAATAGAGTCCAGGACTTGACTATGCTGGTGATAGGTAGTGTAGTGTGTATTGTACCAACTACTACTACCAACCATAGCTTCTTCTTCTTCTTCTTCTTCTTCTTCACTAGAACAAAACCAATCTGGCTCTGTGAGAATTGCAGAGCTCACCATGTCCTGCAAAAAGATGGATTTTGTCTCTCAACAAGCAAAATGCTAGTGAATGGGCCATACAAGGCTGATTCTGCCAGGTAAGCACTCCGTAGGCAAGAGAGCCCAAGAGTGACTGCCCACCTGGCAGAAAAAGTGCCAGAGTGTGGTGCCACCTGGCAGAATCATCCCGGTGTACAGTGCCCACCTGGCAGAATCGGCCTTCTATGGCCTTTTCACCCTGGAAATGTTAGGGTTATTTTATAAAATTTTATAAAATTTTGAAATGTAGGGTTATTTTATAAGATTTTCTGCTGTAACACCAAAAAGGGTTCATAGAAGTAAAATAATATGATTATTTATGGCCTATGGGTAGAAAGATGAGTAAATAAATTTTTTAAGTAATAAATCTTATGGGCCTTATGTTTGAGGATCTTTTGATTAGGGGTTTTATTTTGGATTCATATATGGGTTAGTTGATTATTTGAGGTTAAGTGTAATAAAAAACTAATTAATTTGACTTCATTTGAGACAAAACATTAAAAATTTAATGAAGGAGATGCCAAATAATGTAAAGGTTCATCCATAGAAAGAATGAATGTTATAAAAAATGTGAATGCTCTAGAAAATTATTAGTACATAACATAACTTGGGCTTCACATTGCTTCACACTATCTATCAATGATGATCAGGTGACATAAGGTCAAAATATTAATATGTTTTTCTTAAATTAAAATCATTTGAAACAATTAATTACAAGATGTTGGTAATCCATGATCATGTTTAGATTGTTCTTGAAATCATTTTTCACTTTAATTAATTTTGAAATATGATATTTAATTTTCAGCTACTAAAATATTAACATTAATAGCACCCATAATGTCCTTTTTGGTAGTCCTCATTGTTTCAAAAGCAAGTCTTTTTTTTGGGATGTTATCAATGTCTCCCAACATCTTTCCTACCATGCTTCCCAATGACCCCTAGTTTCAATAAAACTATATATATATATATATATAATTGACTTTAATGTTTTTAACATTTTTGCATCCTTTTTAACACCTTATTATTACTTTTTGTCATTCTTTGTCGGCATTCTCATCTTTTTGTTATTCTTCATCTTTTGTTATCATTGATGTTGTCGAGATGTGTTTGTGTTGTTGATCAAACATAGATCATTCTTGAACTGAAACATTGTATTGATCTAAATTTTGACTAAGAATGTTTGGATTTGAAAAAGTTTGCTAGATCAACTTCCCATCTTGAGATGCATTTTCAAGACCTTGACCTAGCAAAAAGCAAAGTAATTTAAAATTCAGAAAAATTTGGAAATTTCAAACATGTCAAGTCTTCACTAATTATAAAAGAGACCAAAGTTGAAAGGGGATATATATTTTATTGATCCAGGAAAAAAATTAAAAAATTAAATATAAAAAATTGTTTACCCATTCCAAGGAGAAAGCAATTAGAAGGGGCAAATTAAAGTGTCCACCCCCCAAGTCATGTGTGGAGGTGATATTAAAAGTTTGTTAAATTCCACTTTCCACTAATTATTAATAATGATTTGAAATTTAAAATGAGTTTATTAAGTCTAATTAATTTTATAAACATAACATTGATAAAAACTAATAAAAACTTGTTAACTATGATAAAATGTTCTAATGGATATTTCATCTTTCAGTGTTGATTTGAATATGATTGTAACTTTCATTAAAAGTTATCCACTAAAATATTTTATAAACATTAATTTGAAATTTATTTGTTTATGCTTTTATATTTTTGATTAATAAATTATGATTAATGTGAATTTATTATATTATTTCAAATTTTAAATTAAAACCATTATTAAATTAGAAATACCCAAATTTTAGTTATTAAAAATTGTCAATAACTTAATTTTCAAATTGTAATTATAAAGCAAATTTCATATTGATCTATTTGTAATTTGATTTTCAATACAAACCAAAAATTACAATCATGTTAAATTCAATGTTACCACTTAATTATCACATGTTAATTCATTTAAACCAAAATATTAAAATTTTGAATAAAATTGAAATTGAAATCAAGATCCAAACTTTGAGCATGTTTCAATTACATAACAAATGAAAATAATTATGATTTAAAAAATAAAATTTTGTTGTAATCAACTTTTATGATTTTCAAATTCTTGCCCATTTTAGTTTGCAGCCAATTTACAAGCATTGGTGTATTACCCACAAACTATATCACTTTTTTGGTCGCTTTCTTTCCTTTCCTTTTTCCCTCTCGTAAATCTTCTATGGTAACAAATCATTCATTTTCCTATGCATTTACTTCAATTAATAACACACATTGAAATAAAGTTGTAGCCTTTACAACATGTTTGTGGGATGTAAAAAAACACACATTTCAATAAATTTGTAATATTTTCAAAATTGATTAAACACTTGTGATTATTGTAATATAAAAGCAACTTCAACACATGTTTGTAGAATAATTAATGAATTTTGAAAATTTTCATGTCAAGAGTGAAATATTTTTTAACATTCCAAAAGACTATGTATTTTCTTTCACAATTTTTTTGAAACAAGTAAATTTATAATTCATAGTTTATTTGAAAATTATATAATTAATGTCAAAGATACCAAGGTAATATATTACTAAATTAAATGTAAATATAAATATGATATCTAGTTTTACAAGCTTTTATAAGTTGCAAGGATATTTCAAATTCATACAATATGAAATCAATGATTCTTATATTGTAAATTTATTATGATTTATCATCAAGATATGGCATTTGTAATAATGACAATGTTGGTCATGGATACATAAAAAAATATTTTTTATTCAATAAAAGATTCATGAAAACATCTTTTTATATATCTATGATAGCAAAATTTAGATTGGCAAACATGCCATTATACAAATAGATTACTAATAACCGTTGATTTCATCACAAGACATGATGCACAAAGTTATTTTATTTTATTTATTTATATAATATTGTAACAATGATCAAATGACATTTTGCATGTAAAATGTTTTGTAACCATTCATGAATCCTTATCCAATTTTGCTAAAAATTGATGATATGAGACAACAAAATGTCAAATGGGGATTTCAAAGATAATATTATTAATCACAAATATACTTCTTCAAAAATTATTTGATCAATTTTCTTTTGTATTATTGTATCTTCAAATTGTTTTATCTTTTGCTTCATCTTGTCCAAGTAATTTGACAAATATGTAAATTTTTAATATTTAAGTTTTTCTTTTATTTTAAAACACGATTACTTATTTCATTTAAAACATGCTTGCAAAGGTATAAATGGGTTGATATCATAAGGCTCATGTTATATATAAATGATTTGATGCACAAAACTTAATAAAATTTTAACATATTAGAAATGAGAAAGTTATGGCCCCTCAAAGTAAAAAGGGTCAAGAACTGAAATAACCAAACTATTAAACATTACAAAAGTTAATTCCCAAACACCCAAATAATTCCTTGTATGTTGCTTTGATGATATTAGAATTCAAAGATGATTCGTAGAACTTAAAGTGGTGCTCCCATAACACTTGAAAATTGTTTGAAATGAATATGAAATAAGAAAGTTATGAGGTTTGGAAGTAAAAGGGGTTCAAAGAGAAAGAGAGAGAGAGAGAGAGAAAAAAAAAGTGTTTTCTAAGTTGAAAAGGTTATTTTGCTTCTTGTTATTTTTTCATTGCTCCTTTTCCTTTGCATTTCATAGACGATTTCTATAGATCAGGCAAGGCACTATGCCGTATGTTGTTAAATCCAATTATATTGATTTCATGTGACAATTTGTGTGATTCTTGAACCTTTTTATTTTTGTGTAAACATATTACAAGTTACATACAACTTGAAATCTTCAATGCTACTACTACTAGTTTTTTTTTTAAAAGCTTAAAGTGGTCTTTGAATACTAAATTAGTTTTTCCCTTTCTTGGGTGTATGGCAAGTTTGGTGATATTTATTTTATAATTTCATATTTCTCCCCCATCCCACCTCCCTAAGGAAAACCAGCTATTAAAAAATTATTTAAAAAATAAAAAAATAAAAATCAACCATTCAAATAGTCTAGAATTAATGATTATTGTGAAGCTAACTTTTATAAGGTGTATATATCACATAATAAATAGGAATTAATTCTCTTCTTAACTTGATCATTGTGACTCGTGAGGCTATGTTTTATGCAATAAGGTTTGAATTTAAACCAAAATATATATTTTGTAAGGATTAAAATTCCACCCAATAATGCTAGAGTGAGGAATTAAACTCCGATCCTAAACCTAAGAATGTACACTAATTTTACATAAGAGTAAAAGATGGTGGGACCTAAGAATTACTAACAACTAACTAATCATAAGCTTTTAGGATTAACACTTTACTAGATTGGAACTCATGGCCCTAGTTTAGTTCATAGGTTTTAAAGTGGATTTCAAGTCCACATTATTAATTCAAGGCCATTATTCAATTCAATTCAATTATCCATTCAGTTTGTGGTTTTTTATTTCAAATCTCTATTGTTACATCTATGCAAGCATCTCAAGAGGTATTTAAGCAACAAATGACCCAAAAATGTCTTTAGGACCTATCCAAAAAAGTTTTAAAAACAAGTTTTTTTTTTAAAAAAAATGCTCCCCCTCCAAAATCCAAGTAGAAATGTGATGGATTTTTTATAATAAAAAAAATCGGAGAATATGTGACAAAATGTTTCTTTCTACATTTTAATTTTTCACCTTTAAATGCAAGATTATTTTGAAAGAAAAAAGAAAAAAAAGGCTGGTCTATCTCCATTCTTTACACCCAAAGGAGTTCCCACAATGCCTCTATCCCAAGTTTGTGACAAAGCCAACAAGGGATGTGTCACATTGTGGCCTTGCCATTTACATTAAAAAGTATCTTAAGGCAAAAGAAGAATTTAATGAAGAATTTAATCTTTTAAAAAATAAAAATCCTCTTAAAAAAAACCAAAATCCTTCAAGATATTATAACTCTATAACTAATCTCAAGTTTCAACACAAGCTAAAAATATCATCTTTCAAAAAAAATCCTTGTATAAAATCAGACCTATTATTATTATTATTATTATTATTATTACCTAGGGGCCAAAATCCCTTCAGCTACTATACTCTATAATGAATCTAAAACACAACATCCTTCTTGCCTTGGTAGTAGTAGTAGGCAAGGCCAACAAAAACACCACATGAACAAGGAAGCAAAAGAAACCAGGAAGGAAGATCAATTCCTGGATTAGGTACTTACTACTTACCCTAAAACTGATATCAAATGCCAATACCCAAGTTACCTTGGCCAATTCGACACTAATTATATTATTTTCAGAAATGTTATATTATTTGTTCCAAAATAAAAATGATATTGAGAAAGAAAAATAATGAATATTTAAGAACATTCCATTTGTTGAAATGAATTTTTCAAAATTAATTAATTATTTGACGGAGATGTGTTGCTTCTTGCTTCTTGTGAAGCTCTCTATTTCTTTGTGTGTGTGTGTGTGTGTGTGTCTCTCTCTCTCTCTCTCTTTTCTTGCTAGACAAAACACAATGGGCTGAACTTGATTTGTCAGGTCCATGGTGGTCGGTCACACCCGGTGTTTTATTGGGTTGATAAAAGAGGAAGAAGAAGAAGCTCCAGATATCTAACACTAGCAGAGATGGCAGCTCCGAAAGGGCAATCTCTCTGCAAAAACTTGGATTGATTCTCACATTATTGATTGATTGTTGCTTGAGATGAAGCTTCTAGAACATGGGCTACCATACTCTCTACTCACTAGATGAATTATCCATTACACAAGCAAGCATAAGCATGGTTATAAGGAGATGAGCCAAACCAAGCTCCCCTCCCACCCAAGAAGTATATAGATGCACCACATATGGTAACCTAACCTGAGCAGTGATTTTTTTTCTTTTTCTTGGCAATTTTTTTGTTTTGCACCTTAGCAACAGAAAAAAAGAAGGGGATTGCAGCAATTACAAAGGCTTTTTTGGGTTGCAAAAATGGTCCTTTGTCATCACATTATGAGGGATTATTTATTTATTTATTTATTTATTTCCCGTAGTCACCATGTTTAGACAATAGGTTGTAGTATGTTGCCAAACTATAGCATGAAACCTAAAGTTTTCTCCTATGTGTAGCCAAATTTGGCTAAATCCTCCTCTTGTGGATGATCGCCAACCCACCTACTTCACAGATTTGGAAAGAAAATACACTGCACCCAAGTGCATAGATACCTTCTTCTTCTTCTTTTTTCCCCTTTTTCATGCCCGAAATTTTGATGCTTCACACCCACCCATCCTTTCATCCACCTAATAATTCAAGCTCTAGAGTTTCATGAGTAGAGAGAGTTCAATGGTTTTCTTTTGGTGAAATTTCGCCCACTTGGTGACACAAAAATAGATCGAGTGTGCCCTCACACAAACGATTATTTTGAAAAAAAAAAATGCACCAAAGCTACCAGATTTCTATGGGTTTAGGGTTTAGGGTTTTTAATTTTTAATTATTTTTTTCTGAAGTCGCCATATTTAGACAATAGGTTCCAGCAGGGTAACAAAAATATAGCCAGATTCTTAATTTTTTCTACTTTCCTCTCTGACATGTAGCCAAATTTGGTAAATTCTTGCCAGTGTGGCTACATTACAAAATTGCAAAGTTAAATTTTAAATTTTAAATTTAAGTAAAAATTTAAAAATATTTTAAAATTATTAAAAAATTATTAAAAAAACCCTGGTAGAGTTACTTAAAATCTCAATGCATATGTTTTCTTGAAGGATCTACAAACAATTTGGGGGGATTGGATTGGAGGGGGAGGGAAGGAAGGGGGGAAGAGGGGGTAAGGTGGCAGTGGAGAAAAGAATCTGGCAAGCTTGGGCTGAATGATGAACACCTCAGACAATACATTAGGTTTTGTTTTGTAGTGTCTGGATTTTACACAATAATAATGTCTTAGCACTTCAAATCTCTCAAAATCCGAATCCCGCAATGAGAAACACGAAGATCAGCTTCTATGGATGGAGACATTGATTGTCTAAGAAGGTCGAGAGCCAAAGGTGAGTTGAGGAGTTGGACGGTCACATCCAAAATGGATTTGATAGTGGTCTTCAATTGGAAAAAATGTGGTGATATTTCTAATGGATTTTAGTGGAATTTGTTAAGAGTTATTATTTTAGTTGCAAGATTAAATTTAAACAATATTAGCCTAACTAATTAGGATTTAGTTCTAATTAAGCTAAACATAATCTTATAATTAAATAATGCATTAATTTATATTGCCATATATGATCACTTGTTTCTAAGATTTTCAACGGCCAGGGTCTCGATGGATACATGCGGAATGTCGTATATAAAGAGGTTTTGAAAATGTAGTTTGTAATTGTAATTTTGTAATATATATGTACCATCAAATACATACACACCTGTGCATTAGGCATGGGGTTCAAACTAAGTCAATATAATCCAAGTCATCACAAGCAAACTGGGCAAATTGAAAACACACACACACACACACACACACCCCTGAGTCAGCAATACTTGCCAATTGTGCCAATTATTAAATTGTGGGAATAAATTCCTGCTTATAATTATATATTAAAAAATTCCATCAATCATACTCATTTTTCTTATCCATCAAGTCTTCAGAGTGCCATTCCCAAGAAGCAATTCTGAAATATGTTTTTATTTATTACAATTTAATTTTAAATTTTTTTTCGCAAGCAAAAAATGCCAGATTCATCCAACTTTGTTTCACTTCATCTTTAAAGCTACCATCCTAATAAAAAATCCCCCTTAGATTGTGTGCCTTGGAAGTTTTTGAGTTTGTCATGACACCCATCATTGTTTTTTAACAACCAAACAAAGAAGAAGGCACTTCCATTGAGTGACAAAAAATATAGCAACCAATAAAATTTTAATTGATGAATTTACAATGTGGGTATTAAATTGTAGTTTCAATAAGTGATTCTTCATTACAATTGGGGTTTACCAATCTTGCACAAAAGTATTGAGCATGAAGATGTAAAACAAGCCTTTTGTTTTTGCGTGTTGTCTTTGGATGTTGGTCCTCTCTTTGTGTTCCTTTGCTTTTGTTTCTAGATGTTTGTCTTGGCTTTGGATTGTTGATACTCTCTTTGTGTTCCTCCCTTCCTTTTTTTAGATAGGTGTTTTTTTCTTAATTAAGGAGAAATGATGATTTTTATTTATTTTACACCAACTCCCTTTATGAAAAAGGACTAGACGAACAAATACTAAGTACACAATCATAAATTTCCTAGAAAAAAAAATGTAATTCAAAGGGGGGAAAAAACTTAGGTCTCAAGTTAGGTCTTAGAAAGGAGTGCCTTTCTTCACGCAAAGGACTAAATTCTTGGTTGAGCCAAGTAATAAGAAACAAACCCAAATAATGCTACTCACAAAGTTATTAGACTTGTACAAGACTTGTACAAGACTCATACAAGACTCGTGTTTTTTGTGATATTTGTCGGTTCATTAAGGTGGTGATTGGAGGTCATAAATGGGGATCCCGCACCTTTTCTTCTGAAACACCCACATTATGATCGAAATGAGTCCAATCTTCTCCGAGTGCAGAATTAGCGGTGTCTCAAACCCAATGTAAGTAAGTAATAATGTTTTGTTTTAAAAGGAAGGGAAAAGAAAAAAATATTCAAGTTAAAAAATTTTTAAAAAAAAAGGAATAAGAAGAAAGATATCAAGCTCAATTTTTTGTGAAACAAAACAAATGATTAATCAAAGATTTGTTTTTTGGGTGTAGAATTTTCATCATTTTGTGAAAAATAATTGGAAAAATAATATTCTCTCACAAATTTTTTTTTTAAAATTTTTTGAGAAATCGAAGTTTTTTATTTTAAAAATCGCCCTTAATTGCCACAATTTGCTTACAATGAAAGGGTGCTTAAGGTTTTTTACTTTCATATTTAGAATATTTTCAAATGTGGCTAAATATACTTAAGGATGATTGCCCAAAAAATAAAAAAAATAAAAAATCCTATGATTGATAAAGAGAAAAAAAAGAAAAAACCAAGTTTGTTCTGTGGAAAGAAAAGTTTCTTTAGAACTTGAAAGTAAACAAAGCGAGTAAGAAAGAAAGAAAGAAAGAAAGAAAAGCAGCCAGTCATTTCTTTCAAATGAAAGAAAAAACAAATGAGAGTAAAAGAAAAAGTCAAGTAACTTACTTATTACCGTAACAAACCAGAAAGGAGCCTGCAGTAAAAAAGACCAAAAAACAAAAAAGGTAAGAAATTATCTGGAAGTGCGTTAAGCTGTTCCCCACGCTGGCTGCGTTTGACCGTTGACTGAGTACGGAAAAGGTCAAAACTTGGCGTCAAAACCACGTGTGAAAATCTCGCGTCATCAGAAACACTAGATTACAGAAGAGAATTCCGGAGAACAATTACACGGCATAATATGCATTAGTTTATGCTCATAATTGTCACCTCCTACCTTATTTTATTTTTATTCTTTATTTAATTTATTAGAGAATGGGCAAGCCCTTGACCATTGTGTGACCGTTGTGTCAAGTAAGCCTACAATTGAGCCTGGTCGGGTGGGCTCGCTTGTACGCGCACACTCCCGGACACAATGGTCAAGGGCACACCCATTCCTTTACGTAAAGAATTTGCAAATTTTGTCTTGCGAAAGGAAAATTGTGTTAAATTATGGTCCTTGTCATGGACATCTACTAACTATTGTATATTAAATTATTATATTATGGACAAAAGATGGGGACAGACAATTAATGGTGACCTTGGATGAGATTTATGCAATTTTAAAAAATCCTTCCAAAATGGTATAATTCTTTTTTTAACCTCTAAATTTTTTTTAAAAAAATTTATAGCATCAAAAGTAAAGAATATTTGACAATTTTAAAAAGAAAAGTTGTTAGGACAATAACCTTGGCTTTTAGGTTTTATGGTGCTTCAATGGGATTTTCCCATAAATATTTATTCCATGTATCTTAACTTGATAAAAAAAATTCAATGATGTTTAAATGCATACATTAAAAATTTGGCAAAAGTTTCCAAAAATTAGCCAAAATTAATCAAATTTACAGTATTAAAATATTTCCAATATTTTCCCATTTTCTTTTGTTGAAAAAAAAAAATTCATTGTTTACATGACCTCAATTGAGGTTTATTGAGTAATTTAGTGGTATTGCTTCCTTGGAAGAACATGCTTCTCATACATCTTACCTATATGTTGGAGCCACCATTAATTTTTAATTTCACACAAAATATTTTTGATCAATACAAATTTGAATTTTTTTAATTAAAAAAATCAGTATTTTCCCAAACCTTTTAAAGAATTCATCTCAAATTCTCTAGATGATGTTCTTGTCCTATGAAGCCTAGATTTCCTTAAGGTGGGGTGATTGAATCAAAGCATTATTTAAATAAGTATTTTTATTCGCATCCCATAGCATTGAACACTCACCCATTGAAGAATATGCACATATTTGTTTGCCCAACAAATTTAGGCTATCCTTGACAACTTTGATTTCTCGGGTTCCCAAACGACTTTAGCCACTCCTCAACATTCCGCAATTTCTTGAGCAAGGAACAATTCATCTCCAAGAACATTCCGGATTTTCAGAAGTACGACTTTAGCCACTCTGCAACATTCCGTAATTTCTTGAGCAAGGAACAATTCATCTCCAAGAACATTCCGGATTTTCAGAAGTACGACTTTAGCCACTCCACAACATTCCGCAATTTCTTGAGCAAGGAACAATTCATCTCCAAGAACATTCCGGATTTTCAGAAGTAGGTGAACGTTATGTTTACATACATAATGTGTTTGTTAGGTGGTGAGGAGGTGGGGGAGGGGGTGGGTGGTTCTAATGGTTCTACCAGCCATATCCATCATTTCTGAATGGAATTTTGCATGATGTGTATAAACGCAACTTTCTACTTTGGAATCTGCACGAGGATGCAGAAAAACTGAATTATTATCATTTATTTTATTTTGTGTAATTGTAGTGCAAAAGCCTATTCTCTCCCTACATTGCATCTAATAATGTAAATTTATAAATGTACTTGAAAATTCCCCCACTTTCCTTTCTACACACCACTAGGCATTTTAAGCATCCCGGGGGCACAAGAGAAGAATAATTTGGAAGTTTTGAACCGAAATGCGACCAATTGTTTGTCGGTTTACCCTTTGTTCAAGCTATATGGCCTTCTTTTTCAAAGTCGGAGACTATGTATATATAACCAATTGTAATGAGTTAACATTGGTCGGTTGTGTAAATTATTGTTCGTCTACGGAACTAGAAACCCTTGGTGTTTTGTCGCATGACTTTGGATGACCAAATTGCCCAATGTAACTAACCGGTTTAGTTAGTTTAGGTCAACTAACTTGAGTGACGTGTAGTCGTGCATCGGGCGGCCGACAACTTTTACTTCCCCAAAAGTCTTCTTTGAATTCTCTTAGGGCTTGAAAATTTTATGTAGGCTATTATTTCGTTGAAGGCATCACATGATCGACACAAAAAAGATGAGTATACGAGGCATTTGAAGGGAAGGAAAGTTTGACGGACATATTATTGCATTTATAAAAAAAAAGTTGCAAGATAAAAGTTCTCTCTTTCTCTCTCTCTCTCAACAAAGTCTGCCAAAGAGCTATTTTGGGCATGTTCGAGTGTTCCAATTTTTTAAACGAAATTGTGACGGATCAATCAAAGTGACTTCTTGCACTAATTAATAAATTTTTAAAAAAAGTCTACCAAAGAGGTGTACCTCATCTTCTAAAGGTCTCATGAAAATTCCCAGGTTAGGTTTTTTTTTTTTTTTTTTTTTAAATTTTTTTTTTGCTGCCCTGGTGGTTCCCCTTGGGGGGAAGGTCCCATGGTTCTGGCCTGGTGGTTGGTTTATGCGGTTTTCTTTTTGCAATGAGGAAATTTTCATTGTTTGCCCATTTTGCCAAAATTTTGGCATTATTTTGACATAATTTCTTTTAATCTCCTTCTATTTATTTATTTCTTAAAGTAAAGAATTCCAATGTTGAAAAAAAAAAAAAAACCATAGGTTTATTGGTTAAATTTATTGAGCCAAATTTGTTTGTTCTCATTTAAAACCCTTTTGGTTTTGCACCTTTGCTGCCCAGTTGGGAAAAGTTCTTTCGGAATTTACCAGTTCATTCATTCACAACTCTTGTTCCCCGAGTTCCCTGAGGTTATTATTGACTAGCCTCTGTTTTTTTTTTGGCTGACTATATGTAGCCGAAAAGATATATTAAAAATTGAAAGTGCTAAAATCAAGTTCATATTTTAGATTTTCAATAGTCAGAATTCTACTGAAATTTAATAAAATTCGCCAGATTTCTATAAATGGTTTAAATTATGTAGTCAAAAAAGTCGAAGGGGGTTTTTCTTTTTCAGTTTCATATTTAGCTTGTAGCCAAATCTGGCTAAATCTTTCTATGGATGATCGCCACTTGAGCTATCTCACAAATTGACACCCAAAAAACAAAACAAAATTGTTCAAACTTCACTCAAACGGGAATCGCCACTTCGCGTTCCCCGAGTTAGTTCCCTGAAGTTATTATTGATTGTCACCTCGGCCGGTCCGGCCGCGCGGCCCCGCCGACACAAGAGACACGAGGTAGTGCGCGCACCCAGCCGCCGTACCACTTTACAGCCCGGCTTCCTGGGACGCAAAGCCGCAAGGCGTCGTCGCTCGCGCGCGCACTACGGAATGCTCCTTCTCACCTTGCGTTGCGCCGCAGGCACGCACGCACAAACAGACGACAACCTCCGGATGCTTTGTTGTTGCACCCAACGAGAGAGAGAGAGAGAGAGAGAGGATTTTGAGAGCTTAGCAGTGGGCGGCAGTGTAGGGAGCTTTTGCAGCAGCGGCGATGGATCCGGCGATCACGCTCTCGAACTGTATACAGCTTATACACAAGTGCGTAGTGGTGGGGGACAGAGCGCGGACAGCCAGGAGTAGTTGCCAGCGTCTGGTGTCGCGTCTCAAGCCGCTCAAGCCGCTTCTCGAAGAGATCCGGGAATCGAAGCTGCTGCCGTTCTCGGGTGCCATCGCTGGATTCGCCTCCCTGGAAAACGGCCTGACAAAAGCGAAGGAGCTTCTGGAGCTTTGTGGAGGCAATGGCAGTCACTTGTACATGGTAACGTGATCAAGATTATACTACCTTTTGTTGCACCTCTCGCTTCTTCTTGTACCATGTGGTTTTTGCCTCGGTTGCTGCTGCTGTATTGGCGGGAAGATCGGGGTTCGGGATTTGCTTGGTACGTTTTGGACAGAGTCTCAGGCTGCTGGTTTTTTCTTTCTTTCTTTCTTTCTTTCTTTGTGTTTCTTACAGTCTGGGAGATTGAGTGTGGCAGGTTTTACGGAACAAAGAAATGGCGAGCGAGTTCCAGGATGTATCTCTGGATGTAGATCGTGCTCTCAACAGCTTTGTTGCATCCAGGCTTTCCGACAATATTCGCTCACAGGTCTGGTTGCCATTTCTTCCCCAGTTTCACAGCATCTCCTCCATCATCCCTCCTTTCCCACCTCTGTGCTGCACATGTGTGGCACCTCTCAAACAACAATTAAACAGCAGGATTGTGGTTAGGGTGCATGGCTTATAGGTTATCTTGAAAATGCTTAAGGGCTTTGAAGCCATCAGAGAGGCAGATCTGGATTGACTACAGCAGCAAGAGAATCCCACTCTCAGGCAGACACATTGATCTTCTAGTCTTCACCACAGCAAGAATTTGTGTCCCACTCCAGCAAGAATCCCAGTCTCAGGCCAACACATTGATCTTTTAGTCATCTGTTGTACGCTTCTTGGATGACTTAGGGTTTGAAGAGACTGAATGATACTACACTCTAAGACTTTGCATGGTCCCTAAGTATTTTATGTTACAAAATCGTAAGGTTTAGGTCTCCGACATTAATGCTTTCCTCTCACACTGATATACAGTTGGAGCTCATCACTAGGGAGCTGAAGAGGACAAAGTACCATGTTGATGCTTCGGATGAATGCTTGGCAGAGGAGATTGAAGTGATTCTGAGAGAGCAAACACAGGGTTTGAAAATTGCTCCAGAGGTGCTGCAGAAGGTGGCTGACAAGCTTGATCTCGGGTCCAGTGAGGCTGTTGCACAGGAAATTTCGGTACCTTCTAATCCAAACCTTGATTTTTTAAAGGATTTCTCTCATTGAATGGCCTGCTGCTGCCAAAGTTGTGAGATTCTGGATGTGATTTGTCTTGTTTCTGTAAGTGGTGAATTCTCTCTGTTCATACTGTCAACAAGAGCCTTATGATGCAACAGATGCTGGAAAAGGAGAGGAAACATGCACAGTCAGAAGACAGTAGGCTCGATGTAGAGCTACTTGATCAATTACTGACACTGGCAGAACAGATGAAGGAGGTTCTCAAGGACCGGCTGCCAAGCGGCCTCAATATCCCTACTGATTTTAGGTGCCCTTTATCCCTGGAGCTAATGTCAGACCCAGTCATTGTAGCATCTGGCCAGACTTATGAACGGGCCTATATCCAGAAGTGGATTGACCAAGGGAATACTAGGTGTCCCAAAACCTTCCAAACACTCTCACACAAGAACCTGATTCCAAACTATACAGTCAAGGCTCTCATTGCCAACTGGTGTGAAGCTAATCGTGTGCCCCTGCCAGTGCCTGTGAGGCTGGAGTCAGTGGTGAGTACCCAGCAACAGCCTCTTACCTCTCCAGGAATTAGCAGAGCTGAACCAGATTTCAATGATGAAAGTACCACCCATGATGTAGACTTGAGCTCGGGATTAGCAGACAGAGCCAAGGGGCAACCAAGGGTGCTGCGTAGCAACTTCAGAAAGTCAAGTGGATCTGGTGAACTTGAGAGAGTGAAAAGTAGCACTTCAGGTGAAAACCAGGGTGAACCTTCACAGGCTGCTACAACTGCAGGTGCTGGTTCTTCTGGGGAGCTTGAAGGTGACATGCACCAGACACCTCTGAGGTCTGACAGGGATCTGGCACATTCAGATTGTGGGCCACATCAGCAGACTGCATCAGGCTCTAGTGTAATATCAAGTATAGATGATGGGAATGGAGCAACAACTGCAGATGCAGGAGCTTTGCTGGTTGATGTCACTCACACTGCAAATGGGGAACACCGTAAATCTGGAAACCTCTCGAGTGAGCTAGACAGGAGTGTTTCAAGAAGTCCCCGAGTAGGATTCAGCGAGGAACCTGGGTCTCCGGCACTGCCTTTAGAAAAAACGATCTTCAGAAGACGTGGGGAAGAAAGGGATGCTAGTCTTCCTCGCATTGTTCCTGACACATCAGGGACTGAAGGAAATGCTCAACAGCTTGTGAATGGCTTAGTGGAGGACCTTCAATCGTCAGCAGTGGATGTACAGAGGGCAGCTACTGCAGAATTGAGGCTGCTTGCCAAGTACAACATGGAGAACAGGATCACAATTGCAAACTCAGGTGCTATTAAGCCACTTGTTGCACTCTTGAGGTCCTCAGATCAGAAGACACAAGAAAATGCAGTGACAGCATTGCTGAATCTGTCAATTAATGACAACAACAAGGCTGAAATTGCAGCAGCAGGTGCTATTGAGCCCCTTGTGGATGTGCTTCAGATTGGAAACTCAGAGGCAATGGAAAATGCAGCTGCCACCCTATTCAGCCTGTCAGTTATGGATGATAATAAGGTATTAATTGGTGCATCAGGGGCGATTCCACCCCTTGTGCATCTGTTGATAAATGGAACTCCACGTGGGAAGAAAGATGCTGCGACAGCACTATTTAACCTCTCAATATTCCATGAGAACAAGGGGCGTATCGTGCAGGCAGGTGCCATCAAACCCCTGGTAGAACTCATGGCAGAACCTGCAGCAGGCATGGTGGATAAGGCCGTTGCTGTGTTGGCCAACTTGGCAACCATTCTGGATGGAAGACAGGCAATTGGTGATGAACATGGGATCCCAGCACTTGTGGAAGTTGTGGAAGCAGGGTCACAGAGAGGAAAGGAGAATGCAGCTGCAGCTCTTCTCCAACTGTGCATGAACAGCAACAGACATCGGGCTCAGGTGTTGCAAGAAGGTGCCATTCCACCACTGGTTGCGCTGTCTCAGTCAGGCACTGCCCGGGCAAAAGAAAAGGTCCTACAAACTTACATTTTCTGTCACTACCTTGATGCTCAGTGTTCCTCAATATTTGCTAGCTAGCTAAGCTGTTATATGGCCTGATGTCCTCTCTGAGCCTGTATGAGCATTTCAAGTTGTCACTAGCAGAATCATTGATGTTTTTTGATGTTTCCTTCATTTTCTCAAGAAAGGTAATGCCTGCAGGCTTCAGCTTTACTCAGGCATTTCAGAGAGCAGCGGCATGGAGGGTTGGGCGGCCGTTCAAACCCTGATAGACACTTGGCAGGCCACTATTAGGCTGGAAACTGAAGTCACATTGTTGAAGGTATCATAGCACATGAGTTTTGTTTGTGGGGGTTGCCTGTGCTTCCTTGTTCCTGTGTATCCACTTTTGTTGTCTGAGCACTTGGGTGAGAGAACAATATTGAACAGGGGAAGAAACACAAATGAATTCATGACTTGACAGCCAATGTGGTTGGCTTTTGTAGTGTATATTTCAGAGATTCTTACAACAACACTTTTGCAATAGTTATATGATTCCAGTCACCGCTGAGTGTTTCTGAGGAAGCTTAGCACCACAGATCAAGCATCTGCTGACCTCATATCTCATTTTTCCATTCGGAGTTGCCCTCTTTTCACTACCTCCTGAGGTCCCAGGTGTGGTAGGCTTGAAAAATTTGTGATCAGCATATTTTTAAATTATCAGCAAAATACTTTTGAGAAGTTGCTGAGCTCGCATTAGGCAGGGACCTATGTACTTGTACTCAGTAAACTAGCTAGGCATTGGATAGGTTAGAGTACACCGAACAGATTTGACTTCACTTGAAGCAATCTGGTTGCGTCTCTTTTGGTCATCTTGGAATATACAAAACAGTTGGATTGTTGATAGTGACTGCATTCAACTGGCTTATATGTTGTCGATTCTGTCAACCTTATGCTGTCAATTCTCAAAGACATAAGCTAGCTATTGTAGCTTGTTGGTTATTGCTGTGTGAGGGTGGTCAGGTGTTTTGGCAGTGTGTTTCAACATTGGAACTTTTTGATGAATTGATCCCTCTCTTGGCATCCCCTACCCTTGCAGGTCCTGATCTCTTTTGTTGTTTCAAGAACCCACGGGCAGGATGCTCAGTGGATATATCCATTTCCCTGGTGCTGTACAGGTAGTAACGCAGCATGTTCCAATCACAGATTGCATGAACTTGGACATGAACATGCATCAGTGTTTAACATGGACATTTTTTATGTGTTCTATGAGCCCAAATATTGCAGGTATATTAACTTAGTTCATATGTCTCACGTGAATTCCGTTACTTCCAGATTCTGTCAAATTTGGCGTAGTTCAATGCCAGTATAGGTTCTCAAGACATTGTAATTCAACAGACTTCTTTGTAGCAAAAGGCAAGCTAACTTAATCTTCTGTAAAGAACCATTGCTCAATAGAGTTTCTATTTTCACACAGGAATTTGTTTCTGTTTGAGGAATGTTCAAAGTTTAGAATGGTTATTTCAAGGGTTTCTTAGTAGCGAGTGGGCGAGATTCACAAAAGCTATTATAAGTCCGTGCTCATAAAGTTCTCCATGTTCTACTTTCTCTTTGTATTCCCACCTTTAAAGTTCTTTGATGTTTGGTTTTTTATTTTTGTTAGTTCCTCTTTCTTCTTGGTTTCTTTGGTCATCTCCTTCTTGTTAATGTTTTGTTGATCTAGCCACCATGACAGCCAGGTCTTTTCATTAGTGCTGGTCTCATGAGAGAAACTCCATAATGAATTTCTGGTTAATGAATGGCACAATTTCACCCATTTACTGGGAAGAGGATGTTGTGTTGCTGCTGAATATCTGCGCCAATGCATTTGCCTCTCACCATCATTATGGTAGTTTCCTCAAGTCCTCTTTGGCTCTGTCCAGAGGTACAGAGACCTGACATCATTGTAAACTGTACAAATGGACTAGTTCTTGATACTTCAAAAGATATTCCATGTTCTTCTCCAATGTGTTCAAGTTGATGGTGCACAGTTTTTCAAGCTTTGGAGGTGTAAGGCAATGTCAACCACTTTAGAACATTGTTGCATTTGCTACAATTGTCAACTGATTAAAAATAATCTACAACTAAACCTGCTTGCTTTGATAAAAAACCAGGCATCTCTGGGAAATGCAAAACTTTCACTCTGCAAGCTGCTTGTGGAAATCTTGCTACAATCTCTCTTAACAATCTTCATACACCAGTGAAAATCCTGTACATGATCATCAAGCATGAATGGGAGGAAATCTTCTGCCACTCTCTCTGAACCAGAAGTCCTCTTATAAGAAGATAGGAAAAGACTAGGATGTTTTGCTCCCTGCTCACTACCCTCATGCTTGGCCACACAATGACAGTGGACAACAAACAAAAGTTGATCTCATGCTTAGCTGATGGGTGGGCTATTGTTAGATCTCCTTTGAGTTCAGTAGTAGTGAGAAGAATTGTATACAATGACTGGGGGCTCAATTGTCAGAATTGGAGAGATTGAAGGGCAACCTTTGCTGCAAGAGATGCCCGACTCTGCTCAGCATATTTGGTGACATTAACTAACCTTACTTCTGTGTCCATAGTTTCCATGGCCTTCAACCTTTCTTGCAACAGCTTGTGGAGCTCCCCTGGACTTGCACCTATAGACACCACAAGTGCTGAGGTTATATACAAGAATATCATTAGTTAATATCAGGTTGCAGAAGGCCATTGTCCAAGCCTGCTGTTACTAGAGGGAGAACACAGGCAAAGGAGGATCTGAGGAATCAGAAAGAAATAGAGGGACACCAGTCAAAGCCAGCATAACGCAGTGCCCCATGTACTACCTTCTTTTGGAGGTGGACACACGCCTAGTTTTTCTATGTTGACTTGAACCCAGGTCTTCTATCATGAATGGGCAGAACTGAAGCAAACAACCATTGGGCTGCTCCATGGGCAAAGGGTAAAAGATTGTGCAACTTATGTCATGCTCACACTAGCACAAGTCACTGTAATTTCAACCATGTTGGATTTGGAGCTTAAATTTAGCTGTCTCAAAGAGCATGCAATGAAAATCAAGAATACAGTTCCTTCAGCTTGTGACTTCAACATTCTTTGTTCATCAAAGGCCTCACATATCATGTTAGTCCCCCCTTAAAAAGTGACAGGCTACTACAATTAATTGCCAATTACACTGTCGGGACCAAGAATAAAGCCTGAAAAAGAGGAGGAATATTGCCAGTACCAGAGAATACCTGAAACTGGTTGCAGGGCAGCATAGGAGAAGCGCTCTTCACGGCCAGGTACAAAGGCTTGGATCTGCTGGTCAGGCTCCCCCTTCTCTGCCCACTGCAAAGCACCTTCTAGTGGTGTTTGTAACAATTCAGTTCTTGCTGTCTGTCCAGACAATAGACCACAGCCCTTCAAAATTCAGAGACTGGGCTACATTTCATGTCTCCCTGGTGAATAGTATGCTACAACCAATCTCAAATTGACCACTGATGCTAAAGCTACCAAAAGCATGATTTAATCTCCACCAGGAGCCTCTTATGCAGGTGCTAAACAGTTCATGAACACAACCACAAATCAAAAAATCATAAAGAAATACCTCATGGTGTCTTGGGGAAACAGATCTAGACATCCAACTCTTTCTCACACCAAATAGAGCCTCTATCGAAGTGTCCAAGGAAAAATATTTACAGAAAGTCACAGAGAGTTTACAAGATATGGCGGTGAGGATTAGAGTAGTTGAGAGAAAATATTTAGCTGAGCACTACTTACAGAACCTGGTAAAAGCAAACATCCCACAAGTTCAGTATCCTCCTTTACCTTGATTTTTATCTGTAATTGTTGCACTTCTGCTAAAGTCTTTCTTAGTGCTTCAACAGAGACTGACAGGGACTCTCTATCTTCAGGATAGTCGTCTGTTACTGGCACCACTGTGCTCTTTATGAATGGCTCGACCTGTCATTGTCCAGGCTTCACATAAATCAGCAATGTGAGAAAAAGGAGCATTGCAAGGAGACAATTTATTCTCTGCCTAGATGTATGTTTCCTGCACCAGCTTGGAGAGGATCAACTCCAGCTGAAAGGATCAGAGAACCACTTTTGTAGAGCAAAAAAAGTCCCTCCCATATTTTGCGTTGGACGCATCACTGGAGCATTTATCTTCCAAAACCAACCATAATAAAAGACATCCTTCAGTAAAACAATGCCTTGGCAGAGCAGTTAACACCACCTGAGTCAAGCTGACCATCTTGAGGCGGCCAATCCCACGAATTGTAACTAAAGCTCCAATGTCTAAACGCCTAACCTGCCAAGGTCAGAGCAAAACAACAACACAACAAAAAGCCAGTCAATCTGATACCACTCGGACCTTTCTTCTTTCTCATGCCAGTATCTGATCTTTTTTTGTCAATCTCAGTACTCTCAGCAGATTGATGCCCCAGACAAATGTATCTCCTCAAGAGAATGACATGTAAGATTGTGAGCAAAGTGTACCAGGTGTTAACAGTGGTGTGCAGTTTACAACAGGCAGCCACTATGAGAACAGTAAGTAAAACTAACCCTGGTTCAGATTCCTGGCTGCTTACACTTTCAATGTGAGCCAAGCAGCCATAATTTGCCACAAATGATGCAACTCCAGGATTATCACCTTGCACAGGCTGAACAACAATGTGTGCCAACAGATTGTTGCCTGCTGCAATGACCTGCCACCGACCCAGAGCAACTTCTTAACATCTGATGGTCACCTACAACTATACTGATGCAGCATCTAGCTTATTGCCTGCAGGCAATCATAGGCTCCTGGATTCCAGTCTCACAGAAAAACCTTCTACCAAACAGGAGATTGACAGTGCTGATCCAGACACCACAGAGGTTGGATGCAAACAGATGGAGGCTTTCCCAGATGAAGTGTTAGGTTGCTGAAGTTCTTGTTGTACCCATGTTACATGAAAGGACAACAGAGACTGGTGACACATTGAAACTGATATCTATATCAACCCTGACGGAATCACTGTCTCCTTTGGCAGGTGAATGTCTTCTGATGGTCACAACTGCGTGACTTGGTTTCACAAATTACCCTCCAAGAACTCAGAAACCTCACAGTTACCAGATTTCTTATAATATCTTAAGCCAGATCAACCAAAATAACTGACTGTGGATGAGACCTAGCATGTGTCTACAAGGGTTTCAATCTGCCACTTATATCACAGACAAATTCAGTGTAGTAGTGTGTTCATGACCTTGCAATAGCTCTGGGGCAACATAGTCTGCCTCCATTTTTCCCACCAGGTTCCAACTTCTTAATGCAGGGATGTCCTCCAGAACAGCCCACAAAGAGGGGCAAAACCTCTAGTGCTACACAGTCATGCACCTTCGCAAAAGTGGATACAAACAGGGCATTGGAAGTTGTTACCATGGTCATAAAACTCAGCTACAATGGGGTCTTTCACTGGAAGGAGTCTTTCAGAAGCATGGGAAGCTAGGGGCCTAGAATAATGATGGAGAATTTTAAGCAACAAACATGTTCTCCACCTGCATCACCTGGAAAATGTCCACCTCTGAAACAGGGCCACAGGCCTGTAGGGTGAAGAGACTCAGTCATGATTATAAGTGGACATGGTGTCATTCTTCTGAGTTCCTGATGATGGTGCAGCTTCAAACAAGTGCAATCTTATTTGCACACCTGACATGTTGGAGTAACTCTCAGGTCTAACTTCTTATCTTGATTGTTAGGATTTGTGCTTTTATCAAAAAAATTGCAATGATACAGAGAGTAGAAGGTGAATGTTGACATTACCTCATCCAGGAGTGCAAGAAACCTTGCCTCATATAAATGTAATGTCTTGGTTGAAGATGGCACAAAAACCTGTGCATTCACGAAAGTACTCTACTGAGGCAATTCTGTAAGCAATTGCAAAATCACTTGAGACATGATAATCCACAAGAAGTGTCCACTCCATCGGCAGTAGTAGCCTATTTTGAGTGCTTTAGAAGTAGATCAAATGCAGCAATGGGTGGGGATGTGAAGGGGCACCTCAGCTGGGGAGAAGGGTAGACACGGCAGCTCTATTATAGTGGCTCCTGTGCAGCACCACCATCACCATAACAGCAAGGAACAAATAAAGATGTGAAAGGCCCCATGCAGATGTAATTAGGTACTGTGCATTCTGAGCAGTTCTTCTTGGCAGAAATCACTGCACAAAATTGCTGGGACCACAGCAATACTGAGCTTGGATATGAACCTGATCAAACCCTGATGGAGCAGCAGATGAATGAATCCTAAAGAATCCTAGGAACCAAGACACATGAGACCTATTTAGCCTAATTGTTTCGGTCCGTGGAAACCCTTGGCTCCTGTGTCTGGTCCGGCCCATGCGCATTGCAAGCAGGAGTATTTCCTTCCAGCCTCAAACTGGTGACGATTGTGGCAGTGATGTTCCAAACCCGACGACAAAGAAGATTGAAGAAACCATAATAAAACCCTCCTAACACAAATTCCTGAAAGAAAATATCAACAATTGTAAGGAAACTCCAGGCTACTACCATTGGGGGGGGTTTTGATGCTTACCATTGGAAACTGAAGCCTCAGTGGGCGCACTGGAACAACAACAAGGAGCAAGGGAGGAGCAGTATCGCCGCCGCCTAATACTAGTACTACTACTAAACTGCTGCCTATCGCTTGTCAAAGCTCCTCTCTCCTCCTCTTGCTGCCGTCTGTTGTCGCTACCCCAATTCAAGCCCAACAACTTGTGAGATTGTTGCAGCTGACGACAAGACAACCGCAGGAACTCGCCACGACAAGCGCGCGCGCACAGGAGAGGATGCGACAGAGAGCTACCAGAAGACAGGAGACAACGTGTGTTTGAGGAAGATCCCAGAACCGCCATTCTCGTATACCGATCGGTCTTTGAAGGTATGCACTCTGCGACCCCTGTCTCTGGCGTTGTCTCTCTTCTCTGTGTCTGCGACTCTCTTCTTGTGTTGCTTTGTTTGTTTCTCGCCTTGTCCCTGACCTCCAAGATTCAACCAAGTGGGAGGTACTGGGCAAAAGATAATTTGAGATAAAAGAACTCATGGAGAATAGATAGATTAGGTACCTACCTACCTACCTACCTATCTACCTACCAGATTTTTTTTCTTTTTTTTTGTCAACCATGCACAAGAGGAAAGAGCCAAATTTTGGCTATAGGTCACATAGATCAGGAAACATTTTGTAGAATGATAGATTAATAAACATTTTCTAGAATCCTACTATGTTTTTGATGATCTCCCAAGGCAAGATGCTAACTATATCCTTAACAAGCTCTTGCCTTGCACACATGAAGGTGTATGCTTTTGTTGTTACCAAGAATATGGTGTGCAAAGGATGGCATATGTTGGCAAACACAACGAACCATGAAAATTCGAAATCGTTGTTTGCCTTCATTGGTGCACAACTTTACCATCCTTAAAAGCCTTGTTTACTTGCTCAAAGTCCTACCTATGACGAATGGGAACATTAAACATCATCCTCCAATAGATTGAAATCATCCATAATGTTCATCCATAATTCTTAGTTAAATTTTAATTAAATCCTAGTTAATTTTTAGTTAAGTCTTAATTAAAATTTAATTAACTTCTAATTAAGTTCTAATTAATTCCAAAATAATTCTTAGTTAATTCCTAATTCAATCACAATTGAACTTTAATTAAGTCATAGTTAAGTCTTTGTAACTTTTAATTAAGTCCTAGTTGACTCCTAATTAAGTGTGAGTTAACTTTCAATTAAGTTTTAATTAACTCATAATCAATTTTCAATTAGGAAGGTTCTCAAAAAGCTTCTTTATTTAATGCACACATAGAGGCCTACTTAGAAACTTTTTTAAGCTAGGTCCCCGAAAGGGGTATAAATAGGAATAAAACCCCTCATTTTCTTTAGTATGTTCAACATTAATCTTAGGCACAATCTTGCACCATAATCTTGTCATGTTTTTTTCATGTTCATGTTTGAATATGTTAGCATAATAAAGATCTGTTTTCATGTTGATCTTGCACATCTCATGTTTTTATTCTGTGTTTTTATGTTCTTGTTTTGAATTACATAATCTTGTTTTATTATTTGTTTTAAAATTATGTCACCTAAAAAACAAAGGGAATATTTTCTATAGTATGCACATTCCCATTGCTGGACATACATGGACTGAAGTATGTTTCTAAAACTTTTATTGAAGTGTGACAATTCTGATTCAAATGTTCTTATTCTTCAAAATCCTAACAGACATTTAAATTCCATGGCCTTAATTATATGAACCACAAATGATCAAACACTCATTTTGATTTCTTTTCTAGGAGTCAACATGTTGTTTTTATGTGACTGACAGCTCATACCTAACAACAGAATCCCCACAAAGACTAACTCTACTACTTCAACATGGTTTAGTCTCAAAAATTGGACAGAAATTCAAAGCAGAGTCAGCTAGTACAATCATCACTACTTCCCAACATCCCCTCGGACCCAAAAACGTCCGAAGCTCCCACAAAACAACAAGTATTCTTCTTAGGACAAAACACATTCCATACTCAGTTCAAAATCCTCAAAAACATCACGCATGAGCTGCCACACAACCACTCCAGAAATCCTAGACACATTCATCCTCTCCCTTGTTTGTTCCCTACAAAAACACATGCAACAACTCTAGACCTTTTCTTAACATTCTTAACACAATGGAAGTTTTTTTGTCGGGATTCTTCCGATCAAGTCCTTTCGATCAAGTTCTACTTTTATCTATTTATAACACCCCAAAATCAAAATCTGACCACCTCTTTGAATCCTATAGAATGTCTAGTCACTTAGCTTCTCTTTCATCATCAAAGAACATGCCTTCACTTCCTCAACCTACATCAAATATCCTCCTCTTCATCTCATCTCCTTGCTTCCCCAAAATCCCTCTGCCAACCACCTTCCAGAAATCTAATCCACAAAGCTCTTGAAGTGTTTTCATTGAATTGCAGAGATTGCATTCCATCTCAGCAACTAATTCACCAAACTCCCTTCGTCATAACCTGCAAAGCAACAAAACACACCAAAAACATAACCATATTAAAAGCAAAATTTACAGTGTCGTTGAAGCACCGTGCCGCGCCGTAAGCAATCAAGCCACTAGTTTGAATTAAAGTTTGTGGTTTTCATCCATAGAAACATCTAACATTGTTTTAGGTTACAATTAGACTTATATCTTTTCCTTTAGCCTTTTGTTTTTATGGTTATTTGTGTTCTTGACACTACCCTTTCGTGCCTTGCATTATCTTTTTGGCATTTTCACGTTTGTTAATTTTTTCCAATCCTTATCTAGCATGTTACATAATTTATTTATTTACTTATTTAAAATAATAATTTTAATTAAAATAGCAAGTGACCTTCTTTAATCTTTCCTTATTTTCAACATAAATATATATCTTTTAGAAAAAACTTTTCAATTCATAATTCTACCCAAAAAAAAATTATTTAATTGTTTTTTTTCATTTTATATTTTAATCTCATCCATCACCATAACCAAAAGTTTTTTGCAACAAACAACTTAAGCTTCCCAAAAAGCTTTTCAATAACAAATCTTCACAGAAGTTTACACTATGGAATTTTCAAGAATAAGCTTCATATACAAATCTAACCCAAGAAAATGAAAAGTTTACATTTATGTCCCAAATGCTTATGGCCACAGATGCCATTCCTTCTTAAACCATTGTTTCCAAAAATTTAGAAGTTACAAACCCATTTAACAAGAAAAAATGGAAAGATGAATGTGTTATTCAACTTTTAGACTTCTACAAAAAAAAGGTGGTTAATAATGGGAAAAGATCATTTTTGGGAACAAAATCAGGTGAAAATTATTGACAAACTTAATGAAGTTTGGTCTATAGTTCTAAAACATATTTCCAAATAATGTCATGACAAAGTTGACAAGATGTGCAGGACTTACAATAAGATGTAACTAACACACAATGAGATAGATGCAAAAGCTTATAAATGGGTGTGGTTTTACAAGCACTATTGAGGTTGATGGAACCTTTAGAACATAAAATCATTGGAGTCAAACTACACATAAAGGTGCAAGTATTTTACCTCCAATGGATATTGAAGATGAAACTACAATGGATATTGAAGATGAAACTACAACACATGAAGAACCCAAATATCCTCTGTGTTAACAGAACATGGATGCATCAACTTTTGAAGTTCCCAAAGACCTTCACACTCCATAAACTACTACTTATAAAAAATTTGAAATTGATGAGAAAATAAACAAAAAGTGTAAAAAAAAATAATGATAATTATTTTAAATTAACCCTTGCATTTTTTCAATTTGTGAAATCTTTCAACAAATTTGAAATAATGAAAATGCAAATGCAATCACAAATGGTGAAGAAGGTAATGGAAATGTAGAAATCCATTGCCAAAATAAACATGGAAATAAAGGAATGTCACATTTGAGATATCTTACAACACAACTTTAGATGGCAATAATTTTTGTAAATATGATAAAACTTAAACCAACTACATAATAGTTAAAGTAATATAAGATGTATGTGAACCAAATTTCTTTGCAAAGTTTTCAAATTTCCATAAATCAATAAAAACACATTTGTTTATTTCAATGTCCAAATGTTTTGTTCAAAATACATGATGATAAATTATTGGGTTGGCATTTTAGCCAAAACGCACATAGGACATTTTTTAGTAATTCATCATCAACCTTTAGTTTTAAATTTTTCTATTTCTTGATGATAATATACTTTACCAAAGTCCATCAATGGGTCTTTTTACTCCTTAATATCATGAACAATTGGTTGAAGAATTTTGTGCAGCTCACAAAAGTTGTGTAACACACAACAAGTCATTATGATATGTGAAGTTTTGTCCATTTGCACTAGTATACCTTTAATAATCCACCATCAATTCTTAAAGGTGTCAAATGCATTTTTAATATTCACACGATTTGCATTCATTAAAAAATAAAATTTGTTTTTATCAATTGCAGTAAGGTTTTGAATTTTATAATTATCAATCAAGTATGGTCAAATAAAGTAAATGGAATCACCAAGTATGAATGGAAAAACATCTAAACTTTAAATGTGGAACATTAGTTTTTTAATAATTTCACAAGTTTATAACTATTCATACAAATTAATTTACTTAAATTATCCATCATCATGTACACCACCAAGTTTGCCTACACATACATTCCAAAAAAACTTATTTGCATCATAAACACTTTGCACAATCACGCTAGATGAACATTTCCAGTTATAAAAAATTCATGAAGTAGTTGTAATCCTTCTAAATGGGCAAAAATATAATGGAATGTGAATGCCATCAATCACACTTACAATTTGTTGAATGCCAATCAACCCCTAATTTTTTTTATGATGTTTCTTAAACATTGCCCCTTGGGCAAATGAATATAAATATTGTAAAAAAAAAATTGTTTACCAAAATGTTACACATAATGTTAACATACTTTCAAATGCTGAAAGCATCAACATTATATAAATTAACCATCAACTCAGGTCAAATTCCATGAACTAATGTATATAAAACAATCTTTACCACCTTTCAAATGGGAAGAAATGTTCTCATAAAAATTGATGAATGTGTAAAAAAAGGTGTGATTTGATGAATGAGACTTTCAAATGCAAACAATGACACCTTGTAAAACTGAATATAATATCTATTCAATATTTATGGGTTAATGAACCAAACATCTCCTTCTATAACATCAAAATGTGATTTTTATTTAAGTTTTTTCCACCATAACCTATGAACTATCATTTTTTCTCTTTAACACATAAAAGTAAACAATAACAAAAATCTCTAAACAAATTAGGCTCATCTAATATTATTAAACTTAAATAACAATATGGGACAATGCAACCTCATGGATAGAAGCTAATGCGAAAACATTTTTTAAATAAACCAAACCCAAACAATCACAACAATGTTTTGATTTGCCATAGTGTGAAATGACACTTCCCAAATATAATGCACAAAGAAAACCACAATGCATGAAAAAAAATCCATATTGTTTATATTTTTTTATCATGTTTCAACTTTTAAAAAAATTATTAAATTTTATTTAAAGATATAATACATCAATTCAAATGCAAATATAAACATTGGTGATGTTTAGTTAATTAAAAAGATCATGTGTTATATTTTACATGGTAGTTTTTAAAAATTACAAAAATCATTTTTATTATTGATAATATTTAATCATTTATGTTACATTAAAATCGATGCCACATGTAATTAAAAGCACAAATTTTTAATGGTAAATGCCACAATGGGGGAAAAATAAATATTTTTCATTCATATTGTAAAAATATGAAAATTAATTATTGATTTAGTATTTACAATTAACAAGATCACTAAATTGATTGACATGCCAAATTATTTTTATTTACATATTACATCATTATTAATTTTTAAAATAAATTTAGAAGTTCATTTTTTTCAAAATGTTTGGAAACATTCATAAAGGAGTGAATTTAATTTTTAAAACTTGCATTAAAAAATTAATTAAAATGATTATGTTAAAATAATAATATTTTTGTATGTTACATTATGATTTTAAATGATAAAAGAAAAACGACATTGATGAATGCATAGAATTATTCATTTTGACAACTTTTTATAATTTTAAGTATATATATTTATGTTATTTTAAACAAATGTCATTTATCAAATAGTTAAATTTTAACCATTTAAGTATCAATTATAATTTGAATGTCACCAATTGATGAAATCCATATTTCAAATGTGATAATATGATGAATGTTAATCATATCTTAAATGTCAATTAGTTGAATATGAACACTTAAAAATGACAATTTATATGTCTACCACTTTAATTTTAAACATTTGAGTATTTATCAAAAAATCAAATGATGTTTTAACAACTTTTTTGATTGGTACATCTACATGCATGTGAAGATTTTATGTGTATTGTTGATTTTTTGACGATAGTTATAACCACCATCAAATTTTTGACGTGAATATTTTGTACTTATTATGTTTATTGTATCATTTCTTGTAATGTAAGTTTATAATTTATCTATTATGTTTATATGAATTGTGATAAGTGTTGATTACTAAATAAATATAATTAAAATTATGTCATCAAAAAATAATTGAATTTTTTTTAGCTTCAAAGTTCTTTTAACAAAAAATAAAAAATAATACGCATAAGAATCAATTACAACATTGACATTAAATGACTATAATGATATCAAATATCAATGTAGGTCATCTTCTTGTTTAATAAACATAGAAATATGGTATTATAAGCTTTTAAATATCATCATTCTTTGATTTTATTTTCTTAAACGAATTCATCATTTTGATGGCAAATCCCAACAATTAAAAAAAATCCTAACCATTTATAAGTTGTTCACCAAAACAAATAAGATAAACAAAACCCCTTCACCTAATTACTTGAGTAATCTAAACAAGGAAAGGAAAAAAAAAAGTCCTAATATCTATCATTAAAAGTAATTTTAATGATCTTCATACTTATTTAAAAAACCCAAAATTCCCCTTTGGAACTACACAACTACAAGTATTCTCTTCCAAAATATTTACACATAAACCTTCACAAAGTTATGTCAAATCTGATATTTTTCTTTTCACTTTTATTATTCACAAAATCCATAGTGCATTTCATTATTTCCCTTAAATTGATTATTAAATGTTGTTTCTAAACTTACACTTCTTTCTTTGAAATTCATGGTGTAACAAAATAACATAACATTTCTAAAAAAATTGTAAATCTTTAACATCAAAAGCATTCCTCTCCAATAGTTGACAAAAAAATGTTTAGATTATTTTTCTTAAATTTAATAATATGAAAAAAAAAAAAGATAAAAATCTACTTAACTTTTTCAGTAAGCAACATATTTTCAATATGTGAATAAGGCATTTAGCACAACAAATTATTTAGCAAATGTTACATTATGAATAAATATTTAGCGCTTTTATAGTGATTAGACAATCTGAACATTTAGTTAAGCTTATTCTTCTTTGGCCTTAGGTCCTTAAAAACTTTTTTATTGGTATCTATTGTGGTACCCATCAATAGACTAGTATCAATTTAAACATTGGCATTTTTGTCATGTTGTTTATTAACATTGTTTGCACATGCTTTTTCAACATGTTTTCACCGCAATAAAAAGGGCATCTTCATTCATTAAACAAAGTAAAATTTTAATAAAATAAATGAACATTAAGGATGTGTAAAATCATGTCTTAACTCTTGATTTATTGAGTACAAGGAAGGACATTAACTTTCATCAAAACAATCCAAGAAAGGTTTAGAAACAAATCGAATTTGATGTAATTTTTAAAATTTTGAACATATGTATTTAGTAGTGGAAAGTGTTATGATGTTTCTTGGTAATTTGTAGCTTGCACTTTAGTTTTTTAATTTTGTATAATTGGCTACTAGACATATATTTGTTCCATTGTTTACAACTCATTGTTCATTTATTAAACCCCAGATCTTTACTTTTCATTAACCATAGCACCATTGTAAAAAGAACCTCTTATGAAATCCCAACAATTGAAAAGTTAATGCCAACGAATCTAAACTATAATTTCAATAATACTATTAGTCTCTTCATTGAATCCTCAACCCCATCCCTCCCCAAATTGCAAGAATGTCATTGCAAAATTAATCACAATTTTTTTTAATTCACGAATTTTTCTTAAATAATTTTTTGACTTCACATGAATTAATTGTACATTGCATGTATAACAATTTTTTGTTCATTACAATTGCATGTTAAAACATTAAAATGTCATGATATGTAAAATCAAAGAAACTTGATGAAATTACGTAAATAAAATGTTTATAAGTATTATCATATTCTTAAGTTTCAATTCAAAATGGTTGTGTTATTGTCATTCAATCAAAATGATGGCAAATTTCATTATCTAATTAGTCCTTGCAATAAAACATTTGCTTATAATGATAACTTACAACATGTCAAAGCCTTGCATGCAATGAAAAAAAAACTTTTATAATAATCAACATTTAAAAGATTATGCAAAACAAGTGCAACAGCCGTTAGCAATGGGCATGATTTAAGTTTGAAGGACCTTGTATAAAAAATATTTAATGAAGTATCCTTAAAATAAATTAAAATATAAAGATCATTGATATACATAAAAAATATTTCTATTTTTTTCATCATTTAAAACAAATACCCAAACTACAAAAAGTAAATTTAATAATTTTTTTTTCAAAAAACCCTTTTAAATACTTACATTCCAAAAATTAAGAAATTAATGCATGATAGTGAAAATTATCTTGCTTTTGATCATTCAATTTTTAAAAATCAATATAATAAATTTATTATGGGTTTTTGTAGTTATTATTTTTATTCATTTTATAAATTATTTAAAAAAATTGATTGTCCACTTCATCATACTTTTAACACTCGCGATTTTTTAATTATGTGAAAAATATATACTACAAATAAAATGAAAAGCTTGGAACTTCAAATATTATAATTGGGGTTTAATTTAGAGAAAACCAATTAATAGCATGAGTTAAATTGTGAAGATTTAATCAACTACCTTGTAAAATACTAATTATCTTGAAATGAAGTATACTTCAATAAAATGGGTAAAAGTAAAATCTTGAAACTTGGGTTGTTATGCAATAGTCTCTCTACAATTTTGCCACATGTTTATTAAATAAGTAATTAATTTTGACTTTTATCATTTTGATAAATAGAATATTCTTAAATATCTAATATTTTTCTTCACAAATTTTTGTTCTTTGGGACTTCTTAATGTGAAAATTTCAACACTTCCAAAACTAATATAATTAGCAGTCCTATTTAAAAGAAACCAATTAAAAGCACAAGTTGCAATATGAAATGTTACTTTATATTTTATTTTCTGTTTTCTATTGTAGCACTGTTATTAATCATTAAAAAAAAAGCATTAATTGGTTACATGTTTGTAAAAAACTGTCCAAATTACTGAAAACTAGTGAAAGAATTAACCAAAAACTTAAAATTGTGTCAAAATCTGATCATTTCCTCCAAACATTTGGCAATTATGTTCTTTTAAAAACAAGAAAATTGTGACAGATTATTTCCTTCAATTTCTTGAGGTCAAAATTTTGCTAAAATTTACCATAAAAAAAAACAATCACTGGATGCAAAGACTCAATGCCTACCACCCCTTCGTTCACTAGTCAAGCCATAGCCATTCCTCCAAGCCATAGCCTTGATGTTTTAGACAAAATATTCCAGCTTATAGGCTATTCAGGAACCATTGGTATATTCAGCCATTGCAGCAATTGAGCCATCAAATTGCAGCCACCAGCTTCCTATTACCTTGACACAAATGAAACACCATTTCTTCATCCTGCAGTAGAAACAGTAATGGGTTTAGGGTTTATTGTGTCTCACACATTTACATACTCTATGTCACACTTATCTGGCGTGTCAAACTCTTGGTTCTGCCCATGTACAATGATGTTGTGAAGATGGTCTTGATCATCTACTACAAACATATATGCACAATTTATTTACTTCAATCCAGGTGTGACTGCTGTGCACACCATAGATGTTGATATCCACATTGAAATTCCACACACCAGAAGCATTATACATGATTGATAACAAATAGACTGAAGGCATTGCGTAGGTTTGAATCAAATGCTCCTTTTTTTGCAATTTCTTCTCCCAACTCCACATCACCATTAATTCTGCAAGCACCAAGCAAGGCCATCCATACAGCACATCCTCCTAATCCAATCATTTGCCTCATTGACACCGCCAAGATAGCCTAGACAATCAACCATGCAGGTGCATAATGACCCACAGTTGCAGATATCCTGTAAACTAAAAGCCATGGAAACAAGAAAGTGCATGCCCACCTGGCATTCACTGCTAGGTGGAGACAATTCCCAGGAAGCCCTGGGAGCCCTGGGAGCCCTGGGAGGAGGGCATTCCGTTATGAAAAGTTGAGATCCCATGGCACCTTTTTTTATGAAGGCCCTTCTATGGGAAAAATCAGGATCAGCCCTCCTCTCTCTAAGAAAGTTGTATACAGGCACATCAAAAATTGAAAACTGGAAACACTTTGACACCAAGTCTAAGCTAATGTATACTAACATATTACAGAATCCCTACCTCCCCACAACATAAATACTGACTGCTCTCAGAGATAGATGAGCTCCAAATAGTGGCAGAATCAGCCTTCCTAAGGCTTTGTGGTGCACACCCATTCCCTATCGTTTTTGGCCAAAGATGCTTAACTTCCAACTTTTTTCTTTCAACTGCAGCAAATCCACCTGAGACAAGGTGCAAGCCAAAGTACACCTCACCTTACATTTTGACCAATGGTCATATGAGCTCCGCTCCATGGTGTAAGAGAGTTCATTATTTCCCCATCAACTTCCTATCAGCAGTGCTGCTCTAAGCCTTGCCTTCTTCATGCAATGTCTGTACCTGTATTTCATTCTCTTCCACAGCAATTTCACAACAATGCCTTGATTATGAGACTGATTGCAGGTCACTTGTGTCCATGGATCTTTGGATGTAGGGTAAAGGGTAGGTGTGAGAGGTGTTCAAACTGTTTGAAGGCACTCAGCAGGTATCTCACCAACTGGATACCTTTCCAAACTACATCTTTACAATGAAGAGATTGCCTCAGATTGATGCAGTCTCTGTTTATCACTCCTGTTCAAGAAAAGAATAAGATTTGTAAGACACAAAAGGAGACAGTACCCTTGAGGGTGAAGAGATACTGCGTCACTTGCCTCATTGGCAGACCATGACATCATTCTTCTGTGAGTCACTCCACCCCTTGTTCCCAAACCTAGGAAAATAATAGCTGCTTTTGTGCTCAATCATCAAAACTTGATTCTGATGTGACTTTGTAGACTCCACCACTTCTTCATGTGACATATGAATATCTTCTAATTGATTGCTCAGAAAGTGAGAATTTCTAGATTTGAGTGAAGCTGGATAACATAATCCAGCAGATAAATTTCTAGTGTTGATACAGGGCTTGAAACACTTGGTAGTTTCACAAAGTAGCTCCAGTGAATGCTATCTTCAGAAGGGCTTTCCCTCTGGCAGCTTTCTTGCTCTCCCACTGGTGGTTGGTAAATCTTGAACCTTTTGGTTGGGATCATCCTGTTTCTTGGCCCAAACTGGGGCTCTGTCAGCCTCATAGCGGTAGTCATAGAAAATCTCATCACCTGCAAGAATGCGCTCCTTTGCAAAAATACCCACTCTGTGATCTCCTGACACCATTATCACCTGCCATAAGTACAAGAAGCTGTAATTACAGAATAGACCTTTTACGAATGATGTCTCTGGCACATCTACACATTTTTCCAATTATTCCCAAACCAAACATTTTGGCTTTTCTCAGAATTCTTTTACAAGCTTATAGATGTCTAGAAACAGAGTTTCTATACTTGTGTATTCATTTACATTTTCATGGCAAATGCATAAACTGAGTACAGTGTTGGAGCTTGACATGTACCTTAGCATGACAGTTGGGGTTGGGAGAATGGTTTGCAAACTTTAACTTATCCCCCTTGCGACATGCATCCAGTACGTACTGTAAATCCAATCCAACAACCATTAGCCAAACATTCCCCACTTCCCCACCTGAACTCCAGTTTCTTCAGAATTGGAGGATTTTGAGAAGATTCTAAATTGTCTATGTTGAAGGCCTGTCTGGGGAAGTGATCAGTTGAATGAATAACCAGGTACCTCATTCATGGTAGCTGGCATGATACTACAATCTAGGCAAAAAGGTGTAATACATCCATCCATTGCTCTTGTAACTGTGAAGGTAAATTCAGAAAAGGACATGGAGCTTGCCTGATCATTTAAATTGAAAAGGAAGGATGAATTTTCGCGGTCATAGATTTTACCGCGCTTGTCAGCCTCACGATGAGAGATTAACTCGCCTGTGTATTCTCCAAGATATTCATGCTTGCCAACTGGGTTCTGCACCATACAAGATGAGGCACTTTGACAGAATCAACTTCTTTGTATGGATCACATTTGAGAACACCACGATTATATGCTGAACACCAAGAACAAATATCTACAATGTTGCAGAGAAAACTCCATAATAAAACTATGAAGGTAACTAATATGCCCGGTCCAGCAAAACCCAAAAGACCATGATAAGAAAGAACACAAGGAACACAGTGTTACTTTAGCACTTCAACTCAAGCATACCCCACAGCTAGAACACTAACGGCACAAGCCTGGCTGAAAATCAAGAAAGATTTATGCATAAGGATCTAACCTTCAAAAAAGCACCCCATCCTGCCACATCAGACCTACCCAAAAGTACCTGCATGGTTTCACCCACAATTCTCAATCACTGACAACTTCAGCTTATCTTCCCTACGAAGTTTTCTAATCTTCAATCTCTAAAAATAGAGATGGCAAACTAATTTGCAACATCTAGGTTTACAGTCAGGATTGAGATGTAGACTGCACCCGTTGCTGTTGTTTCAGCATAACCTTCATGTTACGGCAATCATAGCTGTCCCCTCGTGGAGGTGGCCCTCCAAGTGTACCATCTCCACAGCTGATGAGCCAAGCACAGATGTGTTAGACTCAGCAAGATGCTCAAGATTGCAATTGTGCTGATGCAGAATCTCATCAATTTTGACAAGCTCCTGAGCGCTGCCTAACCCTCCAAGAAATTCTGCATTAAAATAGTCACAATTTCTGCTCTATTTGTTTAAAGTTCATTTGACCATGGTCTGAAACCTCTGCAGTCCTTCATCATCTCACCAAGAATAATCTAACACTTTTACAGTGTGATAGCCCTTGAAAATATTTGCCTGGTACTTACCCAACCCAGCAGTTGCGGCAGACATCAGGGTCACACTCTCGACCTGCAGCAAAGCAAGGACATTGCCTGCTGCAGCACTGGCTCTTTGCACAATGACAACCTCGAAAGCGATTTTTGCAGCTCTTTGAGCACCTGCCACATGGCATACCAATCGTTTGACCCAGCACCCTCCTGAATGTGGCTGAGCAATAGAAAAGTAACTTTTTTTTGTGGGAATCTACAGAATTGCCATAAAATAGAAGAACAATTTCATCTGAAAAATACTTACAGTACTGGAAGATTGAAACTTACCCACAGTATTTCTCACAGCAGGTTCCATTGAGCAGGCATGGGCACTGTTTGCCACAGGTGAATAAACAACTGCAGGGTGTATACTGCCGGCATGGTTGATCCTTCCCATTGGCCATTCGCTTCCTTATCAATGGGTGCACTACTGACTTCCATGTGTACTTCAGCTTACGCACTCTGCCTTTTCGCCGGCCACCATACATCCGTGCCCGGTTTTGTGCCTCAATGTCCTGCATGGTCTTTGTGAACTCAGCAAATGCGAAGATAGCTTATACAAATACCAGAGGTTGAGAATCCAACCCTCATGGAAGGATGTCTCATATGACCTGTAAATCTCACACAGTACAAAAACAGTGCTAACAGACTTCCTCTAGAACCTTCTGTCCTACTTGCTTCACATCAACCTTGATCTGCACTATGCACAGTTGTCTGGTATCCTCACTTAATGGAAAGAGTGCTTGAGTGAATTCTATGGACATAGGGAAGAGAAGTGGAATGGGAAATGTGAAGCAAACCAAGCTATCAGTGCAGCGGCGGACACCATCAGGTCCATCTCCAGATGCTTCTTGCTCTAATGTGTACTGAGCCACCTCCGCACATGACTTGAAGCCTTTAAGCAGGTTCTTTGCTATTAGACAACTGTATTCCCCGTGCTCAGAAAAGAACACATTTTAATATCAATATGTAAGCCAAATCCGTCTCTTGTTAGAATCTGAAAGGTGAAACATCTGTATCTGACAAATGAGTATGTTCCAGTTTCTATACCTGTTTTTACCAAAGATCTGCAGACCCTTCTCATACAGGCCCATCTCCAGCATTGTCCAATTGTTTGCCACCTCCACTTTGCCTTTGCCTCTAGCACTAACATTTGTCCAAGTCTCCTCTTCACTGTTCATGCTCAGGGGTGCAGGCACATTATTTTTCTTTGACGATATTAGCTCTTTACTTTCAGCCTCCAGTGGAATCCCACCTTCCACTTTATCACTTCCTTCTGTGTGCTTGCCTCTTGTCAGGCACAACCACTTGCTGGACAACTTGTCACTACCAACATCTACAGGCCTGTCACCTCTGTCTAAGATGGTGGTCACCTCAACCTGAACAGACAACGCAGCTCTTCACAATACTGACATATGTTCATTGAGTAGCTTGGATGATATCCTTGCACCAATGACACAAGATTGATTCACACACTGAGTCAAGTTTTAGGTTAAGTGTTTTAGAATCCCAATCTGAAGACAAAGTTACCCTAAGCAAAAATACTGAATCAAGCACACTCAGAGTAGTAAACTTGCCTGCTGTGGTGTTTTTGAAGTGGCTGCTTCGCCTGTTATTGACTCTTGGATCACAGCCTCACAGGAGATGAGTGAACCCTCCTGGCTCTGCTGAGAATAGAAGGCTTCACTCCCCTCTCCTTGCATACCTGCCTCTTTGGGTTGACAAAGTAGTGATTTCCTTGACGGACTCAACAATTTCTTTAGTTCTTCTGATTCAACTAGTTGCATGAGTGGAATTACACCTTGGGTTGTCTTTTGTGAAGACTCCACAGTCTCCTTTGAGGTAGAATCCAAAACTCCTTGTCTGTAACTTGATGGGGCAATTTCTCCACCAGAGGTGGTCCTTGATCTCTTGTGCTCCATATCCAGATCATCTCCATCCTCATTTTGAGAAGATGAGAGATCTTGTTGCTTCTGACTACTCTTCAAAAGATCTTGCTTTCTCTTATTGACCTTCAGACCAGCAAGAGCATCAGTTTGCACAAAGTTCCTCCCAGAGTTTGAGGGCAGAATCTGCTGAAACAAAATAAGACTCAGGTACCTAAGTACACTATAACAAACAGCCTGGGACCACAAAAGCACTGTTCTGATAAGAGAAGCCTAACTAGTGACCAACAACAATACATGGAAGCAAAGGAGAATTACAAAACAAAACTAAGGATACAAAGAACAAGAAATGTGCTGAATTTTCTAACAAGCATAACTGAATGTCTCTTCGTCCTGAGGCCTAGTGTCTCTTCACTTTGAAATGGAGAATTTACAGGGCCTGGTGACACAGATCCCACATGGAAGGCTTATTAAGCTAGCAACAACTGTGTTGACTAGTTAGCAAAACATCCAGCATGCATTGAGATGTGGACCCCCAATTGCTTGCAAGGTGTCCACAAGCCCACAGTAGGTTCTGGGTCCGTTGATTATGAGAATTCTTAGATGCAAAAACTAAGCAACCTTCACTTCTAGAGTGTGAGCATACCAAGAGGCAGCAATGCTTGCTGCATGGTAGAGGGATGCCATCTTCTATATTACTCCATGGCTGTTGCCTTTCACTCTGCACCCAAACCCACATAAGAAGGTAATCATATGGTGTGTAAGACATTGTCTGCTTCGCCCAGCTAGGTCTGAAAGTGAGTCTTACATGAGTCCTTGCATGCAAAACAGGACCATTCTTACAATATGAACAAAGGTGACAAAATGCAGCAGGGTTAAAAATTTGCATGTCAAACTTACTGGGTGAACAATAGCTTGAGAGCACCCATGCAACCGACAATCGAATACCTGCAGCCATCAATCTCTATTCAGCTAGAATGAATTCACCCTGCTTCACAATCACATATTCTTCAGTCATTGTCATGTACTTGAATCCATTAATTTCACCCAGCTTTCAGTCTCACATCACTAGGCTACGGGAGATGTGCAATTAGGAACACATTAAGAATGACGAAGAAGCTAGAAGTGACTAGAATTTGTACCAAACAGCGGCGACAGAACAGATTATCAAAAGAGTCCATTGCTGCAAGAAGATCTTTTGGTTGAGTTTGCTTGTCTTCTAGGGCAGCTGGCATGGAAATGCTAGCTGCTGATCTATGGTGATCATCAGCATTAGCTTCAAGAGTAGTTTCTTTCAATGCAGCTTCTTTTGCTGCTTCTCTACCAGATTCTTTTGCACCTTCCCTTGCCTCTTTGGCAGCAGCCCGTGCAAGGTCTTTGGTTGAGGTTTTCCGCCTACCAGGAGACAAAGACTTCACAACATTGCAAGTCTCTGGAACCTTGATCTCTTGAAGCCTGGTATCAACCTTCTTCTCAGCTTCTCTCAGTAGAATGTCATATCTGGCCTGTACTGGACAACCCATTTTGGAACAAAATTTGAAAGCAATGCCCCCAAAAATTGTAAAAGATTACTAATCCACTCATCTGACAATGTACAACCTCTGAAGCCAGTCCCCAAGGTTGCCATATGCATCAATGAATACAAAATGACCAAATCCAAGGAAAGAGATTCCTTGGAAACATACAGATTAAACCACAATTCAATTTGTGGAGCTATGCCCACTGGAAATGACACTTGAATCACTATAAAAAAGCACAACGTAGCTTCCTCAAACTTGATAGCCTGGTGAGATAAGCCAAGAGTTAACCTTCCTCTGAATGTTTGTGGGTAGGAAAATGGGCTGCATAATGGTGTGCATGTATTTATTTGGTCATCATTTGTGGTTAATCAAAATGGTAAGGTGTGGGTCACTGTATGATGTAAACATCATAAGAACTAGAACATATGCATTGTCTTAACCAGCATAAACTTGTGTGTTCCTTTGCAGTCTCAGGTTTTCTAGCAGTGGAAAGAGTGCACAGAGGAACAAAATCAAGCACCTTAATATCCTCATGTTTGGTACCAACCAAATCAGCAAGTTTTTCCAAAAGCATGGGACTGAATCCAAGCTCCTGGACTGCCATCCTGCATGTGAAGTGCGAAACATTATACCTTCATAAGTATCAAACAATGCCATACTTACAGTTTAAGGCAACCTGAATAGAATCTGAGAGCTGACCAGATAGGTGGGCTATCCCATCCTGTTCAGTGAAAAACAGGAAAGACAAAATAAATAAATAATAGGAGACGCCACCCTAAAAGCCAGAGAAATTTCTGAGCAGTTTGAGCAGCCATGGCAGCATAAGGAGGACATTTTCACAGAGCCCACCTTGCTATCAAGACCATCATTTGAAGCATTAATATTGAAAAAGGCTGTAGCACTGATAGATACCAAATGATGCTGTCCTCTCCCTTTGTGAATTCGTGTTTAGCTTCTTCTTTGTCATCCTCCTCCCCAGCATCTTCCTCTTCACTATCGCTGGCAATAAGAGTTTCATTACCATCGCTGTCATAGTAGATTCGGCGGCGGCCCACGACAGACTGATCCTCTGTCATACGCTGATTCCTGGGAATCTGAAGTTAGTGTCACTGCATTTGGGATTGGAATCTCAAATCCTAGAACAATGAAGGAACAGAATGGACAAAACCCAATCATCTTCTCCAACCAAAGCATAACCCTACCTGTCAAGGTAAATCCATGTTGTGTATGGAGGCACATTCTCAACTTTTGGAAGTTTCAGAGGCCGAACAGCAGTTTTAGCACCCGGCAAACAGCTCCCAAAGATAATAGGCGTGACCTTATCCACATTGGATTCATCTGGCCCAGATTTCCCATCCTTGTCCCCAGATTCATCAGTGTTGCTCAAGTTCCCTACTCGCTCATTGTGCAAACACAGGGATTCAAGGCCTTCTAGCTCTTGCCCTTTAGAGAGCTGCTTAGGAGAGTTATTGAGCTTTGCAAGCTCCTCAGTATACTTCTTCAACTGCTCTCGGTTGCTCTCCACCCTCATCTGCACCCCCTCAAGTTCCAATCAGCTCTCTCTATTTTCCAAAATCAACATCCAGTTTCAAGTTCAGAGCAAAAAGACAAAATAGGTACTTGCATGCAACCATACCTTGATATACACCTGTCTATCAGCTTGCACTTGCTTTTTGAGCTTCTCAAGAGTGCCAGCAACTTTAGCATGCATGTTTTCCAAATCCCTGTCATGCACACCCTCCTAATACAAGCCACAAGAAAAGAAATGCACCAAGAAACACAATTAGGATTTCATGTCCATGCCCACAACAGCAAGCTATCAACAAATAACTTCCTAAATTAAAAATAGCATGGTTCTGCTGATCACAATGCTTCAAAAAAGTCCTCCAGAAAAAGAACTCCTCCAAAAGAAAAGAAAAGACCCTCCTCTAAACCTAGAAACACAATTAGGGTTTCATGTCCATGTCCACAACAGCAAGCTATCAACATGTAACTTTCTAAATTAACACTAGCATGGTTCTGCTGATCACAATGTTCCAAAAAAGTCCTCCAGAAAAAGTACTCCTCCACAAGAAAAGAAAGGCCCCTGCTCTAAACCTAGAAACACGGTTAGGATTTGACGTCCATGCCCACAACAGCAAGCTACCAACATGTAACTTCCCAAATTAACACTAGCATTGTTCTGCTGATCACAATGCTTCAATAAATTCCAGAAAAATTACTCCAATATAAAAAAAAAAGACAGGCCCCTTCCAGCACCGAGAGAGAAACACAAATAAGGTTTCATGGCCATGCCCACGACAGCAATCTACCAACATGAAACTTGTTAAATTAACACTAGCATGGGTTCTGCTGATCACAATGCACATATTACCTGTGTGATGGAAGGAGCAGCTTCCGCGGGGAACGACGACAGAAGAGGAGCAGTAATGGCGAAAGCGGTGGACGACGATGTCATGGCCATGGCCGCCAAATCCCGCCCGCTGCAGCAACTAAACCATAACTGCAACCCAATGAATGGCCATCTTAGTGGTTCGGACTGGCTTCACGCTCCTGATGCAAGTCAGTGGGCGTGGGTTCAAATCCCGCTAGCTTCGCCATAGAAGCTCATGCCACATTCTGAGGAGAAAAACATGGAAGTCGCCATTATTTAGACACTAGGTTCTTGGAGGTCGCCAAAACATGGCAGGACTCTAGAAAATGTCTACTATCCTCTCTCGAGTCTGACTGACCTGTAGCCAAATTTGGCTTTTTCCTCTTGTGAATTTATTATGCCAATTTTGTGATGTAGCCAAAGTGGCAATTGATCTACAAGAAGATTTAGCCAAACTCAGCTACATGCTAAATTATGAAAGTAAAAGTTGCTAAACATCCTTCTTATTTTTTGGCTACCTACTTCAACCACATGTAAGAAAATCTAGCATTTTTTCTTAAATTTTTCTCAAAATCTGGCAATTGCAAATCTCAATAAACACTTGATTTCAGCACTTCAAATATTTAATATGGCTTTCTGGCTATATTTATATTTTTTTATAGCCAGCTAAAAAAGGCTGCTCCTTGGAGGTTTTAGGGTGAGGAGAATGATGGGTTATTAGGTACATAACTTTGGGACTAACTTTGTTTATTTTATTCTCTTTTTTTTTGGAAATAAGTATGTGAATAATTAACTAGGTATGTAATTTTAAAGTGAATTTGTTGTTATTATTTGTGTTTGTTTATTTGAATTGTTCTATTATATTATACTAACAATTTTTTTTGGTTTACAATTTTAATACTCAATTATAGGTAATTTAAATGTGAAATATATAGTTTTATGGTATCCAATATGCTTATGTTACTCCCAAATGACATTGTTGTGTTGGTGCATTAGTCCAAATATGGTCTATTTGTGTATTATCAATGGTTGTGCTTTCAATAAAAGTGAGTTTCAATTCGTATTTGTACATAAGGTTTTGAAATGTTGTTGGTTGAAGTGGTTTTTTTTACATGTTTATATTGAAATCTCCAATTAAAATAATTAGATAAACTTTATGCATGTCTTTTAATATAGTTTTCAAAATTGAATTATATATTATTTTCATCTGATAATGATATGTGCACTCCTTGTTGAATAGACATTTGCTATGCATTTAAAAATGTATTTCCTAATTGTTTGATTTATTCGGATGTTTCATATTGTTCATGCTTACATTTGTATAACATGGATTGCATTTCTTGTGTAATTGATTTGTTTACTTTTGTTAAATAAAAAATGCAATAAGTTGTAGCAAAATGTGGATTTAAAACATATTACACATATGTATTTGCTTCCCACATAGGTCCTGCATGTATGCTAAAAACATTTGTTCGTATGTCATAAAAAATACATAACATTCCAAGGTGTCACAAACACATTGGCCATGCCAATAGATAAGATGTTGTACATGTGCATTTATGTATGAATACAAATACATTATGAAAAAATTACAATTAATAGAAAAATGATTGCACACATTTCATTGTCATTGTTGTGAACGACAATATGCATTTGCAATCATGTAAAAAAAGGTTCAAATTAATGGACCAAAATATTCGATATTTAAATAAGATAATTAAATTTTTGTTATGACAATGATTTTACAAAAGCCTCAAGCTTTTATTTAATTGTGACATAAAGTGTTGCCTTCATGAAATATTATTTTCATAAATATAACAGTAATCATTTTGTGGTATTGTGTGGTAACACAAATTGGGGAACATAATTGGGTAATTTGAAAGCAAAATAAATGGGTTTATGATCTATACAATATGCTTGTGTTGTTCCAAAATGACATTGTTGTATTGGTCCATATGTGATTTATTTGTGTATCATTGATAGTGGTGTTTTCTACAAAAGTGAGTTTGAAATTATATTTATTCATAAATGCTTATAATGTTGACGATTGATTTGTTTTTGTTAAAATGTTTATATTGAAATTTCCAATTATTACAATCGAACAATGTGAAAGCATTTTTTGTACAATGTTTTTTAAGATAGAATTAACATGTGACACTTACATTTTGGGTGGTTTATATATTGCCATTATGTATAATGCTTCTCATGTGCTGTCATTAAAAAGTGCGGTGATAAATTTAACACTACAATTTGTGATTGTTGTGTTTTCTGTCAATGACACATTGTCATCATAAAATACTGTAATGTCATGTTCATCATAACATGATAATACATGGAACGTTTGTGATAAAGCATTATAAACTTTTAAATTTAAATGAACATTATTTATTCTTGTTTCACTTAAACAAAAAATACGTGATGCTAATAGATTTGGATTCTCAAGGGTATTTTCAAAATGTAATGTTACAGAACAAGTATTAAGAGATTTTACAATAATTTTTTTAAAACAATAGCAAATTTGTATTGTGCATTTGTTTTCAATCGAAACCTTTCTTTTTGAACAAGATGATCCACTTGAAAAAAAAAAAATGATAATAGAGAAAGTAAATACAATTTTTTTTTTAATGAACCCTCAATAATGCAATATATGTTCATTTCAAAAATGACATTATGATCGAAAATCATTTACGTAAGATAATGGTCTCGATACTGCCTATTCTGCTTGGTTAGACTTGCCAGCCATGAACCCAGCAGAATAGGCTGTAACAAGATCATTACCTTACGTGAACAATTTTGAACCATAATGTTCAATTTTTGGAAATGGATAGCTGACCGTTATGTTAAATTATAGACATTGGAAAAGATCAGTGAAAAAGTAAGAAGTAAAGTCACCTCCGATGAGAAATTTCTGACATTTAAAAATGTTTATGATGTGACAGAATTTGATGTCAAAATTGGTTGCGTTGGAAAAAGCTCATCACTATTCACACACCTCCTTGCAAAAAATAGGTGCATTCTTTCGGAATAGTCCACGGCCATCTAAGAGGAAAGCAAGAGGAGCTCCCAAAATCGAAGGCTTTTAAACAAGCTAGTTGAATCCTATGCAATAATCCCTGAGGCAGGGCCCAACAAACCACCAAACACTACAAAGGCCAGTTCCAAACACTCAATTTTTTTTATAATGTTGCTCTATTACTATTAGAGTTTAAAGATGATTTGTAGAACTTCAGGTGGCATGTCCCGATAGCACTTTAAATCGTTTAAAATGAATAAGAAAAGAGAAAGTTATGAGGTTTGAAAGTAAGAGGGGTCAAAATGAAAAAAAACGTGTTTTGCAATTCGACAAAACATATTTTTCTTTACTGCTCCTTTTTGGCTGGTTCTTTGGCTTTACATTTCAGAGATGATTTGTAAAGCTTGAGAAGGTGCTCCTATAACATTTTAAACACTCAAAATGGAAAAGAATTGAGAAAGATCTGCCAAAGTGTTTGATCATGGGTAGGTGATTGGTGATGGGCCGGTCTACCCTATGCACATTTTGAACTAATTCATTACAAGCTCAAAACATACATAAGATGAGTCCAAAGTGTGTTTGAGCATCATCCATTTTTTAAAGGAAAAGATGGATTGAGTCGAAGACAGACAATGGAAAAAAAAAGCATGCAATACTTTTGTATTGATACAATAAGAATCCATAGCTGATTTAACATTTACACATGATTGGAAAGTTTAAAACCCCCTTCACACATGTTTGAATTTTGATCATGTGTTGATATTGTAGTAGTCAAATAAATAGTTTTGCAAAATAGACGTCTCCCCAAAACATCTTTTTTTGGTTTTTTTCTCAATTTTTTGATGTAGCCCAATTTTGGCTAAATATTTTTGTGGATGGTTGCTTGTTTTCCATAATTACATGTGGGTGATGATATAGATCTTAGCATTTGTCTCCTCTTCCCATCACTTCACAGTTGATCACTATGTAGCCAAAAATATAAAAGGATGGTAAAAAATACTACTTTTTGATTTCTTTATCACCAAATATGGCTAAATTGTCTTATGAATGTTGCCAAAATATGAGACTCACCTAGCACATGTCCCTTACTTTTTCACAACCCTACTCTCTTAGAGCTTTACCCTACATTGAATATCCCTATTACAAAAAATAGGAGTGATATTGTGCCTACTCTCTTTGAGAGTGAGAGGGATCTTACACTCATTATGGTGCATTCACACTTGATGTTAAGTCAGCGTTAATTGAGTATCTAGGTGGCATCCTAGGTGGCACTCTATGTTAAATGAGTGATAGCTTAATGTTAAAGTGAATATTAGCTTAAGATAAAAATATTCATTGTAAATATATTTAAGTCCTAAATAACTAGCACGGTGTAAGGTGACTCAACACTAAAGTCCTTAACACTAAGTGTGAATGCGCTAGGGAAGAGACTACACATTGGTGTAAGATTTGGGTATAATATTTTTTTTTGTCACAAGGTAATGAAAATTCATCCAAAAAAATAAAAAATAAAATCCACTGGTGATGAGCTTCTTGTGTATTTTTTTTCACAAAGAAAAAATGAATAATTAACTCTTTTTAAAAAAATTCATTTCCTATATGGTTAAATTATTAGTATTTCATGTTTTTACATTAGTCAATTGTGATATTGTCATACGAGTAATGAAAATTATGAATAATCTGAATATTATTAGCCTACAATAATTATGGAATGTTTTCCACACCTCAACTGCATATTTTTTCACAAATATTCATTTCAAAACTTTAGGGTTTATTTACACCCTAGGATAATAAGGTATGCCCATACACATCATGATAAGCAATAATTTGTTTATTATACTCTAGGAGAGGGGGTGCCCATACACACCATGATAAGCAATAAGGCACCGCGCATTCTCTCTAGTACATAAATATCAACAAAAAAGCAGATTTGTGGGGTCCCTTTATTTGGGGGGGGGGGGGGGGGGGAAAAAAAATATGTGTTAAAAAAACAGTAAAAGGGTGGGGCACTGTATAAAAGTGGGGCCCTTCGCGACGAA